>Ga0153920_1000402_pt1 | contig 18043 bp, 11 predicted proteins | sample TSNJ004MetaG_FD_104713 | JGI IMG/M metagenome (GOLD analysis project Ga0153920, IMG submission 104713) | Attine ant fungus gardens microbial communities from New Jersey, USA - TSNJ004 MetaG | ecosystem: Host-associated > Fungi > Mycelium > Unclassified | place: USA: New Jersey, Brendon T. Byrne...
AACACATTGCTTCAAACTGTAATATAATATTGGAGATAAGTATATAGCCTGGCCCTTGAAAAATTTACTATAAAATATTTCCCGCTTATTAACAAATTCCATAACGTCTCCCCACGTACAGCCCAAGTCACCGAATGAACTGAAATACTTTGAATTGCCCACGCACAAAAGTCCATTCATTAACAGTTGAAGTTCAATTGCATTTTTACCATATTTGCTATACTCTAATTCTGCCATTGTTATTTCTATTCCTTTCACTTTTCTTAATCTCAAGGTCAACAATTAGATGCAAGTAAAAATTGTCTGTCGAATAATTACTGTGATTGGTGTGGGATAAAACACCACAGCCTGATCTAAGTATCTCTTTTATGCCACCATTTTGATTTACTCGTACTCTCATGACCTGACTCATGTTTCAGGTTTTAAAAAAATTATAGCACAGATTCGTGCTATATTGTTAAGAAAGATTACTGTTTTTTTGTAGTTGGTTTGGAACAATCTGTACCCTGTATTCCGCCCTGTTTTTCATCATTTCATAAGTGATGTTATCCAGCCGACGCATTACACAGAATAAAACCTGAGATTTCATCTTGCCTTCGCTGATTTTACGCATACAATAGCTGTGGAAAGCCGGTGGGCAATCATAACCACTGTTTTAAATTAATTTAATACCCCATCTTTTTAAGTAAGTACTCAGAAGAGTTTATCAAAAAATCATCTGTAATCATGCCCTCTTCCAGCCTAATTGCTCGCCGACAGCAAGAAAGCACACATTCTGCATCATGGGTAATAACCAGAATTGTACGCCCTCTTTCAGCCAGCCTTTGTATAACATTACTGACTTTTCTCATATTGACCCCGTCAAGTCCACTGGTTGGTTCGTCCAAAATAATAATTGGGGCATCATGCATTAATGCCACTGCCAGGGCAAGCCGCTGTTTTTGCCCTCCCGACAATGTGGAAGGATGCTGTTCTCTATACTCATACAAATCCAGTTCCACTAATATTTGTACAGCTTTTTTCTTTCTTTCTGGTGCTTCCTTGCTACCAAGCATCAACTCATCAATCAAGTCTTCGCCAAATAACTGACTATCAAGATCCTGTGGAATATACCAAACCGTCCCCCGCCTCTTTTTTATTGTACTTTTGTTTCCAAACAAAGTAATACATCCGGAATCTTCCTTCAGTAATCCGGAAATCATTTTTCCCATAGTGCTTTTTCCCATACCATTAGAGCCCATAATGGCAATAGATTCTCCTCTCTTGCAGGAAAAGCTAATATGGTCTGCAACTACAAGTTTACCAAAAGTTTTACATAATTCTTTTACTTCTAATATTATTTCACTGTTAATCTCTAATGGCATCTGAAAACATTTCACTGTATGCAGGTCAGGAGTTCTTAATCCTAAGCGCTTGATTTCCTCCGCTGCCAGCTGCCTGACCTCCGTCTGTGTGAATTCATGCATTATTCTGCCATCTTTAATATACAAAAATCTATCCGCGATTGGTATCAGATAATATAATCTGTGTTCAGCAATCAGGATCGTTTTACCCATCTCCTTAAGTTTTTTTATTGTATTGCCAAGCCTTTCCGTTGATTCCGTATCTAAATTTGCGGAAGGTTCATCCATAACATAAATTTCCGGTTCTATCGCCTCCGCTGACGCAATCGCCACCTTCTGTCTCATGCCATAGGATAGATTCCGAATATTATACTTTAATATGTCATCAATCCCCATACTATTCGCCGAAGAATGAACACGGGCCACAATTTCTTCATGTGAATATCCATAATTTTCACACCCGAACGCAATTTCCCCGGCTACCTCATTTGCGAAGAATTGGCTTCTTGGGTCCTGAAATACATTTCCGATAATCTTCCCCCGTTCCCAAGAGGGATAACTGGAAAGAGGGTGTTTGTCCACATTAACATTCCCTTCCAAATCGCCTTCATAAAAGTATGGAATAAGTCCATTAATGACTCTGGTCAGCGAACTTTTACCACTACCTGACGGACCGGTCATGACTACCGTTTCTCCATCCTGAATAGTCAAATTAATATCCGTGAGCTGAGGAATTTTGTGCTGATACGAAAACGTAATATGTTGCATCTCTATTGCTTTTCCCATTATATTCCTCCATATTCTATTTAGCTTCTCAGCTTTCTATAATCTTTTGGCAAAATACCAAACACATCTTTAAATGCAGCGGAAAGCTTGCTTGCATTTGAATATCCTAAAGAAAAGGCTATTTCACCAATTTTCATTTCACCATCTAAAATCATTTTTTTAGCAATTCCCATCTTGTATTTCTTCAAAAACGCATATGGAGAGTCTCCATAAACATGATAAAATATTCTTTGAAACATGGTGGTTCCCATATTTTTCTCTTTCACCAACTGTTTAAGCGAACGTTCCTCGTCTAAGTGAGCAATTAAGTAGTTCCAGATTTCTTTAACTGCCTCAATTTGTTCTTTGGGATAGTATTGCTCGCCTTCTGCATCACTTCGTTCAACATTCTGTATCTGAAAAAGAAGCTCCAACGTTTTAATTGCAAAATAACAGGTGCTTTCCTTGCCTTTTGCTTCATAAATTTCATCAAACAAACGTTGCAGTTTGCAGGGCATCTTACCGATATACCATGATGTATTCAAAGCTAATTTTTTTCCAATTGCTTTAATATCTATAGAAAAATCAGCCAATAATTTTTTAGTGGACAAGCTCATTTTCTTCTCATCAATCACCAGTGTTACAGCATCAAAGTAACCGAACGGAAAATAATAAGAAGTCGGCAAATAACCACCACTACCAATCCAGAAATCGTCTTCCGACAAGTGTGCACATATATTATCTGAAAATTCACAAACAACCCTTCCCCTGCGACAACAGGAGATTTCCAGAATTTCACTGTATGGAGTTACCGGAATAAAAGAATCTTCGGAATTAAACTCCATAAAAACCATTTCCATTCCTTCAAATACTTTATATGTAACAATTAATCCCTTTCCCTGGCATTCGTACCGTTCTACTAAACAATCGCTGTCGCCGTGCATAACCCTGGCATTCCGGCCGTACCATTCTTGAATTTCCTGTTTTTCTGGCATGGTTTTATCCTCCACTATAGAACTTTTTACCATTTTATTGCCAATCAGATGTAGCTTAGATTGATCCTTCTTCATAATTTTCCCCCTTCACCAATACTTTTTCTGCCAAATCCAAGTCAATATTTAAGCCATGTAAATCATGTATAATATTTTCTAAATCTATAATATCCATGGCATAATAGATCCCAAAATCCAGTTGTTCTTTTAATAGGGCTTTAACCGTATACGTAGCTATGATTGAACTGATATCACTGCTGTATGAACTATGTACATCCGCAGTTTTTAAGTAATTCTGATTACTATTTGAGCCAGTTACTTCAATATGAATATAATTATATGCCATTGTTGTGCCACTGGTCGCTTCAAACAGCTTGATTATGGAATCAATGCTTTGCTGCAATGCTTCCTCCCCTTGCTTCAAACCGTATTTAATTACTGCTTCCTGCATTTTTTTCGTAATATCTTCTCCAAAAGGGGCATAATACCAGTTTGCCTTCCTTGGCTTATATTTTTGAGTAACCCGCTGTAATTCTACCGTATAATAGTTTTGCAGTGTGTACTCCTTGTTTTCTACAATCCTGTAGATTGGTGTTTCACCTCTCTTTAATTCACCATCTTCATAATAATTTAATGCAGTTCCAAATCCGGCTGTATTTGTCAAAATAAAATCTTTGATGGCAGATCTGCTTGGAATTTCATTAGTAATGCTCAATCCCATAATATAATCTATCGGCTTTAATCTCTCACATAAATACTTCATTAACAGGCCAGTCATTCCCGGAAAGAAGCCACTGGATAATACAAAAACCGATTTGTCCTTTATATCTGCAATTCTATCTTCTAAAAATGCCTCACCAGAAGGGTCTACAACAGGTACGTGATACCTGGCCGCTGCTCTTGCAATTTTTTCGCCATTAACAAAAGAGGCACCTGCACAATTTACAATAATATCGCATTGACCGCAAAAGGACTTCAAATCTCCAGGCATATTTACATCCACATAGACATATTGGTTTTTGGCAGTAACTGTTGGTTTTTCTGAATGATAGGAAACTAATAACTCATATTGATTTTCCAACAGTTTTACAACTCTTTTACCAATTTCACCCGTTCCACCTAATATTCCGACTTTTTTCATGTTCCCACCCTTTTTCGTTAGGGGCACCCATACTGTAATGGACACCCTTTGACCACAGTTAATAGATAAAATCCAAAATCATAGAAATATTTTTTTCCAGATTATCACCAATAATACAATCAAAGTGCTGGCCTGCAATTGTATTATATTTAAAATTTCTCTTAATATAAGGATCCCATGTCTCATAATCTTCCTCAAAAAATCCCGGATAAAAATGGCTCCCCAAAATTTCACAGCAGAAAATCCTTATATCTCCATAATATGGTTCCGGTACATAACTGGATACACACCTGAAATTCTGTGAGAATATCCGGAACAATACATTTAGCATCTTCAGCTGGTGTTCCATCAACTCTCCATTTGGCCGCTCAATTGTACGGTATAATGCATTTAATCTTTCTGAAATCGTATAGCTGGCGAGCCGGCGGAACTCTTCTGCTACATCTTCATACTCTCCGCCTGTTTCGCATAATGCTTTAACAGTAATTTCTCCACTTCCACATCTGGAAATATATTCGATATATTGCTGTAAACGTTCATCACTTACCTGATAACCTGCTTTATACGCATCTGCCCCAATCACCCTTGCAAAAATTCTTTCCAACAGCAGTTCGTTGTCCAGGCTTGAATGTAATGCATTCCGGTATATCTCATCTGATGCATTGGCTAATATGGTGTTCTCTTTCCTCTTGGGAATTCCTGTGCTTATCAGCGTCACATCAGAGACAGAAATTTCTTTATTTCTCAGATATTGTGCTGTTTCCAGGGCAATCAAACCGCCCACACAATGGCCTGCCAGAATATAGTTTTTATAGCCCATTTTTTCTAATATTCCACCGTATTTTCTTCCCAACAGCCGGAAAGTCTGGCTGGTTTCCATGGAAATATAATCAGCATCATTTCCAAAAACAAAACCGATTATGCTTTCATTGTCCTTACTGTCCTCTTTTATGCAGGAAAGCAAATCTGTATATGGGGTCAAGGTTCCCGCTCCGGCATGGAAAAAAACTTTTGCAACAGAATCCTCCTTATTCAAACTGCTATTTTTTAAAACCATTAAGGACGGATCTTCAAGATTCCCTTTATCCTTTTTATGTTTTACAAGGCTTTCTGCTATCTGTTTAATGATAGGTGCTTTCATCATTTCTGTCAGTAGGCTGCTCCACTCCCATCCAGCCGTTTCCGGTATATTTTCCATCATCTTTCCAATGATTTGAGCAATCAGTAGTGAATCGCCACCAACCAGATAGAAGTCATCATTTCTACCCACCGAAATAAGCCCTAACTCTTTACACCATATTTCAGCAATACGCTGCTCCAAATCTGTCTGGGGCAGTTCGTCCTTTTTTTTAATATTCTCCTTGTGGTCCCAATTTTTAAAGTATTCTTTTATTTTCCTGGTGTCCACTTTCCGATTTGTGGACAATGGCATATCTGGAAGGATTAGAATCTGGTTTGGCATCATATACGGAGATACTGTACTCTCTAAATAATTTCTGACTTCTTCCTTTTCTAACTGCTCATACTCACCAGCAAAGCGAACTACATATATTGTCTGCCCAGATAAATCCAATTTACTTTTCTTGTCAGGGAATTCATAAAGCAGCTGCCCATCATGCTTCTCGAATATATTTTCCCACTGTGTCCGTGTGAAAAACGTCTGGTCACGTTCGCTGCGTTCATCTGTAAAACCGGTTAAGCCATCTTTAAATTCCATTGATGTCAACAACAGGTAACTTGTTCTTGTTTCTTCAAGAATAATAATGGTGGCATCTTCTGATAACAGGCCCTTTAAATTTTTCATAACACGGTGGATATTTTGTGAGTTATGAAGCACGTTTGCACATAAAATCACATCAAAACTAAATGCCTCATACCCTTGAGATACGAAATTCTCATTAATATTAAAAATTCCATATTTCACCCAATTATATTTACCGAAATTCTCCTGCGCTTTATTTAAGAAGAAAACTGAAAGATCAGTGAAATAATATTCCACATTGCATCCTTCAAGTTCAGGTATCACATCAAGAGATGTTCCACCAACTCCAGCGCCTATCTCTAATATTCTAAAGGGTTTCTCTGGACTCTTTTTATTCTTTTTTTTGCACAAATAGTGTGTTTCTTTCGTTGCAATATTATTAAGCATCCCATTTATTTTATTGTCATGATAAGCCGCCAGCGCCGGGTCGGTATCACCCTTCGGAAATAAAATATTCAGAGGGTCTTCTTTTCCTTGAATTAATTCAGGCAGCAAATCACTTGATTCTTTCAAATAGTCAACAAACTCTTTACTATACCGGAACTCCTCCTCTATTTCATAAAACTCTCTCCATAGTTTTACAGAACCCAATTCTGCATTAATATCACAAACTCTATATGTATTGGCCTCGCATATGATAATTTCTTCATTAACTAATACCTGCAGCCATCTTTTAGTCAGTTTATGCAATTTTCTCGGAATCGACATCATTTCTACAATTTGTTCAAAGCTATAGGTTTTGGACTTATCAGAAAAAATACCATAATGTCTAAAAGTGTTGTATATATCCGCCGAAACAACTTCCTCTGACTTCTTAATCCATTTTTCAAGTAAATCCTGGTCCATGTGTTCTTCATAATATTGTTTTATGGATTTAAGCAAATAAACCTCTTTTTCGTCCGGGGCCGGTGAAGCTACGGTCTTTTTCCTGACCGGTGAAATGGCTGCATCAATATGAAGGTCCTCCGGGGTCTCTCCTAACGCTAAAGCAACAGCCCTTTCAATCAGCGGATGTTCATTTAAGACGGAACTTATTTCTGTCAGTTCAACTCTGTGCCCATGTATTTTAACCTGATTATCACCATCCTCACGTCCTTTGAAAATGATGACTCCATCCGGTAAATAGCAGCCCTTATCCCCGGTTCTGTATATGCGCTCTCCACTCCATGGAAGATTAGGATATTTTTCACGATTTAGCTGTTCATCCTTAAGGTAGCCAGCAGATAATCCTATGCCTCCAATGTACAGACTTCCATCTACTCCATTGGGGCATGGCTGCATTTCACTATTCAGGACATAAAATTTTTGATTTGACATAGGATACCCATAAGGAATACTTTTGGTAAATACAGCATTTCTGGGAATATCGTAACTGATTGACCAGATTGCTGCTTCAGTAGCTCCACCAAGGCTGACAACACGGCAGCCACCAAACAGGTCATAAATCCGCTGCGGCAAGGTAACTGGAATCCAGTCACCAGAAAGCAATAACAGCCTCACCTGATAATCCACACTGACATTTGCGGATTCCAAATAAGAAACAATCATCTGATGCAGAGCCGGAACCGCATTTATAATTGAGATCCTGTGTCTGATTATTAATTCTGCCAAATACTTAGGGTCCCGTGTTTTATCTGTATTTGGCAATACTAACGTCCCCCCCGCCGAAAAGCAGCCAAATAAATCATAAACAGAGAGATCAAATGATAGATTTGACAACCCTAAAAATACATCTTCCTCACTTACTGCATAGGCTTCATTGACATCGGCAATTGTATTTGCCGTGGCGCGATGGGTCATAATAACCCCCTTTGGTTCCCCGGTTGTTCCAGATGTAAATGTGATGTATGCCGTCCTGTCATAATCTGATTTGTTTACCGGTAAAGTCTCTGTGGGTTCCGGCTTCAAGCTATGAACATTTACTATATTGCAGTATTGCTCTAATTCCCCATTCTTCTCTTCTGCAAAAAGCAGCTTAATGTCCGCATTCCTTATTATTTTCTCTTTACGTTTATCCGGCTGTTCTACATCTATAGGAACATAAGTCGTTTCGGAAATAAGAGCGGCTAATACCGCAGCTACCTGCCATACATGTTTTTTTGTGTCAATTCCTATCTTGTCTCCGTCCTGGGTTCCTGCATCGCTCAAAATATGCAGGATAGCATTAACATATCCTCCAAGTGAGCGGTACGTATATTCTCCCTCATCGGTTATTAATGCTGTTTTGTCAGGATAGAGCCGAAATGATTTCAGAAATCCTTCTTCAAGCATTGCTGGCATAATATTTTTAGAAGTATTATTTACGTTGCCCCTTGTTTTAAGGGTTTCATCTGTGAGCCGGATCGGATATTTTTCCTGAAAAACACTATTGTTACCGTCAGCAATAGATTGAATCAACAGCGCAAAACTTCCAAACATTTCCTCAATTATATAACCCTCAAATGTACCATTGCGTACATCCCAATTGATAGTCGCACCATCATTTTCTTCTGCTGCCTGGCAGTCTATATATACCTGCGGAGTCTGGCTCAGCTTATAAACTATCCTATTTTTTACAGTGGTATCGTCCTTTGAACTAACGCCCAGAGTACTTGTAAACACGACCGGCATAATTACATTTTTCTTACGCTCTTTCGTAAGGCGTCTAATAATTTCCACCCCGGACACATCTTTATGCTCTAAGTCGGACCAGAGATCCATCTGCAGTTTCTTTACTCGCTCCAAAAATGTTTTGCTATACTCTAAATCAATGGCTGTAATATTTACGTCTGTGAAATCACCAACAACCTCATATATATCTTCCGTCACCTCCGGTCTATTGAGCAAAGTAGTATTGATGCAGAACTTTTTATCACCGGACCAGACTGCAATCACTTCCGACAGTGCCGCCATGACAAACACTGATGGCGTAATATTATAAGATTTCGCCAATCCCGTAAAAACTTCCCACTGTTCCTTATTTATGAACATTTTCTTCTGAAGGAAACTCTCTTCCTGATTATCCTCTGTCTCAATAAGCGGAAGATTGGGCGCATCCCCCATCATCGGTACTTTTTTATTCCAATAAACCTCCGCTTCCTGCCTGGATTTACTGTTAAATGTTTTCCTTTTTTCCTGGAATAAAACAATATCCCGGTAAGACGTAGTTGGTATAATAATTTCATGAGGATTCTCATAAAACTTTTCAAGGTCGTTTAGCATGATGTTCATGCTTGCAAAATCAGAAATAAGCATATCTAATGAAAAATAAACAATGCTTTTTTCTTTTCCAATACTCAAGGCCAAATCACACATCGGCCATGTGCCAAGCTGATACTGCTTCGTAGACAACCTAGCCCTCAATTTCTCCTTTTCAGCACTAATGTCCTTATCACACCCGTTAAGTACCGTAATTTCCACAGAAGGTACCGCCTCCTGAACTATCTGATAACCAGAAGCTGATACAATCGCTCTCAGCATATCATGTTTCTGTATAACTTTGTTCCATGCAATCTCCAACCGTTTTGGGTCAATTTCTTTATCGACCTCGATTTCTATATAACCGTGACAGCCGATTCCGCCCAAGTCATATAACCGATTCCGTCCCATAACATAAGAGTTTTGTATGTCGGTTAACGGAAATTTCTCATATCTTCGTTTCGTATCACTGGTAAATATTAGGTTATCATGCTCTTTTAAATAACTCAGCACTTCTTCTTTAGATTGCCTCAGTTTTTCCTTATTTTCTTCTGTCATTGCCCCTTTCGGAGCCTTGAATTTTATTGAATCGCCATCGCACCAAATTACAATTTCTTTTTCTGCCAGCTCATTAATGTACTGTTGAATATTCATAATTTTGTCTCCTTATATGCTGTTATATAGTATCAACTATCAACTCTGTCCCATGATTAATTATTTGAATCTTAATTGCCAGTTCTCTAATTGTCGGAGCATTAACCAATGTTGCAGTTCCCAATTCTCCATTGACCAAATGTGACTTTTTCATTTTATCAATCAGCATGATTGCCTTTAAGCTATCACCTCCAGCTTTAAAAAAACTAATATCTCTTGAATACTTTGCCGAACCTAGTACCTCGTTCCACAATCTTTCAAGTTCCCTTTCTACATCTCCCTGCGGTTTCTCATAACCCGCCACAGATTGACTTTCCTTTAAAAATAAATCTGTAATCTTATTACGGTCAACTTTACCATTTGCATTTAGCGGTATGGATTTTCCGTATTGATATTCGGCAGGAATCATATATTCAGGAAGATAAGAACTAAGTAATTTATTTATTGCACTATCCTGAATCAACTCGCTATCGGAATTGTTTTTAACAATAAAAGCACAAAGTTTTTGACTGCCGCCTTCTATGGCTATACATGCAACAGAACTCTTAATTCCTTCTATTTTATTAATCGCATCTTCAATCTCACCCAGTTCAATCCGGTACCCTCTGAATTTAACCTGTGTATCTTTTCTCCCTAGAAATTCAATCGTTCCATCATCCCAAAACCTTCCCATATCACCGGTTTTATACCATCTAATATTTTTAAATGATACAAACTTCTTATTCGTAGTATTTTTATCTCCAACATAGCCCTTTGCCACTCCAATACCGCCAATCCACAATTCTCCCGGTACCCAATCAGGGCAATCTCTTCCCTTTCGGTCAACAACCCTGTATAGCTGCCCATCCAGGGGCGCTCCATACGGAATTGAAACCCATTCTTTTGGGATGGGCAGCTTCACATGATAGTAATTAGACCATATAGACCCTTCAGTCGCTCCACCCAGAGCTGTTAATTCCGAATTTGGGGCAACGTCTGCCAGCTTTGCCGGTAAATCCGTACCAATCCAATCCCCGGATAATAACACGGTTTTAAGTGATTGCAATTTCATTTCCTCTGCCTGTGCCTGTTCCAGAAGCATCCGCAATAGAAAAGGTACTGAATTCCAACAAGTTATGTTGTATCTGGTAACTAAATCTAACCATTGGGCAGCATCTGTTTTACTTGCTTCGTTCAACAATATAATTGTTCCACCAGACCCAAGAATACCAAATATATCATAAACCGATAAATCAAATTCCAATGAAGATACCGCCAATAAAATATCGTTTTCACTGATGTTACATTTTCTGTTCACATCACGGATTGTATTCATGGCAGACGAATGTGAAATTTCTACGCCCTTAGGTTCTCCTGTTGTTCCAGAGGTAAAAATAATATAAGCACTGCTGGAAGGGTTTACTATTCCGCCGACAGATAATTCCTCCTGTATCTCCCGGTCATTTACAGCAATGATTTTTACCCCATCTTCCTTTGAATTATGGCCACGGGACACCATATATCTTATTTCAGCGCGTGACACAATCTTTTCAATACGCTTATCCGGCTGATTCATTCCAATCGGCACATAGCACGCACCCAGCAATAATATTGATAATACCGAGATTATCTGCTCTGCTCCTCTGGGCAATCGCACAGCCACCCTGTCTTCCGGCTCAACTCCTGCCTTTTTTAATAAACTCGCTAATTTCTTTGCTTCTTTGCACAACTCATAATAAGTCCATACCCTGCCGTTTTCTTCAATAACGGCAGTTTTACTGCAGCGGTCTATCGCATTCTTAAACACTTGGTCATGCAGGCGGAGATCCTGACTTTTTCCAATTGCTTTTATTCTTAAATATCGTTCTGCAATTTTTGTTTCTGATATCACAGGAAGTTGTTCTCCCCATTTATCAGGATTAGATATGGTCCATTTTAAACAATCTATATACGCACCAAACATCTCCTCGATAAAGCCTTCTGGGAATATATCTTCAACCGTATCCCACGAAAGTAATATACCTTCCGGAAATCTCATAACCTGAAAATCAATTAAAACCTGTGGCGTTTGAGAAGAAATATATTTTAACTTGCCAAAACTTCTTGTAAAACCATCAGTAATAATTGGCTCCATACAATCACAGGAAAATATAACCGGTGCCACAAGCTTTTGTGTTGACCGGGACTTTAGTATATCCCTTATTATTTTTACTCCGGAATAAGCAGAGTGGTCTAATGCTTCTAAAAAAGCATCCTTAATACCTCTTGTTTTACCGATAAAACTCCCTTCTTCAATGCTATCCACTGAAAGCAAGAGAATATTGGTAAAGTCAGCCACCTCATTCTCTGCCTCCGAAGGTCTGTCAAACAAGGGAATATTTATCAAAAATTCCGATTGATTGCTGTAATGTTCTAAAATCTGTGCATAAATGGTTAATAGAATCATTGCCGGCGTAATCTGGTTTGTTGCTGCATTTGCCGTAAGCCTGTCCCAATCGGGTTTTTTCAACATATAATTTCTCCTTTTAAATACCGGCTTCTTTACCGATTGATACTCTCTTTTTAAAGGCAGTTCCGGCGCTTTCGGCAAGGTATCTATCCGTTCTTTCCAATAAGTGGCCGCTTTTCGGTAATTATCATCATTTTCTTTGCGGTTAATATGCTTTTCAAGAGAAAATGTTGATTGCAGTTTTTCAAATGAATTAGCATTGTATAATTTTTCTAAATCCGCAAAAATAATCTTTACGCTTTTTAGATCCGCGACCAGTAAATCAATACCAAAATGCAAGACCGCTCTGTCATTGTCTAATACTGATAAAAGTAATACTGCCACCTCACCCCTTCCCACAGCCAACACCTTATGGCTATACTCTTTTCTTACCGCTTCTAATTTCTTTTTCTTTTCTGTTTCGCCTAATTGCCGTAAATCATTTATTGCGATGTCAGAATTATATGGTTTATTCTGAATAACTTGAGTACCACTTTCCAAAAATTTTGTCCGGAGTGACGGATGCAGATATTGCACGCTTTCCCACACTCTGGATAATCTTTGCTGGTCAATTTTTCCACAGTCAAATTCAAAATACAGATAGCACGAGATTCCTCCCAATACCTGTTCCGAATTTCTGCCTACCCAATATGCATATTGAACATCGGTAAGCGGAAATTCCGCCATTTCCGGCTCACTTTCATCATTTTCCTTTTTATATTCAATAACAGAACCCTGCTTTTTTATTATTTCCCACCAATCTGTCAGATATGGTTTCTTCATCAGTTCAGAAACGCGAACCTTAATACCTCTACGTTTTAGTTCACTGGAAATCAGCATTATTTTCAAAGATTCAAATCCGGCTTCAATTAAATTTTTATTTTTTATATCTGCAGCACAAGAGTATTCACCAATCTCTGTTACAAATTGGCACAGTTCTGCATAAGTAATCTCCGATATCATATTTGCTCCTTTTCCACTGTGTTTTTAGCAATCTCCCGCAACCTTACCCGGTTAATCTTTTTTACCGATGTAAGAGGCCACTCATTAATTTTCACAAGCTGATCCGGTAACTTATATGTTGCCGCCCCCTTTTCTATAAGAAACTTTCGTATGTTTGACAAATTAATCTTTTCATCCGCAGTTATAATAAAGGCACAGATTCTTTCCCCCATAAAAAAATCCTCAACTCCTACTACAATCGCCTCGTCAACATTCGGGTACTCGTTTAAAAATATTTCAATCTCTCTTGGTTCTATTTTTTCTCCGGATCTGTTTATTTGGTCCGTAATCCTTCCTAAAACCTGATATCCATATACAGAGTCCCATCTCACTTTATCTCCAGTTCTATAAAATCCATCATGAGTAAATTTTTCCTTCATGCCAGCTTCCTGATTATAATAACTTTCTATGGTGAACGGCCCACGAATTACCAGTTCCCCTTCTTTTCCATGCGTAACATTCTCGCCATTCTCATCTATGATTCGGATTTCTTCACAGCCAGACACCGAATAAAGGTAGCCTACTGTACCATCAAAATTACTGCTATCATAAACACTATATAATGCTAATCCTTCAGTCGCCCCATAAAGCGGCAATATTTCGCAATTTGCCTTTTCAAGCAGCTTTGTGACGAGATTTCCGTCAACTAATGAACCTCCGATAATAATTTTTTTGATGCTGCTCAAATCATATTCACACCCTTGATTTAAATACTGGTTCCAAATGCGCGCCAGCGTTGGAACTAAAGCAGTAATCGTGATTTCTTCCTTTTCAATATACATAAACATATCGTCACAATCCAAGCTATTACATAAAACTGCTTTTCCACCCGTAAAGAGTATATTCATTATTCCCGGTGAGTACAGCCCAACTTTATGCGCAATGGGCAGACAAGCCAAATAACTGTCAGGGGACGTAAGCTGGAATTTCTGATTATAGCCATATATATGCCAATAAATCATCCTATGTGTGATTGGTACTAATTTAGGAATTCCAGTTGTTCCGCTCGACAACATAAGAATGGCCACACTGTCAATATCTTTATTTTCATCATCAATAATACCCTCCTCTTCCTCCAGGCACTTATCAATATCCTGAACAGCAATTTTACATAGACGCCTTTTTGCAGTACCCTGTTGAATTTTTAAAGATACATCGTCCTTATTGTAGAATATAAATGCAGATGCATTTGTTTTTGCAAAAATACCTTTTAATTCATTCTCTCCAAATAAAGAATTTGTAATGATTGGGATCGAACCTGTTTTAATTAAGCCAAACAGAGCAAATACAAATTCTTTTACATTAGGTATCCGCATAACAACCAGGTCATCCTTGTTTATCCCACATCTCTTAAAATAGCAGCCATACTGGTTTATTTTTCTTTCCAAGTTACCATAAGTAATATAATCTGCGTCCTCCACAATTGCTATTTTATTTTTATTTGATTTAACTGCTTCCGTCAGCCAGGAGACTATTGTTTTCTCCTGCACCGGTCTCAATTTCTTCCCATAGTTCATTTTCATTCCCCATTCCATATGATAAACATGCCTTATGGCCTTTATCTACTGCAATTTGGCAAATTTGCCAAGTAAGATTATCGTATTTTTCACTGCTGACCCCACCAATCTTCACAGAAAAAGATGCCAGGTCTTTATAAAGCCCATAGCCTATTGCCTTAACATAAGCCTCTTTAGCTGTCCAATATTTAAAAAAGGAATCAGCCGCTCTTTCTTCTGGTGAAAAATAGTATTCTGCAAGTCTCTGGTATTCTTGTATTTGTTTTATCTCTTGTACATCTACACCAATCGGAATATTTTGTCCGAAAGCAACCATTACAATCTCCCCCGAATGAGAGAGATTATAATTAATTGGCAATCGTTTTCCGGAACAACACAAATACGGTTTCCCAAAACTTTCACATTTTATTTGTATATCTTTTGCATCTTTACCAAGATAAGATGAAGAAATCTTTTTCACAGCAATTCGTCCTAATGCACCTCTCATCATGTCTTCATACCTTACAAAAGATGTATACCGCTCTATTTCCTCTTTCTCCATCATCTTCCAGTTCTCTTTAATCCAGTCTGCCATGCTTCTCCAATGTAGTATATAAACATGTATTTCATTTGGCGGCAGACTATTCAGAAAACAATATTGTGAAGTAAATATAGGCCGAATCACCTTAATTTCCATATTCTCTCTGCTCCGAAGTTTTTAGTTGAATCAGCCTTAATACCTTTTCCTCATCCTCCTTTATAAAGAAATGTCCGCCTCTAAAAAGGTAATACTGAAAATTGTTTTGCGTGTATTCAGACCATTTCTTTATATCCGCCAAGGTGGCCTCCTTATCTTCATTCCCGCCGATTGCCAGAACAGGACACTTCAGTTTTGTCGGCTTTTCCGGACAATAGCTTTCGTCCAGAATGAAATCCGATCTGATAATTGGCATATAGAAATTCAGCAGTCCTTTATTCATTTTTATTTCCTCGGGAATACCGTCATACCGCTCCAAACCAACCAGAAATTCCTGTTCTGTCAGATGAGCTATCGGCTGCGGTTCCGGTATGTGGGGAACTCTACTTCCAGAGAATATAGCAAGCTTTGCTATCTTATTGCTGCTCTCAAGCCTTTTTTCAACTTCAAAAGCTATTTTTCCACCCATACTATGTCCAAATAAAACAAAATCATTGTCAAACCCCGTGATAGCTTCTGCAACATCTTTTACAAGTGATTGCATATTCAAATATAGCTTCTCACCAATACGTTCTTCCCTTCCTGGTAACTGTATGGGGCAAACCACAAGTTGTTTTCCAAAATATTGAATCCATTTATTATAGAATGCGGCACCTCCTCCTGCATATGGGAAACAAAACATAATTGTACTTGTGGGGTAAATGCCTTCGATATTTTTAATTAATTTCTCTTTATATGCCATATTTTCACCTCTCGAGAATCAGACTAACCAGTCAACAAATTCCGCTTTTCTAAACCCGGCAGCAAATAACTGCAATGACGGTACTGGACATTATCAAAAAAACATCTTTTACGGTCAGCTGTATAATGTAATAGCTATCTTTTTTATATGGGCTCTCAATGCCTCTGACTATGGCAGAAGATGCCAACTCATCTGCTATTTTCAGGCTTCTGAAAACCATCGGGACAATTGCATATTCCAGTGTACTAAGCGGATGAAGGAGAACTGTTTTTATGGTTCTCAAAAAACCTCTTACCTTCATAGCGTCTTTTACTTCGCCAAACTCATGAACAACTGTTGGAGCAAAGCGGAGCATAACAATTAAAATCAACATTATATTCTCCGGAATTGGTAATTTTCTTATACTGGAAGTCAGTTTTCCCGAAGGAATATGTACCAGCAAACACACAATCATTGCTGGCATCAATAAGCGATAAAGCATATGAAACAGCAACGGCGACGGAAAAGAGATATGATATTTTGTATTAATAGCCAGCCAAACCACCGACAGGATATATAATCCCAATATCCCTAACCCCATCGTAAATATTTCAAAATAGCTTAACAGCAAAAAGAGCCATATCATATACAAGCCATGTCCCAGTAAACTGGTGCACAAGAAGGAAGTGAAACATGCGCATACAGCCAATAGCAGCACTGTTCTACCATCTATCTGCTCCACTCTTCTAATGTTACTATAATTCGCGATCATTCCAAAATACCAGCTTTCTGAAAATGTCTTCTTAATAACCGCTGTCCAAACAGAACACCCAATACAGCAAGCAGACCGGTTATAACACATCCCACCAGCATCAATCCCGGATGAATTGCCATTAAAAACTGCATATCTAACGTTTCCTGTGAAAATCCGCTGTTTAATGCCATATTTTTGTAACTATCCCATGCCCACCATAAAGGCACCGCGCATCCAATGAAGTTTCCAATACTGTTTAAGGCCCAACCAATCATATTACGAACTGGTTTTCTATATGTATCTTTTCCAATCATGGATAACTCCGTAACAACGCCTACAATCAAAAAATACGGCAGCAAGAAGGCATAACCCATAAGCGCCTGAATAAGACCGTACACGACAGCCCAGACAAGTAGTAGCCCATGTTTATTCACCCGGTTTGCCGCTACAAGGAAAAACACAGCTCCCAAAAAGCCATCAATGGCGGCAGAACCGTATAAATACATTTCTGAAAATGGAAGTGTAACAGCGCTGATCACCATCGCTATCATATAATTAATTACCAACATAGCTGCGACCGTGATTACGTCTCTAATGCTAAATTTGCTTCCTCTTGTTTCTTTCATATAAAATCCCTCCTCTTTAAAATATCGGTTTTAAGTTAGTTTATGCTAACTGCTAGCTAATATGTTAGCCAGGGCTAACTCCATAGTATTTTACAGGATTATTTTCATTATTTCTACCCCATTAAATATGTTTTTTTTCAAAATAGCCCGTTTTAACATTTTATTTAGCGTCAATGTTAATTATATGGTAATCTCGGTGCGAATCAACATGATTGTTGCCGTTGGAATTATCCACTCAGAATCAGAATATTCCACTATTAGTGTGTCGCAGCTTTTGGGGAAATCCGTAAAAGTCCATTCATTTTAATCTTAAGATCGCCAGAACCACTCCATTTTGGCGCTTCCTTCCCTGTGACCTATCAGATTCCCCAAAACACAAGATGATGGTTAGCCAGCAACGTATAATGCCGGCCAATCATCCCACCTTTTTATTTCAGCTTCTCTCC
>Ga0153920_1000405_pt1 | contig 17963 bp, 19 predicted proteins | sample TSNJ004MetaG_FD_104713 | JGI IMG/M metagenome (GOLD analysis project Ga0153920, IMG submission 104713) | Attine ant fungus gardens microbial communities from New Jersey, USA - TSNJ004 MetaG | ecosystem: Host-associated > Fungi > Mycelium > Unclassified | place: USA: New Jersey, Brendon T. Byrne...
ACTCACAATATACTTTACAAAATACAATCGATATGAAAATGCACCCGATCCTGGCTTCCATAGAATATTGTCGGTGCTAAGGAATGAAAATAGTTCACCAGGGAACTAATTTTGATCTGCATGAACGAAAATGTTAAGTTATGAATGAGTGCTGCATTGCGGTACAAAATTTTCTGGCTCGTCCGGTTTCTCTTTGGATACTTTGTCCCTCATAGGGCGGTCTTGGTTTACCCTTCATAATCGTATAAACTCCTTCCAGAGCCATTGGAGAGCATAGGGTCCACGTAGACAGCAAAGCCATTCAACCTAGCAAGAGATCCCAGTTCATCTTGAATTCCTTTTCTTGCGAGTGTATCAAGGTCTTTCAGCAGCAGCGATGTCAATTTCTACTCTGAAGATAAGTTGCTGGCAATAAGAAATGCAGAGGCACAGACCTTCAGTTTTGCATCAATTTTCAATATCATCTCACTGAATGTGGGGGACCAAAAAGTTGTTGGTTGCGAATTGGCGCCTATACCCATACCGACTGTACAGGCATTTGCTATTATCCACAGCGAATTGGAGGTCTCTGCATCACCAGAGTTCGAGCTTCCTGTGAGTGTTGTAGACGATGCAGTCGCGCTTGGGAATTGTATGGTTTGACTGAGATTTGTATTCGAAGCCGAGCTTGATTGCTGAGATTGCTGTAAAGGGGTATGTGATGAAGACGTGCTGGCAACAGATGAACTGGGATATCGAGTGCTATGGTTGTTGGCCTCGGAAGCGAAAAGGTATGATACCCCCGGATATGGCGTCACTGATGCCAAAGGTCCGAGACTGAGAGTTGAATGGGGCAATGACGATGGTCCAAGGATTTTTGAAATTTTGTTGTAGACTTCTGACATAACGTCAAGGAGTGAGAGTACAGTCTCATGATAATCCAACGAGAACGACTATAGCAGAAAATAGTCAATGGCATAACCTTATGAGAAGCAAATCATTCACCGTATACGGTGGCATTAAATACGATGCATCTATTCCCAACTCCGATCCCGTATTTTCTGACATTCCTGGGGCACCTTTTTTTTTGGGTTTCTTGAATATGTTCTGGTAAAATATAATCGACGCGTGAGCTTTCAACCATTCCTTAACCTTCGGCTTACCATCCTTGGTCTATCATTTTCTTCCTTTGACTGATCATATTCTGTCACTGTGTTGAGAATAGCCCGAAGTAAGTCCTGGGGGTTATTAATATCAAGTAAATTCGACAGCGAAAGGCCAAGAGTAGCAAAGCGATATGTCCTTAACAGTGCATAATCTGTCAATTATGCATGCCATCAGAGTGAGGACAACTGAGCTTACCGCCTTTTCATGTCCCCATTATTGAAGACTTTCTCGAGTCCTGTACGACTGATGAGCAGGGTATGAAACCAGTAACTACGCCTGTCAAAAGAATAACAAAAAAAAATAGAAAATGAGCGTTATTAAAACTTGGATGAGCCGGAAACGCACCCTTCGAATACGTTCCTGATGTATGTTAGAGTGACCAATCTCTTCTGTAACATGTCCCTCAGGGACTCCACAGAGGTGCTTGACCCCAGAGGCGGACTTGTAGCTCCAACAAGGCTGGCGACATATTGTGCCTGACCCTCTGCGTTGTCACCTCGTACGATGGGGGTAGACGACGCTCCATTGGAAATTGCAGAAGAAATAGCCATACCCGCGACCGAGGAGATCGTTGAGCCGGTCTGTATTGGCGGGGACACTATAGGTATCGTACTGACCGACGGGGAAGAAGAGGTGGCCGACTTGAACGACGAAAGGAGATTCTGCGCTGATGATTTACGACGCATTGTGGGCCGCGCTATATCCGAAAAATGGGACATTGCAAGCTAGATATAATACGGTTACAGGAGGCAGTGAGAGGGAAACGGAAACGGATGAACCACAGCCTTGACAACTGGCGGAACGAGTAGCTACTTATACTTGTGACAATATCAATCCCTAACAAACTTCTCATAATGATTGGTCCGCCATTTGGTCACGTGCTCTGAAAACTGATAATCGTGATTTTGATTCAACTATTAATTCAAGTCGACTTGCTCTGCCGTTCTTTCATCCACCCACCATGGATGCCAATGCCATTGCAACGCAATTTTCAGGCTACTATTACAATATCTTTGACACAGATCGCTCCAACCTTTCAAGCCTCTACGTGCGTATTACTTATCCAACTCTCTTCAATTCTCGCTCATATTGTACTTCTAGAGGGACACCTCGATGATGACATGGGAAGGGACAGGGTTTTTAGGCACAAAGAATATCGTCGAGAAGCTTACGGTATTGATTTTTTGTTTGTATAATGTTTCTTGCTAAGTAGTCTGAACAGACACTTCCCTTCGAAAAAGTTCAACACCGAGTCACCACAGTCGACGCACAGCCCTCTGGAAATGGACTTCTTGTATTCTTCACCGGTATCCTAGCCGTACGTACTGTCTAACGTCAGTTCTGGCACACCGACCCATCTCTCGCCCAGGTCGATGGGGGTGATCATCCACTGCAATTTAGTCAGATCTTCCAGCTGCAGCAGAACGAAAATGGGACCGGCTTTTGGGTGTATGTCGATCTTCCAATGTCTGACCGCATAATGGATCGTTGAAACTTATCATTAGGTCCAATGATATTTTCCGCCTCAACTACGGTTGAGTGACCCTTGTGCTTCCCGTCTGGGGTCTCTGGTGGTACTATTAGCCTTCACTAATTTTCCTGAGGTCAACTTCTACGTCCTAAGATCCTTTCTTAAGAATCTTCTTATAACTAGTATGTCTCCGAAGCAGAGGTTGCCTTTTGTAACCGCCCATTACACTCACTTGTCCCACCCGGTTGGCTCCTTCCTGGAACAGAAAACTTTCTCTCTCCAAAGAGTGTGTTCATTCAGATTGCTTATAAGAGTAACATCCTTTGAATAGTCATCTGGCATCACCGATGATCCAGATTTTGTCATGCGATTTCGGGGGGTGTTGTAAGAAGTCTTGGCTGGACAGTAAGCACCTTGTCCTATCTTTGTCGGGTTCGGATCAATTTGAAGCCTACTCAATCCGCACCTATCGGTATGTGATACAGGAGATGAGATTGCCCAGCAGGTTCGATGGCCCGCGGAAGAAAGCATATTTGCTGACTAGGGGCAATCTGCTTTACGCATCAATCATTGCTTAATCGACAGAGCTTATCATACTTTCTTTTGTTATTGGAGAAGCAAAGGCGGGCAAGGAAAGTCGGTCAAAGCACAAAGTTGCATGACGATCCATTGGACGGGGGTGCATCAGGTGCTGAAGCTGAAGCTGGCTCGTTTACTTGTAGTGGAGAGGCATAAATAAACCCTATGTGAATCTGCGTATCACTAGAAAAATTGCAAGATTTTTTCCGGAATCTGCCGCTGGCATCGAGCTTTCTGCAAACCTCCGAAATGTCCAATTTAGACAATTTTCCAGAGTTTCCTATGTGCAAGTAGGGCTAGCGAGCATCGCGTAGCAGTGTAGTGCACCAGCAAAGTCACCTAGATATGACTTGAGGAGTGTATTGAGTGTGTAGAGGCAAAAGCGAAGCTATCATTTTGAAAGAGAGTTGGGGCTTATATACAAAAGAGTGTAGTACCATTGAGTCGATCATGAAATAGACTAGTGAGATATATTTAGATACAAGTCCCGGAGGTGCGTTATGCCCAACATCCTAGATGTTTACTCTCTTTTCAAAGCTCTACATAAATGAGCCTAGATACAACTTCTTGAACCATGTTCAATACCCAAATGTAGAGATAAATACTTTGAATGCGTCCGAAAAAAACCCCACGCATTATACTTGTCTCCCCAAGGAAATGAACATCTACCTAGATAATGAACTTATTCTCATACCTTCTTGGGCAGTCCGCGGTCAGGACTGGGATATTGTATCTGGGATAGTCTACGATGGCACTGGTTCCAAGGTTGTAGAAGCCCCGTCGCTGTTTCCTTATATCTTGACCGCCTAATCAAGCTTTGTTCACTCGTCTACCTCACATATGAGCCTCCTGTGGCGGTCCCTGACATGCCACAATATTTGTGTATAACGAAGTTTATGGATTTTGGTGCACTGTACGGGTGATTATTGAGATATTGATCATGATAGCAGATAGTCCAGTTGGTTTATGATCACGGTCGCAATGGAGTGTCTCGCTGACTCAGTTATCAGACTTCAGGATTTATAGTATGGCTATAAGGTTTATACATTGTAACATAGACACAAATGGAGCAGAAATTCACTATAAACATAAGGTAATTCATCATGAGAGACTATCATAAAAGACTATCACGATATCACCCAATAGAGGAGAAGATGGACTTGCTGAAATAGATTCTGAACTGTGTAGCTGATCATCCGTCGGATAATATGTGGGTCGGTCGATTGGAAAGCTTTTGTAACGAGCAGCAGTTCATGGAAAAGCCAGATATCGTGTGCTTTGGTTCTGGGATTCTAATCAAGGCAGTGTTGAGGTGAGAAATACAACCAGGAGTGACTATAACCCACATCCAATTATTATGAGGAGACGCGGGTGGCCTCAGATCCACCTCGTTATAAATTATTATAGTTGTACACATTTGACTGAATGCTGAAATCAGGCCCCCCCTAGTTTTTTTTGGCCATAAATCGAATGTGCATCTATTTCTCACATAAAAGATAGTTGACCAGTGAAAAAAGGTATATATTAGAAGGCTCAATCAATCTTTTTTGGTCTGGAAAGATAACACTGGGTCCTAGGTAAGTAGCCGATATTGCGAGACGCAGGTAGACCTGGGGTACAGTAAGCGGGCACGAGGCATCCGACTCGGAGGATTGATACCAGCTTGCCTAACCATTTATAAGAAGACGTCATTTCTTGATGGCGTTCTTTATTGCTCCTTCCTCCTCGTTCTTCTCGACTCTCTGCCATCGGACAAATCCGACGTCTTTTTCCAGAACAAATATTGCTGCTCATCGCCTTGTCCAGGTGAGCTCCTACACCCGATATGGGCTCTGATTACGTGTGGTCTCTCATCTGCTGCCCGCCGAATGATGCTATCAGATCTCACGAGCTCTCACAAGTTCCTCAGAGCAGATTAGAAGGATGCCTCCTATTCACGACAAACCTACAACGGATAGATATGATTATGTCGTGATCGGTGGTGGTAGCGGTGGTTCTGGCACTTCTGTAAGTAACTCGTCTGCACTTATCGTTCACTCCTCACTCTGGATGTCTTATGCTTTTTATGGGACATGTTGCCGGGTTTCTGCGTGTATTGCGATTCTTCTTTTAGCGCCGTGCAGCAAGCTTTGGCAAAAAGGTTGCCGTTGTTGAAGCAACCCCATATCTGGGTGGTACTTGTGTGAATGTTGGTACGTCTACGTATATCATTTATACGCATGAGAGTTAATCAAGCTGTCTTCGTGCGTCCTGTATGAGCAGGTGTGTGCCGAAGAAAGTGAGTTCACTAATAAACCCTTGGTACCTACTGACACGATCTTTGGATCTTTGTTGCCCACTTTGCTTCACTCGACTGCATTTTTGACCATTGATTAGATCATGTGGCATGCCGCAGATCTACAAGATAAAATGACTCATCATGCCCCGGGGTATAAATTTGACGGTCTCGATAAACCACATTTTAACTGGGCGAGCTTTAAACCCCAACGTGATGCTTATATCCGTCGTCTCAACAACATCTATGCCAATAACTTCGAAAAAGAAGGTGTCGAATTTCATCAAGGCATTGGCCATCTCACCTCCCCAAATACTGTCGAGGTCAAGCGTTCTGACGGCCAGACTTACACGCTCAAGGCAGACCATATTACTGTCGCAGTTGGAGGCGAACCTATCATCCCTTCTGATGACCAGATTCCGGGAGCTTCCTTGGGCATCAACTCAGATGGATTTTTCGATCTCACCAAGCAGCCGAAGCGTGTTGCTGTCATTGGTGCTGGCTACATTGCCGTAGAATTGGCGGGTATTTTCCACACATTGGGATCAGAAGTGCATATGTTTATACGTGGAGAGACCGTTTTGAGGACATTTGACCCCTCACTCCAAGAGGTATTGACGCCTTGGATGGAGAAGACTGGCATTAGTATTCATAAGAAAACAAACGTAACTAAAATTGAAGGCGAGCGCGGAAAGACGCTTACGGTCCATACCGATACAGATGACAAGGTCGATGTTGATGTAGTCTTATGGGCTATTGGCCGTAGGTCAACCACCCACAGCTTGGGCTTGGAGGAGCTTGGTGTTGAACTTGATAAGAAAGGAGATATCATCGTAGATGAATACCAGAACACGAGCGTTAAAGGCATTTACGCTATCGGGGATGTTCAGGGCAAATGGTTGTTGACACCCGTAGCGATTGCTGCGGGAAGGAGACTCGCTAACCGCTTGTTTGGACCGTCTGTGCTCAAAGATGCCAGGCTAAATTATGATAATATTCCAAGTGTTGTATTCTCGTATGTTTTCGTGATCTCAGCGACCGCGTTGGCTCATTTCGTTATGTATCTGCCCAGGCATCCTCCTATTGGGACAGTAGGTTTGACGGAACCTCAAGCGCGAGAGAAGTACGGTGATGCTGTGAAGATCTGTATGTGACTTTGTGTTTTCTTACTAGATATACACCATTGATCCATTACAACCAGATAAGACTTCGTTTAGGTCACTCTATTTCTCGATGGTGGACGAAGACCATAAGGAACCCACAATGTACAAGTTGATTGTCATTGGGCCTGAGGAGCGTGTTGTCGGTGTTCATCTACTCGGCCAAGGTAGTGACGAAGCCTTACAAGGCTTCGCGGTCGCCATCAAAATGGGCGGTGAGCCATCCTTTTATTGTCTAGACGAATTCATCGTGAATACTCGTTGCTATAGCTCGTAAAATAGATCTGGATGACACGGTTGCTATTCACCCTACCTCTGCTGAAGGTGTGTCTTTGTGTTACTTGATAAAACCAGATCTTCAATGATCCGGTCTTGCTTACATTGTTCTGATACTGATTTGCCTTGCTTTAGAACTCGTCACTCTGCACTAAATCCGCGTGTCGATTATCAATATCCGGCCTTCGTTAACACATGCAATCGGGTTTTGGTTGATCCAGTTAGAATGTTGAATATGTGTATCGAGGATAAGTTATTCTCTTATGATAGATCGTTATTTTCTTGGGAGTCTGACTCCTGGAAAATTGAAGTACATATTCAAAGTCACACAAAGTTTGGGATTTTAAAGGAAGATATAACAAACATGCACTCTTGAAGCATATGCCTTCAGACCCCGACAGGGTATATAGCACCAGTATGGAATGAGCATGACCGCAGGACTGAATACCAGACTGACGCAGACTCGATTGATCTCTTCTCAAATCATGGCCTCCACTTTGAGTCTTAATCAACTTTGATCGAAGTTGAACCCAACATCAATCCATCGTGAGCCTCTAATGGACCTGTATCTAGTCCCAGACAGTCCCGAAAACACAATCCTACTGTCTGACAATGGGACTGCCCATTCCCGGGTGACGACGATGAACTCTACAGAAGGTTCAGTGGCATACCTTCAGCGACCATCAGAGAATTTGGAAGATGGCCTACTGGCAGAGATACACACTGTAAAGGGAAAGAGGACAACTATGCTTCTGGAGGGGGATTTCATGGAACGAGCTGTGTTCAGGACTCAATCAACCTTAATTAATTTCGGTTTTCTCGTGTGGTCAATATTCGTTGCATTTGAGAGAACATCCAACCAGCTACTTGATTACCGCTATCGCAATTTTCTTACGGTCCTCGTCGAGACTTCGAAATATTCCTTCAGATGACAAAAAATCCTTCTACTCAGTTAAACTACATATACAGAAGTGAGAAGCAGCATGACTGCAGCAGATAATAAAAGGCTTAGGTGTTGCCTGATCTTACCAGCTTGGCAGGCTTCATTTGCCTGGACCTCACTGCTCCTGGTATCGCAAGAGGCCAGTCCCATGGAGATTAATTCATTCCCGGCTCGGACGTAATAGTAGTCTCCTATGAGTGAGAACAAGGGACGATCAAGTCTTTGAATGCTATTGAGACCAAAGAAAGAGAACAGACTAACCATAGGTAGTTCCTGTAAGTTGATTATTGGCCGGTTCGTTGACCGTTCCATTGGATAGTAAACTCTGCCAAGATGGACGCCAGGCCAATTGCGTCACGTTGTTCAAAAGCTGTCGAGGGAATCTGTCAGATCGTCGCTTGTTCAGGAGAAAAGAAACATACTCCAATAGCAGCATCACTCCACTTCTGCTTGAGGGAAGGAGAAGGCTCGAGTTGAGACAAGAGGAGTAAGCCATTCGCCGCAATTGTAGCCGCGGAGGAGTCAGCAGGACGAGGAGCAGGAATCAAGGGCGCGTTATAGTCCCTTGTGGAACGAACCCATTGATAGGATGGTCATTTGCAAGAGAAGATTACGCACCAGGGTACAATTCCATCAGCAGGGATATTGTCTAGGAAGTAATTTGCTACACGAACAGCGGTGTCATAGTACGAAGCATCCCCTGTCTGCTTATACACTTCAGATTAATCAGTCTATATTCCAGTTACGAGTATCTATTATGCACGCACTATTCGAAAACCCATAAATGGCCCAGGCTTCACCACGCGACCACGTGCTGAAAACAGATGAGTTGGAGCCAGGATTCTCACTTAATTATCAACACCTGTTATCAGAGAAACCTTGAGCGGTCTTCTTGGCTGTTACAGCGCCCGTGAAAGTGTTATAGTGAATTACATGCCAGGTGCCCCCATCCGGCCTGATGTGATTCTTCATGGTGGCATTCGCATGAGAGGTAGCGATTGCGCGAAGTGTATTGTTCCCAGTCAAGTCGGCAGATTGGAATAGCACTTCGAGATTCATCATGTTGTCGATGATGACCTAGAAAATAATCAGCATCTCAGGAGTCTTCAAAGTATGAGACGCACCTGGAAGTCTGGATCCGGGGAGTCCCAACTTCTGGTACATCCAACAATGGCATTGAAGCGATTTGCGAGAAATGTAGCAAAATTGTTCACTGCCGTTATAGCAGTTTGATTATTTGGATTCCTATGGTATCTCGATAAATGAGCGATATTACAAGACAGAAATGCCCACTCACACTATCAACTCCTCCATGAAGGGAAAACTCAGAAAGCCAACGTCATGACCCACGCCATTCCTAACTTCGAGGGGAACCAATGCAGCACTTGCCTCACGGCTAAGCTCTAGCCAATCTGCAGCTCCTAACTGATTGCTTGACGTAGCGCCGCATAACTGTTTACGCGTGTTCAATGCATAACCTGTGGCGAGAAAAAAACCAGACGTCCATGTGTTTGGGGAGAAATACTGCCATTCTCCTGCTGCCTGGTCAGTGAACTGGGGGTATTGTATGGGATTTGGGAGGGCTTCGAAAGTCGCAAGAACTTTTTGAGGAATAAGTGGCGAAAACAGTTCTGAGGGGATCGTCCCTCCGAGAACGACAGGCACCGCAAAAGCGAAGGCAATCAACATATGCATCCGTAGCTTTGCAATAACAAATTGATGTGGGGTGGATGAGGGGAAGAGGGTAAAAGAAGTGTTGAGGAGCGATCAAGAATGTTTAACTTTTATTATGCGAACACCGGACTGGCGTCTCCAGCATTCTTTTTTTCCAGAGTGGACCCTGAGTGTGCCATTTCGTCTCAGGTCGAGCTAAAAGATACCTCTGGCATCGCATATGCAGGATGTTTTGAAGCCAGAAGGCGCGAGAAACTCCATCATCTGATGACGATGTTCGTGTTCATGCGGCACAGATACTATGAAAATCAGACGAAAATCAGACACTTCCCTTTTTGGATGCGACAGCAGACAACTGACATATAGGGTGCAAGTCACAGACTCTTCTACTGTTTATCTTGCCTTGAGAATTTAATTTGATTATCTGCTTGCCCCTGAATCAGTGATTACCCTTACTCCTACCCCACCCCTTATCCTCACTAGCACCCTTGCTAATACCCTTAGGGGTATGCTCTTCTTTGATGCTCATCCTGAAACAAGTTCTATATCCCAACACCTTGTGCCCTCAGGACCATGTATGACTTTGGGAAAATTTATAGTACTGTCATTTTTGGAATGTTCAATTGTTGAGTGTAGAAAATTTTGCACATGTGAGAAACTTCTTTCATTAATGATTCTATATCATTGACTGGCTGTCTTCACTATTTTTATGAGGTATTGTAGTCAGTCTTCCCTATATCTTGAATTCAATTGTGATATTGTTGACAATAGAGTGCTGATATCCAGGATCCTAGCTTCCTAATTAGTCATCTGTTTTGGATATTGTACGGAGAATGGCCTCCAAAGTCATCTGAATTATTTATGATTGAGAATGACTCTAGTATTGTGTTTAACAATCTAGCTAAAACATCCACGATGCACAATTGAATGGAAATCATAAATAAATGAGCCTGTGATCGTGGTCACAGTAATCACCAATGTCGACGGACACCGGCAGGTCACCATATTTCCCGTTCAGAAAGACCCTGTCAATCTGACATCCTTGATGGATGCACCAACATAAACATCAAAAGTTCCAGAAGGCCGAATGTACGACTGGGAGCGCGTATCCCAAATACTACAAGTTCCAAACCGTGAACATTCAATCCCAATAATATACGAGATTCCCTACCTGATATCCCTCGCGCCCAATGTCATCGTTATCGTCGAGCTGGCTCCAACGGCCAAATCAATTTCATCAAATCCTCTAAGAACTCTCGGTGGCTCGCCAGCGTCAGTGGGGTATCCGAGATATAATTGTGGTATTTCCGTTCCTGCGGACGATCCAGTGTTGGTTAACTTGAAAGACACGACTTTTGAAGACCCAGAGTCGGTGATAGCAAGATCGGAATATTCAAAAGTGGTATACGATAGGCCAAATCCAAATTCGAAACGAGGAGTAATGTCGTGTGCATCCATATAACGGTAGTCCAGCAGGAGTTTCTCAGTATAGTCGATCTATCACAGCTGATGAGAATTTGAAAAGTCTCCATTAGATAAGAACGGACGTCAGGGAATCCATCACTATTGTAGACAATGCTTGTCCCATAGTCGCTTTCGCTCTTTTTGGCCAGTCAGTCTGAATGTTACACCTGGTTGTAGAATCTGCTTACATCTGAAATACTAAATGGTAGTCTTTCCCTCGGGTTATATGTTCCATAGAGGACATCAACAAGGGAAGGTCCCGTTTGTTCACCTGGAGCACCAGCATATATGATTCCAGTAATGTTCGGGTGATTGCCCCAGCTGAAGCTAACCGGCCCAACAGAGTGTACGACTGCGATCGTATTATCGCAAACACTGGCAACGCGTTCAATCTGCAGCAAATTGATTGATTGCCTAGATAAAAGAGATCAAATACTCACAAGACTACCACCTTTGAACCACAGAGCAAGGTCATTCCTATCCCCTTCGTTCCCAACCACTATGGTGTAAGAACCGAGCTCACCGCTCATGCTATGAAACCATGTTAAGGCGAAAAATCTCACGATTAGACAAGTGATGGACTCACGCATTTGCGAAAACAAGGCAAACATCTTTCCCTGCAGCAGCTTTGGCCCCATCATCCAAGTCGTTAGACAAAGAGGATGTGACGGAAGCAGATGATCCGACAAATGAGGTGATAGCATCAATAGGGGGAACTATAAACTCAAGGGAATTAGACCCAGAACCCCAGCTGATATAGAGACGACATCAGCACTTAGAACGGGTTCAGCGTGTATACCAACCCTATAGACATAGTGCCGTCGTTACATTCGTTCAAGTCTCCGCAGGTCAGATTAGGTAACCTTGCATCCTGGCCTACCACTGCAATGGTTTTAATTCTTGACTGTGCCAAGGGTAGCCCACGGATAGTGGTTCCCGTTGCTGTCCCATCTGTCGTTGTTCGATTGTTTTTCAAGAGAACAGCAGAAGCTGAACCTATCTCACGCACGAGCGCAGTGTGCTCCGAGGTGCGAACGTTCACATCCAGGTTGCGAGAACCGGAGCCATCAGGCTTCTGAGAATCAAAATTTGTAGGTGGGTACCCCTAACGACAAACGATCTGTCAGTCCCCAAGGCAATTGGATGATTCAAAATCTCACTTACTGAATCCTGGCCAAGATGATACCACGCAGCAAGGATGTATGATACCATTTGATCCATTCTCTGTGCCCATCTATCAATAGAATTAAAAGGATTTGAGACGCTGAATCACCTCCTGAGTGACTGCGTCTGAGTTGACGGCTGCCTTGAGGCCACCAATTCCAAGAATTCCTGCGAAAGTGCCGCCACCTTATCATGTCAGGTCAGGATATAGCTTCTTCAGTCACCGAATCGTATTCACCAATGAGAATGAAGTCTCCTGGTTGCTCCATATCGAGCCCAGCATTCGCATTATCAGCAGCAGAGTCATGTGTCGCACCCCAATCACTGACTACATAACCTGAAAACGGAGGGTCAACCAGTTGAATATATGTCTTGAAAGCATTACACACCTTTGAATCCATTCCTTCGCAAAAGGCCATTCGGACCAATGAGCTCTGCGTTATGACATGATGATGTGTCATTGAAACGGTTGTAGGCACACATGATAGAAGTTACTCCGGCCTATCAGAAGGGGATATGATCAGCACAACTCAAGACCTATACAACAATCCCGACCTCAATACTTCTCAAGAATGGGTAAAAGTAGACCTCATGTGTTGTCCGGTCATCCAAGTTTGCCGAAAGTCCATACCTCCAGTGTTCCTGGTTATTTGCCAGCATATGTTTTGCGCAAGCTTGGACTCCAACACTTTGAATTCCTGTGATTGTCTCAAAAGCGCCCTCTCCAGTTAGATACGGGTCTGGACCAAAGCTGAAGGACGAGCATAACATCAGAAATCACCAAATGATTTATGAATACCGGGGTTCAACATGCCTTTCCCAGCCACGCCCTGCCTTGGGATTGCGCATCTAGAAAGAGCACATTACAACGTACAACAATCCATGGGATGATAAGGCTCACGATATCCATAGCAGGACCCAGTAAAACACTGTCGGTCGCATAAATTGGCGTTCCTTTTCACTGGAACCGTAGTACTCACTGAGCACCCTTTCCTCGGAATTCTTCTGCCATTGCTTTCCCTCTTGCACGCATTAACCTTCGACTGAATGTTGACGCTACATTGATGCCTGCTGGAAACCCGGTTACATTCTTTGTCAGCCTCATCCCTGCAGGACCATCTTCGAAGCAAAGAGAGGGAACGCCAAGCCGAGTTACAGCTGTCGTATCTCCGACACAACGACCTGATTTACAAAGTCACCCAGAATGAAACCTGAACGTCAGCTTCTCAGGATAGGAACACGAAAAGACACACGATTGCTGTTGAGCTGACCGGTACCCGTGACAATCCCTATCTTCTCATCCAATGTCATTTGGGCGACGGTATTATTTGCTAGCGCGTATGCATCATCCCATGATCCTACGAGGTTTTGATCAAGAAGTTAATTCAAGAGCAAAACCTCACTTACGTGGTGTGAACTGAGTAGAACTCTGAGAGACCGCAGCTAGGAGAACTAACGCCTTGAAAGGGATAATCATCTAGAAACGTCTCACCTGACAATGCTCAATTGAGTCATTAGCTCAAGGCAAAGACAGACGATACTGACTTGATAGAGCAAAAGATATGTGAACACTTCGAATTGAGCAGGACCTGGGTATTTAAATGCTGGACTATGCGGAGCAAAGAAGCCAGTTACGTTCAGGCTCATAGTACTGCAGCATGTCTCTGTCCTGTACTACATAATCATATGGCATCAATCGTGGAAAGATATTTAATCGTGGGTTTGATTTTAATCTGGCGTCAGCCCAATGAGGAGCAGGAGGAAAGAGTTGTGAGAGACTACAAGATGCTCATAGACTATTGCTCCTGCTTTTTCACCCTAAATTAGGGGCCAGTCTGATTATGTGGAGCGGCGGTGTTAAGTCCCGGACCAATTCGTGTATTCTCAATAGTTGTGGAGTAGTCGGTACTCACTGAGAATTTCAGTTAGACGTTCAGAGACTGTCGCAGTTGAAGCCGAGAGATGTACTGACAGGGATCAACTGTTTGGAGAAAAAGAACAAGATTACACTCATATATTGGTGTCATCTTGTACAATCTCTTGATCCGTCTTTCGTAATTGAATGGTTCTCCTCAGAAGGATCTGTACTCAAGGGGCCAGACATGTACTTCCCAGGCATTTCAATTTCAAGACGTCATGGTCTAGAAAACCAGACTCTCTATACTCTCCTTCTGTAGATAAAAGTTGCACAAAAGTTGTCGTTACAGATCACATATACAGATATTATCTCCAAAATAGAATAAAGCTAAACTTTTTTATATCATCAATTCGTTAACGCAGGGCTCGGTCGCAGTCCGCGGTAGGCATAGCACTGCTGAGGCAGTCCCAGAAGCTGACGTGTCCCTATGAAATAAGTCTCTAGGTGATTTGTCCCCGACTAATGAATAGGCCTGTCCCGAATGGACGGTAGGGTGACTGATGGAAGCATTCCCTCAAGTGCAGCTTATTGATCATGGGAAATTTTAGGTGCTAAATCAGATTCTACTTACCCGCATAAATAATCTCGATGTGTCGTAATGTACTAAATCGAATGCTTCCAAACGATGACAGCCCACTTGGTATCAAAGGTACAATGCCAAAAAATTTCTCAAAGTCTCGGTTCCGAAAAATCACTAAGCTGTAGGACTCCCGCTTGTCGGACACCTTTGCATATCCCCTCCCATCGAGGCTTTCAATGCTGATAGTCGCCTTTTATTATCTCGGGGTATATCAATCCAAGCGTCATTTCTCTGAGTAACATCTTCGCGGGCTTAGGCTCCCGAGATGTTCTCATACCCTCGTGGAAGAATGTCACTTCTGTATGCGAACACCTCAGAATTAGTCCGAAATTCTATTCAAGCAGCTCGACAAACGTCAAGTCTTCTTCGGTAAGTCTTCCCTATCAGCTGACCCATGCGTTCTCTAATGTTTTACGGTGACCGTTCACCGCACTGACGTCCTCTGAAGTCTTCTTTCACGTCACATTTCAAGTTTTCCCGTTTCAAGTTTGCCGGGACCCAGGAAGTCCTCGTCTATAAAAGCCTGCATTCTTCCCCAGGAAGAAAAGTATCGGGTCTTATCTACTTCGACTTTGAACATCCATCATCATCATGAAATTCTTTGCCACCCTCGCCGCCCTTTCTGCTGTTGCGTTCGCCTCCCCGTCTACTCTCAGCTGGGACAACACCTACGATGACAGTGGTGCCAGCCTGGCTACTGTCGCTTGTTCAGATGGCTCAAATGGCCTCCTTACTCGCGGCTTCACAACCTTCGGCAGTCTGCCAAACTTCCCTAATATCGGTGGTGTCCCAGCCATCACAGGCTTTAATTCTGCCAGCTGTGGTACATGTTGGAAAGTGACCTTTACCAACGGCCAGGGAGCCCAGAAGAGCATTAACGTGCTTGGTATTGACACCGGAGCGAAGGGTTTCAACGTCGCCAAAGCTGCGATGAACACTCTCACTAACAACCAAGCCGATCAGCTTGGGAGGGTCAATGTTGACGTAGAGCAAATTGACGCTTCCAACTGTGGATTGTGAGTACCATAAATCTTGAGCTGCGATCAAAGTTTTCAACGTTTCCCTTCCACAGGTAATGACTGTATCGTAAACCATTTTCTCAAGTTGATGATCAAGTGTTGTCATGGACTAGCGGACATTGTATATTTCGTTACCTTGTACTGATTCTGGTCGATTCGAGAGGATAGCTGTCTATTTTGTCTATGTCGATTTGATAGTCTCTATAACCTTTGATTCTCCGTGCCTCAGACCCAACCAGAATCCACTTCGATACTCTTTTTCTGATTCACCAGATAAAGTACCACGGATTTGGGCCATCTCAATTGCCTCGCTGATGTACTGTTCTGTAAAGCCGAGCTTGGATGCTCCGTAGATTGCAAAGACCTTGGCTGTCTGAAACCCATCATCGAAACCCTTCCTTCGAGCAGGATCGTAATTAGGAGAGCTGATACCGTCACGTTTCCCAGAGTTCCAGTTCTCAACAGCAGGATCGGTAGTATTCCAAGCTAGGGGCTGACTCGTGCCACTACTTTGTCTTTGATAGATTGCCTCGAAGCGGTGTTGACTGTTGCCTGGAGAGACATCAACAGCATCTTGTGAATGGCGACCATTACCTGAAGCCTGGCTCAAGACCGATACAACCTCAGCATCATTAGGATAGTCCATTCTACGGGCCTTGGCGGAAAGATCTTGACCCTGAGCAGAACTCGCGATATCTCCGTATGAGTAAAAGGAAGTCGGCAATACTGTACCAACAGCATGCTGGAAGCACCATCCTGGATCAAATTCGCATTGTTCATTCTTCAGAGCTATGATGACGTAAGTTATTGAACCGAGAAACAGAGAAGCAGACAAACACCAAAACATCCAACCAGCGGTAACGTTTGTATAAACCTGCATCTGAGCGGTGCAGAACTCCTTGCGTGCCTGCAATTTATCTTTTTGATCCTTCAAACTTTCCTCACTTAACGCGCACGACCATTCTCCGATTACGAGGTTCCGCCGTTCTCCATTAGCAGCACTCGAAAATGCATCCGCAATCCCACCTTTGATATCTTTGGTGTGTTGGATCGAAGGTTTTTTAGAATCGTTGTCAGTGAACACAAAGTACGAATGGTGATCCTGGACGACAAAGTCGCGGCGATTGTTGATGTACGGTTGGAAGCGGTTAAGGTCAAATCCATCATGGATGTAGACCGGTAGACGCTGACCATACCATGACGATTGGCGAATGGCATCTATAGCCTGGTTATCTACCCCAAGATTAACGATGGATACGAGTCAATCAAGTCCAACGTACTCACAGAAATTCTCCAATGATGGATGTCCAGCTGGCTCATTCAACAACTGCACCCCAATCACATTGGTAACAGCCCCCAGCTGTTGCACAAGAAACTTGATTGCTTCAATCGTCTTCCATTGATAATCATACGAGTTGAAAAAATTCGTCTGGCCATCTGAGGTTCCTGAATGTTGTTGACCATTTTGACTCCCAGGAGCTCCATGCATGTCAACTAGAACGCTGATACTAACATCAGCTGCTTGACTAATGGCTCGCAGAAGTCGTGGCCACGCATTCTTGTACACCTCGATGTAGGGTTCGAAAGGGGTGCCAGCCATGAACTGGGGACCGAGAGTAAACCAGGCGATGGGAATCCGCACAGTGTTAATTCCGATACTTGCAAGATAGTTGAAATCCTCCGCCGTGATGAATGTATCCCAATGCTTTTCGAGCACAGCTCTAGCATTGGTAACACCCCCCCAACCTGCCGCGATGTCGATTTCTGAAACTTTGGGGGCGTTGGCACATTCAAACAAAGACGGGGTCATCCATTGCTCGTGCACAAACCTGAGTACTATGCTCAGTGAACAACAAAAACACCAGCCTGCAGGAACTTACCAGGACCCTAAATTCACCCCTTGCTGCTGGCGGTAACGAAAGACGTTCGCTTCGGTCTGGTCAAACGGTGGAAATGCCGGTGCTTGAACGGGAACATCGTAGGGGTCAACTGCGCAATTTTGCACGTGCCCTTTGGATGCACCACCCTTTACAGCTGAATGCCCCAAGAACCCAAAGTCAGGTTTTATCTCATTCGTTGCGCCAGGTGAGGGGTTGACAAGACTCTGGGATAGTCGAAGGGCAGCTAGAACGGCCGTCAAATTGTACATTTCGTAACCAGTAGGCAATGTCCAATGGAGGTTGGATTAACGACAGAATGCAGCGATAGCCAGCTATCGGTGTCAATCAAGGTAGAGAAGACAAGGTGCCCACATATTACATTGATGTTTAACGAACTAGTGACAGTCTGATATC
>Ga0153920_1000408_pt1 | contig 17917 bp, 21 predicted proteins | sample TSNJ004MetaG_FD_104713 | JGI IMG/M metagenome (GOLD analysis project Ga0153920, IMG submission 104713) | Attine ant fungus gardens microbial communities from New Jersey, USA - TSNJ004 MetaG | ecosystem: Host-associated > Fungi > Mycelium > Unclassified | place: USA: New Jersey, Brendon T. Byrne...
CATCTCCACTCCTTTTGGACCAATTACTACTCCCAGGAACTCTACTTCTCTTACTTTCCATTTGCATTTCTCTGGTTTCACAAACAGATCATTCTCTTCCAATCTCCTTAGTACTTCCTCCACCAACTTATCATGTCCCTCTTCTGTATCTATGGCTACTAAAATGTTGTCAATGAAGGTTGCTGTGTTCCCTTGGTTTATGAGGTCCCTGAACAGATTGTTCATCATTGCTTGGAAAGTGGTGGGGGAGTTTGTCAACCCAAAATACATAATTGTAGGTTCATATGCTCCAATATGTGTTGTGAATGCTGCCTTTCATTTGTCTCCTTCCTTGATTTTGACATTATTATATCCCCATCTCAAATCCAACTTCATAAACACCTTTCTTTTTTCTACTCCATCCAATATATCTGCAATAAAGGATAAGGGGTATCCATTTTTTATCATCTACTGGTTTATGTGTCGATAGTCTTGCATCATTCTCCGTGTGCTATCCTTTTTCACCACAAAGTGTACTGGCAATATCTGGGGTGACTTGGAGGGTTGAATATATTCCTTTCTCAACTGGTCTTCCACAAATGTCTGTACTTCCTCTCTTTCCTCTCTCAATAGTGAGTATACTTTCCCCTTTCTTGGCGTAAATCCCTTCTTTAATTCTATGGCATAGTCCCAGATCTTTTGTACTGGCATCCTTTCTGACTCCTTTTTTCCAAATACTTTCTTCCACTTCCAAAATCTCCTGGACACCAGCTTTTTTAACACTTCTTCATCCTCATCCTTTTCCGTCTTTCTTACTTTCTTCTCCTTCACTTCTTGCTTTCTTCTTCTACATATAGGTGGGCAATGTGTCATCTTCACTTCTTCTTTCTCCCAATCTATTTCTGGATTGTGGGCTGCTAGCCATGGCATTCCCAGTATTAACTCTGTCTTCCCTAAGTTGCACACATCTATTCTGGCTCTTTCCATATATTCCTTAAAGAACATATTGCACTTGACCTGGTACATTATAGTTCCCCCCGCATTTGCCATTCCATCCACATTCCTAACTAAGAGGGGTTTTTTCAACTTTTCTATTTTAAACTCCTTTTCCTTTGCAAAGGTCGTGTTCATGAACAGACCTGTTACCCTGCTATCTAACAATGCCTTCACTACTATTCCTTCATGACTTTCCAACTTCTCTAACCCTACTTTTAACCAGACTTCCCTTAATGGTCATAGTGTGCATTGTATGTCTCTTACTCTCTCAGTTGTATTGATGGAGTTCAATTTATTGCCCAATTTTTCGGGGCACAATACACTGTATACATTATTGGAGGCCAGCTGAGAGCTCACTGTCCTCCATTTTCTTTTGCCAACTCCTGTGGCGTTTCTACTACTCTTCCCCTATGTCTTTCCCAGCAGTTTTTGGCTATATGGCCCCACTTTCCACACACATAGCACGTCCTGTCTCCTTCCCTTCCTCTGTCTACATTCATTGTGTTGGGGTCTCTCCTTAGATTCATTTGAGCTCCTCCTCTATTAGATGTATTTCTTCCTCCTTCTTCTCTGTGCCCTCCTCCTGTTCTCCATGTTATCTGCTCCCCTCTTCCTCCATATGATCCTCCCCTTCTAGGCTGCACATTTCCCCTTAGGCATGCTGCGTTCCTTCCCAATACTTTTTCTTCTGCCCTACTCTGTCTCTGGTTTCTATCCAGTCTCACTGCCCTTTCTTGCCACTCTCCAATGGTGGTTGGTGGTTCCTCTGCTTCTGCTAGCTTTCTTCTGATGGCCCCATTTAGTCCTCTTTTAAATTCTTCGATGAGGGGCCTTCCCTCATAGCCACTTCCTCTGGTAATCTTTTTGAATTCCTGTATGTATTTGTCGCAGGTTCTCCCTCCTTGCTCAATCGTCCTTAGTTGCTCTATCTTTCTCTCCTCCTCCAATGTCTCCCCAAAGTCATCCCTTATTTTTACAAATAGTTGCTCTGCTGATTCCACCTCTGACTCTCCCTTGGCCAACTCGTCCAACAGGTTATCCTTCTATGCCTCTGCTATTCCTCCCTGCATATATGACAATATCCAGGCTACCTAGTTTGCTGCTGCTTCCTCCGTCATCTTCATCCTAATGTATAGGCGAGCCATGTTAACAAACACGCTCACTTCTTTGTCTGTACTTATGGCTGACTACTGACTAAGAAGGGTGAAACAATACTATCTCTAAGAAGGGAATCTCTAAGCTAGGCAGGCCTTTAAGAGGTTTTCCGTTGTTCCCCTGTGTAGACTGATTACAATGAATTGGTAGCATGGAGCTGATAGCAAAGAACTAATTACGAGCCCACTCGATATAGAGGTTAGGTCTCAGGCAGGGACACGAGCTTTGTTCAGGCCATCTACCCACTGTCTCTAACTGACAGTGAAGTTCCCTTTACAGCTAGGGCCCGCTATCCAAGAGGCTTGAGAGCGCTGTGCTCCCTAGCGAGGAAGGGTGTGGAGTAAGTGTAGTGGGGAAAATCACTTGTGGGGCCGGTATGAAGCCAACTATGCCTTTAAGTGATTTTGAGCAGAGTTTGAGGTGAACAGTGCTTGGATGTGGTATCAAGTTCTTATGTTATCGATAGACAATGAATGTTCTTAGTGATCACCCTAGGTAGATGTTCAAGAAGAACTCGATAGAGTTCTTCATTGGATTGCAGCCCTACTTATACTACTACTACAGTGGCTGTACCCTAGAGTCCCATGGTCACATGTTCTTTCCAGAATGTTCTATGATCACCTGACCTTGTTATGTGATTTGACTTACTGAGTCCCTACCCTATTTATATCCTTACTCCATTGTATGCTTTGAGGTTTTGGATTAAGTGTTTAAATGCGTGGGAAACCTTTTCCTGTTTGAGGCTCTCATAACAGTTCTTATACATTATCTCTAAACAACCTAGTTAATTCTTCCACTGATATCTTTTCTATAGTAGGAATAAAATATACCATTTTTGTTAATCTATTGACTACTACTAGAATTGAATTGTATCCTTGTGCTAGTGGCAACTTAGTGATAAAATCCACTAAAATGTATGTCCAAGGTTTTTCCAGAATTGAGTTTGGTATTAACTTTTCTGCTGGCTGTTCTGTACAGTTTTTATTACATTGGCAAGTGTTATATCCTTCTATATATTGCTTTACTTCTTTTGTAACTCCTGGCTACCAAAAGTTTCTAGTGACCAACTCTATTGTCTTCTATTATCTTCCATGTCCTTCTACTGGTATATCATAATGTAACTAAATAATCTCCACTTTCAGTTTTTTGTCTCTTGGTACATACATCTTTCTCTCTTTATATATAATACCATCAACTTCTCTCCACTTCTCATCTCTTAACATTTTTACCCCTGCTTTTTTTATTTCTTCTACTACCTTGATTATCTTGTTATCTTTTACTCTTGACTGCTTTACTTTCTCTAGTAAATCTACTCCTTCTACTATTACTTCCACCTTTTTTGTCTTTCTGACTTCTAACTATTCTGGCTTTACCAATATTTTGTCTTTATTGTCCTTTTCTACTCCTACTTTCTAGTCCAGCCTCCTGCTTAAGCTATCTACCTTTTCCATTTTACTCCCTAGAACATGTTTTAGCATAAAGTTGAATCTTGATAGATATAAGATCTATCTAGCTTGTCTTCTATTTAATTTCTGCACTTTCATGAAATATTCAAGATTCTTGTGATCTGTCCAAACTTCAAACTTTGTTGTAGTTTCTTCTAGGAAGTGCCTCCACACTTCCAAACATCTGACTATGGCTAATATCTCTTTGTTATGTATCTTATAGTTTTTTTCAGTGTTGCTTAGAGATTTTGAGATAAAAACCACTGGTCTCTACAAGTCATCTGAGCACTTTATCAAGAGTACTCCTCTAGTTGTATAATTTGAGCTATCTGCCTCCATTCTAAATTCCTTATCTAAATCTGGGGCTGCCAATACTAGTTTTGTTATGAAGATCCTTTTGAGCTTGTCAAATACTTGTTGCTGCTTGTCTTCCCATTTCTACTTCACATCTTTCTTTGTTAGCATATTCATTGGTCTTGCTACTCAAGCAAAGTCCTTGATAAACCTTCTATAGTAATTTGTGAGGCCTAAAAACTTTCTGACATCTTTTATATTTTTCAGTTCTGGCTAACTCAGTACTCTATCCACTTTCTCCTTTTCCATTTCTATCCTATTGGGTTCTATGATAACTCCAAGAAACCCAATCTTTCTTACTTTCTACATGCACTTTTCTGGCTTTACATAGAGATCATTTTCCTCCAGCCTTCTTAATACTTTTTCTACAATTTCATCATGTCCTTCCTTTATCTCAGTTCCTACCAATATGTCATCTACAAATGCAGTGACTTTGCCTTCATTTACCAGGTCCCTCAGGATCTTATTCATCACCACCTAAAATATGGCTGGTGAGTTTGTTATCCCAAAGAATATCACAGTCAGTTTAAACAATCCTATATATATTATAAATACTTTCTTTCACTTATCCTCTTCTTTTATTCTTATATTGTTGAAGCTCCACTACAAGTCCATCTTTGTAAATATTCTTTTACTCCCCATGTTATCAATTAAGTCTGTTATTAATAGTAACAGGTAGTTGTTCTTTATGGTTTGTTCATTTAGACTGTAGTAGTCTATAACTATCCTCTTGCTTCCATCCTTCTTGCTCACAAAGAATACCAGTAATGTCTGAGAGGATTTAGATAGTCTAATATACCTCTTTCTCAATTGATTGTCCACAAAGCTCTGGACCTCTTTTCTTTTATTTTTGGATAGAGGATAGATTTTTTCTTTTTATAGTTTGAATATCTCCTTGAGATCTATAGTATGATCCCAAATCTTCCTAGTTGGTATTCTTTCTGATTTTACCTTCCCAAATATCTTCTTCTACTTTAAAAACCTTTTAGGAACCATCTTCTCAATTTTCCTATGGTCTGCTTCAACCTCTTTCTCTCTTTTCCAGTCTTCCTTATTATCTGTTACCTATCTTACTACCTTTTCTTTCTCTAGCATCACTACTCTTTTTCCTTTTTTCATTTTATTCCCTTTTTCTAATTTTATATTTCTTCTACATAGTAGTAGACACCTTATCATCTTGACTTCTCCTGTTTCCCAATTAATTTCTGGGTTGTGTACTTACAACCACAGCATTTCTAATATGATGTCTGTTTTCCCTAGATTATACACATTCATCCTTATTTTTTCTACATGACTCTTATAGTATATGTTCACCTCTACTTGATAGGTAATAGCTCCTATACTGTTGTTTATTCCATCAATATTCCTGACTACTATTGGCCTTTTCAATTTCTGTAGTCTAAACCCATGTCTTGCTACTATCTTTTGATCCATAAACATCTCTGTTACACCACTGTCCAAGAGCACTTTTACTGTTATACCTTTGTGTATATCCACCTTTTCTACCCCAATATCTAGCTATACTTCTTTCAATATTTTAAACATTCTCTTTACTTCTCTCTATTTACCCTTTTCTCTTACTGCACCTTTTGGAGTTTTTATCTATATACTACCTTGCTATGCATTTTCCTCTATGGGGCATGCCACTTCTTCCCAGTTCCACCACTCTCTTTTTCTTCCTACTCTATATTCTAGATATAAGATCCTTCTTCTTTCTTGTTCTGATATCTTTCTCACAATTTTATTCCTCCTTCCATACTTTATATACTCCACTCTTGTTATCTCTTCTCTTTTTACTTTTCTTTCTCTCCAGTTCTATACTTCTTGGCATAGGCCATACCATACATTTCTTACTTATTTCTCAAGAAAGAATCCTTGTCCCTGATTTTTGTAAGTCTGTATCCCCTTGTCTTTGCATCCTCCACAGTCCATATACATTACCACCATCTCCCTCATTATCTATCCTCTCTCTAGTAGGAGTGCGCCTTTGGGGAGTATACTCTTCTTCCCACAATATTCCTGCACCTTTCCCTATACAGGACTTACTGGCCTTTTTTCTTGCTGTGCCTTTTGTGGTCTGGCCATATATGCCACCTCTTCTTCTTTTCAATCTCAATATTTGGGTATTCCTATTTGAGATGGCCAATCCTCTAACATCTGAAATATTTCACTTCCTCCATCATCTCTTGCCTTCTCACTTTTACCTCTTCCCTTACTCCATATTGCATTATTCTACTCACTATCGCTTCAAATTTATTCTGGGGAATTGACCTTCTCTTTTCTTTCTCTTTTTTATTTCTGTAGTTACAGACCAGATACCCAAATATTTTACACTCCCAACATACTCTTCCTTCTCTATCTTCTATTTCTGCCCTTAATTTGGCAAGGGCACACTATTGATCAAGCATTCTATCTATAAGAGAGTTATATTACTCTAGAAACATAATACTATATCTCCAGAGAAGTCAAATGAGAAATGATCTTACTACTATTATGTCTACTAGGGCACAAGATCTTCATCCAGCTAGACATCTACTATCTTACTTACTACTGCCCTAGTAATATAGTTATACTATTACCCCAAGGAGAGGATCTCTAACCTAAATGCCTTTTTAAGGATGTGGCATTACTCCTTTACATATATAGCCCACAATGGGACTTTAGTACAAGGTTTCTACTAAGAGCGGCACAAGTATACTATATAATACCACTCAATTGTGAGGTCAGGTCTTAGACACAATACCTGAGCTTGGTACTATGCTTCTACCAATAGTTCCTAACTAACTATCAAGTTCCTTTAAGCCTAGGGTCTAGCTATGTTGTAGTGGTCCTGAGTTGTATCACTCAGATACTGAGGAAAATAAGAGAATAAGAAGTGGTAGGGCTCTGTGATAAGCAGTGCTGATGAAGGAATCGAGTTCTAGTATAAGAACTTAGACTGTAATACCTTAGAACTACTCCTAGTCCAAGTTAACAAGAAAAACTCAATAGAGTTCTTATTTGATTGCTATACACTACTTATACATATTCTGTATTTACTTCTATTTATAAAGTTCTATGCATCCCTTTTGAGTCATTCCTTCTTGTATGTCTATTGATTTTCTAATTCAATGAAACAAAAAGAAAAGAAATATAAATAATGACTTAGCTGTTTGGCTATGTTATAACAAGTCTAGAATAGAGAAAAAGAGGAAAGAAGACATCATATATCTTCTGCTAATGGTTTGCAAAATACTCCTGCTCCTAGAGAGAATAGAGAAAGAGAAAGAAGATAGTTTTTAAATCCTTTAGATATTCCACAAAATCTTGAGGATACTATAGCTGATCTACAAAGATAACAAATGGCTTAAATAGATGAAATGATAAATAGATAGAGAATTAAAAGAGAAAATGGTCTAGATTATAAAAAACAACTGGTAAATAAGAATGGTAATCAAGATGTTAACAGAATAGTTAATAGAATTCAAACAGTAATAAGTAATAGATTTTGATATTATTGATTATAAATTCTTACAAGATATTGCAGAATATCATTGATGGAGATGATCAAATATACCAAATCAATAATGAAGTTATTGATATGGTATGATAATATTTTGCTTATATAACTTTGATTACTGAGGATTTTGTTAGAACAATACTTTAGAAGAAGATGGTGGTGCTCTACCACTAATTCTTCAACCTGTTCTTTATCCTCTTGCTAGTCAACCATTTTCAGAAACCAATATACAATATATTGACTTAGGTATTCTATCTGTTGTTTGCCCACACTGCCATGTACTTTACTTTGACTGTGAAAAGCTTAAAATTTCACATCACAATCATCCCAAGTTTAGCATATGTTGTTTTCAAGGACAGATCCAGCTACTACCTCTTCAAGCTCTCACTGGAGTTCTACAAAATCACTTGACAGAAGATGATTATTGCTCAAAGAATTTCCATAATAATATCAGGCAGTATAATACAACATTTACAATGACTTCAGTAGGAGTGAAAATTGACAACTCTATTACTAGACAGTTAGGACCTTATTGTTTCAAGATCCAAGGTGTACTTTATCGTCTCACAGGTGCTTTTTTACTATATGGTGATCATACTTTTACCTATGTACAAATCTATATCCTTGACATAGAAGAGCAGTTCAATATCAGAAGAGACAACAATTGTAATCTTGATCCTGTGGTGATAGAAGACCTCCAAATAATACTCTTGAATAGTCATCCATATATTACTGTCATGTCTATGAACTTATCAAGGAAAAGCCAGTAGAGGAACAAGAGGAAATTACAACCAGGCTATATGTGAACTTACAACAAGATTAGAGAACTTATAATCTTCCTACTGCTAAAGAGATTGCAGTTATTATTCCAGAAGAAGGAGTATATCATATAATGGATAATAGAGATATGGTTTTACAAGGAAAAGGAGGACAACTTCAAAGAATTAACCAAAACAGTTCTTTATATGCTGCTCTTTACTATATTCTGCTCTTTCCCAAGGGTAAAAATAGCTAGTATCCAAGAATTCCTATTTGTGGAGCTCAACTCAGAGAGAGAGATAAAAATATGAGACAAAGAAAAGAGAAGAAAAGGCTTACTCACAGTATGTATCTAATACATGCTATTATGCCTATTGTCTATATGTTAGGGAAGGTCCTCAGCTACCTCTCTTTTATGGTAGAAAGTTGTTCCAGCAATTTGTTGTTGATGCATGGGCAAATTATAAGTAAAGAAAACTCAACTAGGCTAGAACACATCAGTACACTCTTAGATTTGAGCTTTATCAAAGACTTTAGGATGATGCTATATATGATAGACATAATAGTGAAGATACTAGACCTTTGGGATGCAAACTTATTCTTCCTTTCTCTTATGTAAGAAGTTCTAGGCTTACAATCCAGCTTTTCCAGGATGCTGTAGCTGTTTGCAGATATTTTCACAAACCAGATCTCTTCCTTACCATAATTGCCAATCCTAAGTGGCCAGAAATTATTCATAGTCTTTTTCCTAGACAAACAGCCACTAATTATTCTAATATTGTATCATATGTTTTTGAGCAAAAAAAAAAAGCACTTTTCAAACTCATTGACAGTGGTTTCTTTGGTATTCCTATAGCTTATATTCATACTATTGAGTTTTAGAAAAGAGATCTTCCCTATATTCACTTGCTTATCTTTCTTCATCCTCAAGATTATATTCAAGATTCTCATCATATAAACTCTATGATCTCAGCTTAACTACCTGATCCTCAGCTTAATCCTTTTCTCTATGTAAAAGTTACCAAGTATATGTTGCATGGCCTATGTAGTGCCAACAATCCCCAAGCTAAGTGTATAGTCAATAGATAATATAGTAAAGACTTTTCCAAAGACTATAGAGAGAGAACAGATTGAGCTAAGAACAGTTATCCACTCTATGCTAGATCTGACAATGGCTTGGTTTTTGAATACAATGGAGCTAGGTTTACCAATCAATATGTGGTTCCTTACTGTCTTCAACTTTTTCTTCTTTTTAATTGTTATATCAATGAAGAGGTCTCTGCTGGATTGAAAACTGTCAAGCATCTCAACAAGTACATTTACAAGGGTCCTAATAGAGCAACTATGGAGATTAGTGGTAGAGTGTAGGATAGGATCAAAGTACACTTGGATAGTTGGTTTATTGGTCTAACAAAAGCTTGCTAGAAGATTTCTGAGTTTAATATACATGGAAATTCACTAGCTGTCCAATATCTTTTTGTTCATCTTCCCAATGAGCACTATATCAATTTTCATGCATACCAGACTGTCAATAAAGTATTAGCCAGGCAAAATGTAGATGTAGAAAAGACTCAGCTTACTGCTTGGTTTGATTACAACTTTGTATATAATAATGGTTTAGGTCTTATTTACTAGCAGTTTTCTCAACACTGTACCTGGAATGCTAAAGCTAAGTTATGGTATCCAAGATAATGTTCCAAGGTAATTGGAAGAATGTACTTTGTATGATCATCCAAGAGAGAGCAGTTTTTTTTATGACTTCTTTTGACTGTATTTGAAAATAGAAAGAGTTAGGAACATCTGAGGACCTAGAATAGCCAAGTGTTTGTCATACTCAAGAAGGCATGTATGACAAGAGGATTACTAGAGGATGATCATAAGTGGAGGATTTACTTGGAGGAAGCAATTGCAATATAGCCTAGAATAGCATGTTGTTAGTTGTTAGCAGTGATATTATGAGAGCCCCAAAAGGAGAAAAGTTTCCCAAGCATTTGAACACTTAATCCAAAACCTTAAGACATACAATAGGGTTGAAGATATAAATAGTATAGGAACTAGGGTCACATGACAAGGTCAGGTGATCACAGAACATTCTGGAAGAACATGACTAAGAGTACAGCCACTGTAAAAGTAGTATAAGTAGAAGTCCAATCCAACAAAAAACTCCATTGAGTTCTTCTTGAACATCTATCTAGAGTAATCACTAAGATCATTCACTGCCTATCGATAACATAAGAACTCAATATCTATTGTTGACCCTGCATCTTGCAGCCTCAACATCTTTATTTTCACTTACTCTCTTATTATTTTCGCTAACGAACATAGCGCTCGAAAGCATCTTGGATAGCAGGCCCTAGCTGTAAAGGGGACTTCACTGTCAGTTAGGGACAGTGGGTAGACAGCCTGGACAAAGCTCATGTCCCTGCCTAAGACCTGACCTCTATATTGAGTGGGCTTATAACTAGTTCTTCACTATCAGCTCTATGCTACCAATTTATTGTGACTGGTCTATACAGGGGAATGACAGTAACCTCTTAAAGGCCCATCTAGCTTAGAGATTCCCTTCTTAGGAATAATATTGTTTTACCCTTCTTAGTCAGTAGTCAGTCATAAGTATAGACAAAGAAGACTGTTCATCCTCCTACAAGGAATTATTATCATCGCCATTGCTATTGCCAATGTCTTACCAACAACAACAGCAATAGGGAGAATGCCCTTTGGTGCCCACCCCCCTCCAAACCAGAGAGAAGCAACTCCTTATCATAATTGCAACCCTGCAGCAGCAGATCAACACCATGCTCCTTCAACAACAGGAGAGCAGAGTGGAGGTCGCAAGACCTCAAGTTTTCAGTAGAAAGATAGAAAAATGAAGATGATAGAAAAAGTAGCAGTAATCCAGGTAGCCTGGGTGTTGTCATATGTACAAGGAGGAATAGTGGAAGCATAGAAGGATAACTTGCTGGATGAGCTGGCTAAGGGAGAGTTAGAAGTGGAATCGGCAGAGCAGCTGTTCACAAAGATAAGAAACAACTTTGGAGAAATATTGGAGGAGAAGAGGAAAATAGAACAACTGAGAACAATTGAGCAAGGAGAGAGGACCTGCAATGAGTATGTACAGGAATTCAAAAAGGTCGCCAGAGGGAGTGGCTATGAGGGAAGACCCCTCATCAAAGAATTCAAGAGAGAGTTGAATGGAAGTATTAGAAGGAAGCTGGCAGAAGCAGAAGAACCGCCGACCACTATTGGAGAGTGGCAAGAAAAAGCGGTAAGGCTGGATAGAAATCAGAGATAAAGCAGAATGGAAGAGAGAATGTTGGAGAGGAATGTGGCGCATCCAGGGGGAAATGCATAGCCTAGAGGAGAAGGATCATATGGGAGAAGAGAGGGGCAAATAACATGGAGAATAGAAGAAGGGTATAGAGGAGGAAATACGCTCAATAGAGGGGGAACTCAAATGGGTCCAAGGAGAGACCCAAATACAATGGATATAGACAGAGGAAGAAGAGAAGACAGGACATGCTATGTATGTGGGAAGTGGGGCCATATGGCCAAAAATTGTTGGGAAAGGCATAAAGAAAGAGTAGTGGAAACACCATAAGAGTTGGCAAAAGAAAATGGAGGACAGTAAGCTTTTAGCTGGCCTCTAATAATTTGTACAGTGTATTGTATTCAGAAAAGCTGGGAAATAAATTCAATTGCACCAATACAACTGAGAGAGTAAGAGATATACAGTATACTCTACAGCTGCTAAGAGAAGTCTGGATAAAGGTAGGGCTAGAGAAGCTGGAAAACCATAAAGAGGTAGCAGTAAGGGCACTGCTAGATAGTAGGAAAACAGGCCTATTCATAGATACAACCTTTGTCCAAGAAAAGGGGTTTAAAATAGAGAAGCTAAAGAAACCTCTGTTAGTTAGAAATGTAGATGGAATGGTAAATACAGGGGGAGCCATAATATACCAGGTAGAGTGCAACATGTTCTTCAAAGGACATGTGGAGAGGGCAAGGATGGATGTATGTAATTTAGGGAAAACAGAGGTGATACTAGGAATACCATGGTTAGTAGCCCATAATCCAGAAATAGATTGGGAAAAAGGGGAAGTAAAAATGATATGTTGCCCACCTATATATGGAAGAAGAAAGCAAGAAGAGAAGGAGAAGGAAGTAAAGAAGGTGAAAAAGGATGAAGATGAAGAAACATTGAAAAAATTAGTACCCAAAAGGTTTTGGAAGTGGAAAAGAGTATTTGGAAAAAAGGAGTCGGAGAGAATGCCAGTGCAAAAGACCTGGGACCACACTATAGAATTGAAAGAGGGGTTTGTACTGAAAAAGGAAAAGGTGTACTCCTTGTCAAGGGAGGAAAGGGAGAAAGTACAGGCATTCGTGGGAGATCAGTTGAGAAAGGGATATATCTGACCTTCTAAGTCACCCCAAACATTACCAGTACACTTTGTGGCAAAAAAGGATGGCATATGGAGAATAGTACAAGACTATCAACACATAAACCAGTGGACAATAAAGAATGGGTATCTCTTACCCCTTATTGCAGATATACTGGATGGAGTAGGAAAGAGGAAGGTATTCACAAAGCTGGATCTGAGATGGAGATACAATAATATCAGAATCAAGGAAGGGAACGAATGAAAGACAGTATTCACAATGCACATTGGAGCTTATGAACCTACAGTCATATATTTTGGGTTAACAAACTCTCCTGCTACTTTTCAAACAATGATGAATGACCTGTTCAGAGACCTCATAAACCAAGGAGATACAGTGACATTTATTGATGACATCTTAGTAGCCACAGATATGGAAAAGGGCACAATGAACTGGTAGAGGAGGTACTAAAGAGACTAGAGAAAAATGACCTGTTTGTAAAGCTAGAGAAGTACAAATAGAAAGTGAGAGAAGTGGAATTTCTGGGAGTAGTAATTGGTCCCAAGAGAGTAGAGATGCAAAGAGAGAAGATAGAAAAAGTCCTGAACTGGCCAGCATCTAGAAATATCAAAGAAGTACAAAAATTTCTAGGTCTTGCTAATTACTATAGGAGGTTCATAAAAGACTTTGCCAAAATAGCAGCACCACTACATGTACTGGTCAGGAAGGAGCAGAAATGGAAGTGGGAAAAGGAGCAGGAGGAAGCATTTGAGAAACTCAAGGTAGTGTTTACTACAGAACCTATCTTGGCTATTCCAGATATTGATAGAGAGATGAGAGTAGAAGCAGACACCTCAGACTATGCAATAGGGGGAGTGTTGTCAACGAAGTGTGAGGATGGCAAGTGGAGACTGGTGGTCTTCATCTCTAAATTGCTAAACACAATGGAATGAAATTATGAAATTCATGACAAGGAGATGCTGGCAGTTATAAGATACCTAGAAGTATGGAGGCACTACTTAGAGAGAGCAAAACTCAAATTCAAAATCTAGACAGACCATAAGAACCTCTAGTATTTTATGACAAGCCAAAAATTAAACCATAAACAAGCAAGATAGGCTCTATACCTATTGCAATTTAATTTTGTATTAAAGCACATTCCAGGAAAGAGCATAGGAAAGGCAGATAGATTAAGCAGGAGACCAGACTGGTAGGAAGAAGTGGAAAAGGACAATGAGGACCAGAAGTTGATAAATCCAGAATGGATCAGGGAAGTGGAAATGATAATAGAGGAAGAAAACCTGAAAGAAAGGATCAGAAAAGCACAGGAAGGGGACGAAAAGGTAGTAAAGGCAGTAGAAGAGCTAAAGAGGGCAGGAATAAAGATATTAAAAGATAAAGAATGGGAAATAGAAGATGGGTTAGTAATAAAGAAGGGAAAAATATATATACCAGAAGGAGAACTTAGAAGGGAGGTCATACAATTGCACCACGACACTCCAGTAGGAGGGCATAGAGGGAGATGGAAGACAATAGAGTTGGTTGCTAGAAATTACTGGTAGCCAGGAGTAATGAAAGAGGTGGAAAGATATGTGGATGGATGTGATGCTTGTCAAAGATACAAGAATTGAAGCAAAGTACCAGCAGGAAAGCTGATGCCTAATGCAATCCCAGAAAAACCATGGAGCCATATCTCAGCAGACTTTATCACCAAACTACCATTAGTCCAGGGGTATGATACTATATTAGTAGTATACAACCATTTTAGCAAAATGGTGTACTTTATAGCAACAACAGAGAAAATATTAGCAGAAGGACTTGCAAAGTTGTTTTGAGATCATATATAGAAGTTACATGGATTTCCAGAAAGCATTATATCAGATAGAGGAGTACAGTTTGCAGCAGAAATGATGAAGGAGTTAAATAACTTGTTGGAAATCCAGATGAAACTCTTAACAGCCTATCATCCTCAAACAGATGGACAGACAGAAAGGATAAACCAGGAGTTAGAGCAATATCTAAGGGTCTTCATTGACCACAGACAAGAGTAGTGGCCAGATTGGTTAGGAATAGTAAAATTTGCATACAATAACAAAATCCACACAGTAACAAAAATATTGCCATTTAAAGCAAACTACGGTCAAGACCCAAGGATAGGATTTGAGGGAAGAAGAAGGAGAAATATGAAGCAGCAGAAAAATTTGCAGAAAGGATAAAGAGAATCTAGAAGAAAGCAAAAGCAGTGCTAGGAAAAGTATAGGAAGAGATGAAGAAGTTTGCAAACAGAAAGAGAAGGAAGAAAGAGGAATACAGAGTAGGGGACCTAGTACTACTAAGTACAAAGGACTTGAAATGGCAGATGAAAGGAAGAAGATCAGAGAAATTGACAGAGTGTTTTGTGGGCCCCTACAAAATCAAGGGAATTGTTTCTAGCAACGCAATAGAATTAGAACTACCTAAGTCTATTAAAATACACCCTGTAGTTAATGTAAGTAGAGTACCACTCTATAAACTGCAGATAGAGGGACAGAAAAAGATACTACCAAAACCAGTCATTATTGAAGGAGAGGAGGAATTCAAGGTAGAAAAAATCTTAAACAAAAGGACGGTTAAAGGGAAGGAGAAGTTTCTAGTAAGGTGGAAGGGATATACGGTAGAAGAAGATACTTGGGAAAATAGGGAAAACTTGGAGAACGCAAAGGAATTGGTAGAAGAGTTTGAGAGAGAGTACGAAGAAGAGATTGAGGAACTAAGGCAACAGGAGCTAGAAAAAAAAAAGAGGGAATTTAGTCAGGAATTACCAAGGGAGTTCACAGCAAAATTGATATATGGATGGGGGAAAAGGAGGTACAAAAGAGAAAGAGAAAAGAGGTGGGATAAGAACTGGAATTGATGGAAAAATTCCTTGGGATGAGGAAACTTGAAGAGGGGGCTATGTTATGAGAGCCCCAAAAGGAAAAAAGTTTCCCAAGCATTTGAATACTTAATTCAAAACCTCAAGATGTATAATAGGGTTGAAGATATAAGTAGTGTGGGAACTAGGGTCACATGACAAGGTCAGGTGATCACAGAACATTCTGGAAGAACATGACTAAGAGTACAGCCACTGTAAAAGTAGTATAAGTAGAAGTCTAATCCAACAAAGAACTCCATTAAGTTCTTTTTGAACATTCATCTAGGGTGATCACTAAGGGCATTCACTGCCTATTGATAACAAGTGATCTTGCTAACTGATAAAGTGGCTGAGCCTTATATTCTTTGGAACCAATTAAAAACTGGACTATGTAATGATATCAAGCACAAACTATATTATATGAACTACTACTAAGCTGACCAAGAGATACCAGAGGATAATATTTATGATTATAGCCTTTGGGATCTAAACAGAATATTGGTAGGAATAGGAAGAAGTCTTGCTGAGTTTCCACCTATACCTCTTCTATAGCAAGAGTGGAGTTACAGAATACCCAATCCTCTCTTACAGGCTGAGCAGTATAATGCAGATAAAATGGCAACTTTGGTGAATAAATAGAGAGCAATCTTTAACCCTGATCAAGCTACTACTTTCAATGCTGTCTTAGAGTCTATTACCAACAATCAGAGTCACATTTTTTTCATTCATGCTGCTGGTGGTTGTGAAAAGACTTTTTTTTATAATACTATTGTTGCTGAGGTTAGAAGAAGAGGACAAGTAGCATTGTGTATGATATCATCTGGAATTGCTGCTCTTTTGTTAGATGGGGGAAGAACATCTCACTCACTCTTTAAGATTCCTATTTCTATTTATGAAAACTCTGTGGCTGGACTCAAGTATAATAGTTATATGTTTTCAGTCATCCAACAGACCAAGATTATTATATGAAATGAAGTTTCTATGCAGCATAAGTATGCTATAGATGCTGTTGATCAATATCTTAGAGATTTACTTGAAGTAAGTGTTAACTTAGATTTAGTACCTACTAAATTAACATATTGCTTAGAATGATTATCCATTTAGTGGAATCACTGTGGTATTTAGTAAAGACTTTCATCAGACTTTGTCTGTTGTACCTAGAGGAACATGTTAACAAATGGTGGTAGCATCTCTTTGTAGAGGAAATTTGTAGAGAAATATCAAGTTCTTTTATCTCAGACATAACATGTGCTTGGGCTATTCTGAAGCTGATAATCATCATATTCAGTAGTTATTGGAAATTGGTACTGGTACAATAATAGATGACAGTGATATGATTCAAGTTCCTTAGTCTATACTTTGTGCTGATCTCAACACTCTCATTAACAGAGTCTATCCAAGGATTAGCCATCAAGAGATTAAAGAAGACCAGTACTTTTTGGATTGTATTATTCTTTGTTCTAGAAATGATGAAGTACATAATATTAATGAAGCTATTCTTCAACAGTTTAATCCAGGACCAAATACAGAGGTCTATATACTGAGAAGTGTGGACTCTGTATCTGAGGAAAATGGAATGCACCATACTTATCCTGTAGAATTCCTTCAACAACTTAATACTAGTAGATTGTCTCCTGCTTTACTTTGTCTCAAAGTTGGCTGTCCAGTTATCTTGCTAAGAAACTTGGATCCAGGAGAAGGATATCATGATTTGGTAAAATGGCTAAGTTATTATTTTATTTTACTTTCTTTTTCTTTTCTTATTTGGACTTACTATACAAGAAAGAAGTGCAGGAAAGTGTCACATGACAATGTTGTATGTCACAGTCACATGATAATGTCACATGATAAGTGTGGGAGAGTAGTGCACAGACTATATAGTAGTTGTATAAGTAGTATACAGAATCAAATGAAAACTCTATTGAGTTCTTCTTGTTAACTTAAACTTGAAGGGTAATTAAGTCATCTCAGGCTAAGTTGCTACAAAGGACTTTGTAATGGGACAAGAATGGTAGTGTTGAATGTGAGAAAGAAAGTGCTCCAGTGTAAGATTATTAGCAAGGACAGAAGGTTTGCAGGGAAGGTTGTGTTGATTCCAAGAATTAGGCTATCACCCAATGCAGAAACACTGCCTGTACCACTCAGAAGACTTCAATTCCCAGTTAGACTAGCCTTTGCCATGACCATCAGCAAGTCTCAAGGACAGTCAGTAGAGCATGTGGGAATTAATCTCAAAACATCAGTGTTTTCACATGGGCAGCTATATGTAGCATTTTCAAGATGTACTTCACTATTGAATATCTCAGTACTTCTTCCAGAGCAGAGCCAAGAAAGCAGAAGGACACTCAATATAGTGTATAAAGAAGTATTTAACAGTATTAGACTATAGTAAAAATTGTATTGTATATGTTGCAATGGACTTAAAAACACCTTAAATGATATTAGGACGTGAGTAATGAG
>Ga0153920_1000410_pt1 | contig 17894 bp, 20 predicted proteins | sample TSNJ004MetaG_FD_104713 | JGI IMG/M metagenome (GOLD analysis project Ga0153920, IMG submission 104713) | Attine ant fungus gardens microbial communities from New Jersey, USA - TSNJ004 MetaG | ecosystem: Host-associated > Fungi > Mycelium > Unclassified | place: USA: New Jersey, Brendon T. Byrne...
CGACGCCCGAAGGCTGGCGCCTCAAAGCCAGTCTTGGCCTGCCCGGAACAGGAAAAGACCGCTGACCCACGACGAATTCCGGGGTCAGCGGCCTTCAGGCAAACGATGAAACAACTGGGCTAGTTGATAAGAAGATGCTGGAGTTGGTCTATCTTCTGATCGCTTCCGGAGGCACCCGATCCGCCCTTGACCCCTCGTGCGCCGGGCCGCTTGCTCTCTCGGGCGATTGATGCGGGTTTTTCAGGGCTTCCACTGGTAGCGCCGGACCGTCAGTTGTTGTCATGCATCCCATGACGCACATGAGAGTCTTCTCATCGGCTTCTTTTATTTCCTTCATTTGGCCTTCCTACTCTTGAAACAAGAGATGAACTTCCGGTGAAAGGTAAATGAAATGTTGTCATTCTGGATGGCGCTGGCGGCCAATGTTCTTGGCATGACGGTGCTGGTTTACTTCGTGTACTTCCGTCGGCACTTCCGCCGCGACCTCGTGCTGGCCTACATTGCCCTGAGCATGGGCATCTTCGCGGTCACCCTGCTGCTCTCAGGCAGCGGCGCAGGGATGGGCCTCGGCTTGGGGCTGTTCGGCATCCTGTCGATCATTCGTCTGCGCTCGGACACGCTGACCCAGGAGGAAGTGGCCTACTACTTCATTTCCCTGGCCATTGGTCTGGTCAACGGCCTGCACCCCGATCCGGCCTGGTTCTCCCCGGCGGTGACCGCCGCCCTGGTGCTGGTCATGTTCCTGGCCGATCACCCGGGTTTCGCCCCGCGCACCCAGCGCCAGACCGTCACCCTGGGACGCGCCTACCCGCGCAATGAGGACCTGGTCGCGGCACTGGAGGAACTGCTGGGAGCCAAGGTGCTGCGCACCGTGGTGACCGAGCTGGACATGGTCCGGGATCTGACCATCGTTGACGTCCGCTTCCGGGTGACCCCGTCCACCGGCACCAAGGACTTCCACGGCACCTACGAGCTGGCCAATGTCCCTTCCCAGGTTCCCGGCGGCAAGCAGGAGACGTGGTCCTAATGACTGCGGCACCACAAGACGTCCACGCGGCGGGCACCGGGCATACCGGACGCGCCCGCCAGGCGTTGGAGGAAGCCGTCGCCCGCCGGGCCCCGATCCAGCTGGAGGAGGTGATCCGCGAAGCGGCCCTGCAGACCCGGGTGGACCGCAAGTTCCTGTTGACTCCCGAGCAGTTCACCGCCATGGTGCAGAAGCTGGGGAAGGACTTCAGGATCATGCAGATCGAGGGACTGCGCACCTTCCGCTACGAGTCGGTGTACTTCGACACCGCCGATTTTGAGCAGTACCGTGCCCACCGGCAGGGTCGGCGCCGGCGCTACAAGGTTCGCAGCCGCACCTACGTGGACACGGGGTTGTCGATGTTTGAAATCAAGACAAAGGGGCTGCGCGGCAACACGGTCAAGCACCGCATCGAGCAGGACCCTGCCGACTGCGGGCGGCTCACCGAACGCAGCATGCGCTTCCTGGACGAGGTGATTGCCCGCGAGTACGGCGAACAGGTGCCGGATTTGCGCCCGGTGCTGGACAGCTCCTATGTGCGGGCCACCTTCGTGAACCCGCTGGATGGGGAGCGGGTCACCTGCGACGTGGAGCTGGCCTATTCCAATGGCCGCGAACAGGTGGACGGCCCGGATCTGGTCGTCGTGGAGACCAAGTCCGCGGACGGGCGGGGGGTCTCGGACCGGGCCCTGGCGGAGCTGGGCATCCGGCCGGAGAGCATGAGTAAGTACTGCATCGGCGTGGCACTGCTGAACCCGCAGCTGCCGGCCAACCGCTGGAGCCGGCTGCTGAAGCAGCGGTTCAGCGCCCCGCGCGGTTCCCGGGGGCCGGGACGCCGGATCCCCAAGACCCGTCCGTAGCCCGTGGCGGCGCCCCGGCGGTCCTGGGACTAGTTCAGGCCCAGGACCGCGGTGGCGATGGAAAAGTAGATCAACAGGCCCGTGGCATCGCAGAAGGTCGAGATGAACGGGTTGGAGAACACCGCCGGGTCGGCGCCGATCTTCTTGGCCAGCAGGGGCATCAACCCTCCAACGCAGGCGGCCATGACACAGATGGAGAGCAGGGTCAGTCCGATCACCGCGCCGATGTCCATGCCGTAGACCAGTGAGGCCACCGCGAACCCCAGGGATCCAAGGGCCGCACCGAGAATGGTGCCCACCCGCAGTTCCCGCCAGATCACCCGCGGCAAATCTCGCAGCCGCACGTCTCCGACGGCCAGCGCCCGGGTGACCGTGGTGGCCGCCTGGTTGCCGGTGTTCCCGCCGGTGCCGGTGAGCAGCGGGATGAACAGGGCCAGCGCCACCACCTGGTCCAGACGGTCCTCGAAGATTTCCAGCACCTGCACCGTGAGCACCGCGGAGAGGGCCAGCACGACCAGCCAGACGATGCGGCTGCGCACAATGCGCAGGACAGAGGTGCTCAGGTAGGAGCGCGAGATCAGCTCCGAGCTGCCCGAACGTGCGGCGCTGCGCGCGGCGGCCTCATCGAGGATCGCCGAGGCGTCATCGTTGGTCAGCATCCCCACCAGGCGTCCGTCGGCATCGGTGATCGGCATCGCCACCAGCTTGTGCTTCATGAACCTTCGGGCGACCTCCCGGCGGTCTTCATCGGCCCGCGCGCTGATCGGCACATCGCTGATCTGCGCCAGCCGGTCCCCGGGTTCGGCCCCCAAGAGGTAGCGGATCCCGATCACTCCGGTCAGTTTCCGGTCTTGGTCAATAACCGGCAGCAGGTAGACGGTCTCTGGTTCGCGGATCCGCGAACGCAGGTACTCCAGCGCCTGCCCGGCAGTGAAGTTCTCATCCAGGCCCAGCACGGCCGGGGACATGTAGCGGCCGATCGCGGTGCGGGGGTAGCCAAGCACCAGCGCGGTCATCTGGCGCTGGTCGGCGCTGAGCGAGGTGAGCAGCTCCTCCCGCACGGCGGCGGGCAGCTCATCGAGCAGGGAGGCCCGGTCATCCGGGGCCAACGCCTCCACCAGGGAGTTGATGTCCTGGCCCTGCAGCACCGACAGCAGCTTGCCCTGGTAGGCCGGGGCCAGGTCCTGGAACACCCGCAGCCGGGTCTCGGCGTCCAGCGCCTGGAACAGTTCGGCGCTTTCGGTGGGGGAGGTGGCCTGGATGAGATAGGACAGCTCGTCCACCGACAGCTGCCGGGCGTGGTCGGCCACGCTGACCAGCGGGCCCTGCCCGCCCGGTCCGTTGCGCAGCGTCCGCTCGATTTGCTTCATGATCTGTGTTGACACGCTGCGCTCCCGTGATCCCGCTCTGCCTGGTATCCGGTTCGGGCGGGCGCCGCGAACCCTCACCAGCACCGTAGCCACCGGCCGCGCCGCTTACAATTCACCTTCGGTGGACATCGAGCAAACACCCAGCCTCACTGTTCGGCCCGCCCACCGCCGGCGGGGAACCGCTAGGCTTCCCGGGCGAGCCGGTAACCCATGCCGCGCACCGTCTCAAAGCGTGCTCCGCCGAGCTTGTTGCGCAGGTAGCGCACGTAGACGTCCACCACGTTGGAGCCCGGATCGAAGTCATAGCCCCATACCCGGGAGAGCAGCTGTTCCCGGCTGAGCACCTGCCCGGGATTGCGCAGGAACGCCTCGGCCAGCGAGAACTCACGGGCCGAGAGATCCACCTCCGCCCCGTCGACCTCCACCACCCGGCGCAGCAGGTCCATGCGCAGGCTGCCGTGCTCAAGCACCGCGGTGTCCGCGCCGTTGTCCTCGCTGCGCAGCCGCAGCCGCACCCGGGCCAGCAGCTCATCAAAGTGGAAGGGCTTGGCCATGTAGTCATCGGCCCCGTCCCGCAGCCCGGTGACGGTGTCATCCACCGAGTTGCGGGCGGTGAGAATGATGACCGGCGAATCGATATGCGCCGAGCGCATCCGGCGCAGCAGGCTGAACCCGTCCTCGTCGGGCAGTCCGATGTCCAGGATGATCAGTTCGTAGAAGCCGTTCTGGGCGTGCTCGAACCCGTCCGCGGCGGTGTCGCACACGGCGGGGGCGAAACCGGCGGCCTTCAAGCCCTTGGCGATGAACGAACTGATCCGTGCCTCATCTTCGATGATCAGGATCCGGCTCATGGGGTGGGGGCTCCTTCGGCTAGGGGGATGTCGATGTAGAACGTGGAACCGCTTCCGGGCGTTGAATCCACCCAGACCTTACCACCATGGGATTCGGCGATGGCCGCGACGATGTTCAGCCCCAGGCCCGAACCCATGGCCCGTTCACTGTTCTTCCCGCGCCCGAAACGCTCGAAGATCCGCTGCAGGTCATCGGGGGCGATGCCCACCCCGCCATCGCGCACCCACAGGCGCAGGCACGGGGCTGATCCGTCATTGTGCACTAGGGCCGAACCCAAATCGATGCGGGAGCCGGGGCTGGAGAACTTCACCGCGTTGGCGCTTAACTGCAGCATCGCCTGGGTGATGCGCGAGGCGTCGAGCCTGACGCTGGCCTCGGCACGGTGCCCGATGCGCCAGTCCCGTTCGCCCAGGCCCCGGGCCTTGTCCAGGATGTCATCCAGCAGCGCCCCCACCTCGCAGGGCCGGCTGACCACGAAGTCGGCCTGGTTCGCCCCGGCCAGGGTCACCAGGTCGTTGATCAGCAGCGACATCCGCTTGAGCTCATCCAGCGAAATTTCCCGGGTCTGGGCCACATCCTCGGCGTCATGCACGTCCATCAGCTCCAGGTGCCCGCGGATGATGGTCACCGGGGTGCGCAGTTCGTGGCCCACATCATCCAGCAGCTGGCGTTGGGACTGCAGGGCCGCCTCCAGGCGGTCGAGCATCTCATTGGTGGTCACTGTCAGCTCGGCGAACTCGTCGTGGCCGGTCACCTCGATGCGGGAGGAGACATCGGATTCGGAGATCTGCCGGGCGGTGTCCCGCAGCCGGCGGATGGGTTCGAGCATCCGCCCCACGATCAGCCAGGCCGCGATGGAGGCCAGCACCACGACCATGGCCCCGGCGGCGATGAACACCATGATCTGGGTGTTGATGTGCCGGACCTCGGAAGTGTAGTCATAGGCCAGTACAAAACGGGCCGGCTTGGGATCCGAGGCCAGCTGGATGGGCACCACCATGGCCCGGTAGGTGCTGTGCTGGGTGGAGACATTCTCGATGCGCACCCGGGCGTCGGTGGAACTGTTCTTGGCCCACTCCAGGAATTCCGGGTCATCCTCCAGGCGCAGTGTCACCGAATGCGGCGCGGTCCACTGCAGCTGATCGGCGCTCAGGCCCAGCATCCCCTGGTAGCGGGCCGGCACGGTGCGCTGCATCGCGGTGTACAGCAGGTCCTCGGCGTGTTGGAAGCCCTGTTTGGTTTGCGGATCCACCCCGGTCTCGGCCAGCACCCGATATTCCTCCACGGTGCGGATCAGCGAGTCATCCAGCCGGTCGTTGAGCTCGTGGCGCTCCAGCACGTACATGGCCGTGCCGGCGGTGGCCAGGGCAATGGCCACCAGCAGGATCATCCCGGTGATCACCTGGGCCCGGATGGGCATGCGCCGCTGGCGCGGCCTAGTCGTCGTCATAGTCGTCATCATCGTCCCATTGATCATCATCCCAATCATCGTCGTCGTCATCGTCATCGGTGACGCGCGGCGTCGAGGGGGAGGTGGGCGGCAGGGGCTTGACCGGCCCGTGGGAGCGCGACGGGGTGGGTTTGGGGGTGGGGCTTGGCTTGGGTGTGGCCTTTCCGCTGGCCGGTGGGTCACCGACCTTCGGGGTGGGCTCTTCGGACCCGGGAGACGGGTCGCTGCCGGTGCCCGGCGGGTCGGTGGGCGGCTGGTCCACGACCACCCCCGGCCCCAGGTCTCGTTGTGTCGGCCCCGAAAGCACGTGGGCGATTCCCACGGCGCCCAGGGTGAGCAGCACGATGACTGTCACCACGACCAGGATGCGAAAGATTGCCTGCCTACCCATGTGATCCATTCTCCCCAAGCCAGATGAGACGAGGATGAGAACCGCCGCGCACGCCGGCCCGCCGGCCTGCACCAGCGTTCCCCGGCGTCCGCCGGCGGTTTTCAACGTAGATGTTCGAAGATGATGCTGGTCTGGGTGGAGGAAAAGGCGGGGTTCGCCCCCAGGTGGCGGGCCACAAAGTCCCGCAGCTCGTCGATGGTGCTGGTGGCCACCCGCACCAGCAGGTCCGGCGTCCCGCCCAGCACGAACACGTCACGCACCTGGGGCAGCGCACCCAGGGCCTGGGCCGAGGGCAGCATCCGGTCCCGGGCATGGGCGGCGACCACGATGGAGATCATGGCGTTGACGCTCACCCCCAGCAGCTTCTCGTTGATGCGGGCCTCATAGCCCTGGATGATCCCGCGGGCCTGCAGCGCCCGCACCCGTCCCAGACAGGTGGAGGGCGCCAGGCCCACCCGGGCGGCGAGCACGTTGTTGGCCACACGGGCATCCCGGCCCAGTTCCGCCAGGATCGCCAGGTCCGTCGCATCGACGCGAACCGGATTCGACCCACCATCCTCGGGCACGGGGAATTTCGAATCAGCCACGGAACCTCCGGCCCTTCTTGCGCAGAACTTCGGCTGCGCCACCACAATCTTGATTCCAATTCTATGATGGGGTTTCACCTCCGATCACGCGCAGACACCGGCGCACCGTTTGTTGAAAGGTCACGATGAGCACTCAGACCAGCCGCGAAGCCCTGCAGGCCCTGGACCGCCAGGATCCCCTGGCCCGCTTCCGGGACCGTTTTGTGTTGCCCGAGGCGGTGATTTACCTGGACGGCAACTCGCTGGGGCCGCTGCCGGTCGGGGCGGCCGAACGGGCCGCCGAAGTGGTGAACGAACAGTGGGGCCAGGGGTTGATCCGCTCCTGGAACACCGCGGGCTGGTTTGAGCTTCCCACCCGGCTGGGCGACAAGCTCGGAACACTGCTGGGGGCCAACCCCGGGGAAACGGTGGTCACGGACACCACCAGCCTGAACCTGTTCAAGGCGCTGGCCTCGGCGCTGCGCATCCAGCAGGTCGACGGACCCGGGCGCCGGGTAATCATCACCGAGCGGGACAACTTCCCCACCGACATCTACATCGCCCAGGGCCTGGCGGATTTGCTGAACTCGGTCACCACCGAAACCGGCGTGGACTACGAGGTACGGCTGATCGACACCCAGGACGAACTGCTGGCCGCCCTGGGGCCGGACACCGCGCTGATCTCCCTGTCCCACGTGAACTACCGCACCGGGCGGATGTGGGACATGCCCGCCATCACCGCCGCCGCCCATGAGGCCGGGGCGCTGGCGATCTGGGATTTGGCCCACGCCGCGGGCGCGGTGCCGGTGGACCTGAACGGGGCCGACGCGGACTATGCGGTGGGCTGCACGTACAAGTACCTCAACGGCGGGCCGGGCGCCCCGGCGTTCATCTGGGTCAACGCCCGGCACCAGCGGCGTTTCTGGCAACCGCTCTCCGGCTGGTGGTCGCACGCCCAGCCCTTTGCCATGGATGAGGACTACGCCCCGGCCGATGACGCCCGCCGCTTCATGTGCGGCACCCAGCCGATCACTTCGCTGGCGATGCTCGAGGTGGGCCTGGACGTGTCGCTGGAGGCGGACCAGCACCAACTGCGGGCCAAGTCCCTGGAGCTGACCGACCTGTTCATCGAGCTGGTGCGCGAACGCTGCCCCGGACTGGGACTGGAACTGGTCACCCCGCAGCAGCACGCCGAGCGCGGCAGCCACGTCAGCTTCCGCCACCCCCACGGCTACGCCGTGATGGCCGCACTGATTGAGCGCGGGGTCATCGGGGACTACCGGGAACCGGAGGTGCTGCGTTTTGGGGTGACCCCGCTGTACCTTTCGCGCACCGATATCTGGGATGCGGTGGAAATTCTGCGTGAGGTTCTGCACACCGGGGCCTGGCAGCGGGAGGAGTTCACGCGTCGAAACGCGGTGACCTAGTCCAGCTTGGCGTCCCGGGACCAAGACCGGGGCAGGCAGCGGCCCCTGGGGTGGGCGCGGTAGCGTTGTTCACGGCGCCCCAGCGTGGGGCGCGGTGAACTGTGAATCCGAGGACGGTACGTGTCAGAAGGTACGGTGCCCCACGCCACCGGCGGCGGGCTGAAGCGCACCCTGGGCTCCGGGCAGATGTCCATGATCGCGCTGGGCGGCGCGATCGGCACCGGGCTATTCATGGGCAGCAAGCTGGGCATCGAGATGGCCGGCTCCAGCGTGATCCTCAGCTACGTGCTGGGCGGGCTGATCGCGCTGCTGGTGATGGGCGCGCTCGCCGAAATGACGGTGCAGCATCCGGTGTCCGGCTCCTTCGGCCTCTTCGCCCAAAAATACCTGGGCAACTATGCCGGGTTCATGACCCGCTACCTGTACTGGTCCGCGCTGGTGCTGGCGGTGGGCACCGAGGTCAGCGTGGTCGGGCAGTACATGCAGCTGTGGTTCCCGCAGGTGCAGCCGCTGTTGTGGGTGGTCCTGTTCTCGGTGGCCCTGCTGGGGGTGAACATGAGCAATGTGCGCGCCTTTGGCAGCACCGAGTACTGGTTCTCCGCCATCAAGGTCTTCGCCGTGCTGGCCTTCATCATCGTGGCCGGGTGGCTGGTGCTGGGCAGCGGCAATCCCGACTACGGGGTGGGGAACTACACCGCGCAGGCCCCGTTCTTCGCCGGCGGCCCGCTGGGGGTATGGGGTGCGGTCATCGTGGCGATCTTCTCCTACATGGGGGTGGAGGTCATTGCGATCGCCGCGGCCGAGGCCCGTCAGCCGCGGGTGGCGGTGCGCCGGGCCTTCAAGGTCACGTTCCTGCGCCTGCTGCTGTTCTACATCGCCACCCTGGGCCTGATCCTGTGCATTGCCCCACGCGATGAGCTGCTTAACGGCGGATCCCCGTTTGTGACGGTGATGCAGGTGGTGGGGATCCCCTACGCCGATTCGGTGCTGAACTTCGTGCTGATCGTGGCCGCGCTGTCGGCCATGAACGCCCAGCTGTACGCCGCCTCCCGCACCCTGAAGTCATTGTCCGAGGTCGGCTACGCGCCGGCGCTCAGCGGCAGGGTCGCGGCCAACGGGGCCCCGGTGCATGCGGTGTGGATGTCCGCCGGGGGGATCGCGGTCGCCGCGGTGGTCTACGCCCTGGTGCCCGAGGGCGGGATGGGCATCATGATTTCCCTGGCGACCTTCGGTGCCATGGCGACCTGGCTGATGATCCTGCTCAGCCACGTGGCCTTCCGCCGCCGGCATCGCCAGCAGGGCACCACCCCGGACTTCCGGCTGCCCGGCTTTCCGGCCGGTTCGCTGCTGGGCGCCCTGCTGCTGGCCGGACTGCTGGTGACCTCCCTGTTCACCGAACAGTTCCGCCTCACCCTGGTCTTTGGCGTGCCGTTCGTGGTGGTGATCAGCATCATTTACCGATTCCTGAGGCGCCGGGCGGACAAACTACACTCGGGAACCGTGGCTTCCGGGCCATCCGGTACGAGCTAAGGGAGCGTCAGTGGCCAAACTGTATTTCCGCTACGGGGCAATGAACTCGGGCAAGTCGACCAGCCTGCTGCAGGCCGCGTTCAACTATGAGGAGCGCGGCCAGCGCATCGCGCTGGCCAAGCCGGGGGTCGACACCAAGGGGGACAGCTCGATTGTGTCCCGGCTGGGACTGGAACGGGAAGTTGATTTCGTGGTTGGTCCCGCGGACAACCTGCGCGAGCAGTTCGCGGCCCTCGCCTCCGGGGAGGACCCCGAGGCGCTGCTGACCCACGTGGATGCCCCGCCGGTGGCGTGCCTGCTCGTGGACGAGGCCCAGTTCCTCAGCCGTGACCAGGTTGATGACCTGCTGCGCATCGCGGTGCTCGATGACGTGCCGGTGCTCGCCTACGGCATCCGCACCGATTTCAGGACCCACGCGTTTCCCGGATCGGCCCGGCTGATGGAGCTGGCGCACTCCCTTGAGGAGCTCAAGACCATCTGCCGTTGCGGGCGCAAGGCCATGTTCAATACCCGCCGGGTCGGCGATGAGGTGGTTTTCGACGGGGACCAGGTCGCCATCGACGGCGAGGACGTCTGGTATGAGTCGCTGTGTGCCGGCTGCTATCTGCGGCTATCCGGCGGGGAGCTGAGCTAGTTTCCCTGCCGCCCTGCGGCGGGCGGGACGTTGTGGCTCAGCCCGTGGTCTTCGGCAACAGCCCGGCGACCGCCCGCTGCAGGGCCCAGTCAAACCCGTCCGCCTGCTCGTGGCTGACGTCCAACTGCACCAGGTTCTGCCGGTAGGCCACCGACCCCAGAATGTGGTTCAGAAGCAGCTGGCGGCCGAACGCGGCCTCCTGGGCCGGCAACCCGGCCGACTGCAGCAGCCGATCCAACTGGGCCAGCGGGGCCAGGCCGGTCACCTGCAGGGCGCTGGCCACCTCAAGCACCTCCGGGCTGTCCTGGATGGGCAGCAGGGTCAGATACAGCTTGCGGCACAACTGCAGCAGCGCATCGCGGGGGTGGGCAAAATCGGTGGGATCCACCGCGAGCTGCGGAGTGTTCAGCAGGGCAGCGGCGACCTGGCCGAGCAGTTCCTGCTTGTTCTTCACGTGCCAGTACAGCGCCCCCACCTGGACGTCCAGTTCCCGGGCCAGGCGGCGCATTGACAGGTCGGCCAACCCAAACCGCTGCAGGATATCCACTGCGGTGCTCACCACCGCCGACTGAGTTAGGGCCATACCCACCAGTCTAGGGGCAGTTGTCCCGCCCTGCGCATTAGGCCCCCTGCCGCTGGGGTAGGTGACCTGGGTAGTCTGGACACCAGGATTCAGGGCCGTGCGCCCATGACGGGGAGGGGTGAGCCGCAGTGGGAGCGAAGGTGGACTTCAAGCGGCAGATCGAGGCGTATCGTGCGCCGCGCGGACGCGTCCAGCGGATTGCGGTGCCCGCCCTGCAGTACCTGATGATTGACGGGCACGGTGACCCGAACACCTCCCATCGCTTTGCGCAGGGCATCGGGGCCCTATTTCCGCTGGCCTACAAACTCAAGTTCCACAGCAAGAACGAACTGCGGCGGGACTATGTTGTCATGCCCCTGGAGGGGCTGTGGTGAGCCGAGGACATGGGGGCCTTTACCGTCCGGCGGGACAAGTCCCAATGGCTGTGGACGCTGATGACCATGGTCCCGGACTGGATCAATGCGTCCCTGCTGGACCTGGCCCGCCAGCAAATCGGGGCCAGCGGCGCCAGTCCGCTGCTGGATCAGGTGCGTCTGGAACGCCTGGAGGAGGGAACGTGTCTGCAGACCCTGCATGTGGGTTCGTTCGATGACGAGGGCGGGGTGATGGGGCAGCTGCATGCCCACGCAGCGAATGCCGGCCTGCGGCTGACCGGACGGCATCACGAAGTCTATTTGAGCGATATCCGGCGCAGTGCGCCGGATAAACTGCGCACCATCCTGCGCCAACCGGTGACCGGCACATGAAGGAGCCCCGGGGTCAGCGCCCCAGAGGTGGTCAGAGGCAGGGGCAGGCGTCCGGTGAGCAAGTCACGGCTCAGCACAGGTTTCTGCGGGAGGTCGTGGCCGCGTTGCCCGCGCTGAGTTCGATCCTGGCCAGCCAGTTTGCCGCCTGCCTTGTCGAAGCCGCCCCGCACTGCGGCCAGTGCCTGGTCCTGACCCGAAGGTGCGCTGCGGCCCCATTGCCGGCGGGAGTGGAAAACCCGTTACCTCTCGATGCGCAGATCGATGAGGCCCCCGGCGCGGCGCAGGTGCTGCTGTGGCATGAGGCAGGATTCGTGGAGCTGGTGGAGATCTGCTGGTTCGGCCAGGACCATCCGCTGCTGGGGGATTTGCGCCTGATTACGGACGCGTCGCCGCGGGCCGTCATAGTTCCTGGGCCACCACAGGTTCTAGACTAGTCTGTCTAGTGGAGGTGGATGATGTCCCCACGGATCAGTGCCAGGGAGAGGCTGCTGCAGGAAGCGGCGCAGCGTTTCTACGCGAACGGGATCGCCGCCACCGGCATCGACGGGATCATCCAGGGTGCCGGGGTGGCGAAAATGAGCCTGTACAACAACTTTGGGTCCAAGGCCGAGCTGGTCGCCGCCTACCTTGAGCGGCGCCACCAGCAGTGGCTGGAGCTCTACCATGAACGTTTGGGCCGCCAGCGCGGGGCGCAGGCCGGGGTGCTGGCGGTGGTGGACGCGTACCTGGACCACGCGCACATGGCCTACGCGCAGGGTTTTCGCGGGTGCGGGCTACTCAACGCGGCGGCCGAATTGCCCGCCGGCCACCCTGGTCGTGCCACCGTGGCCCGGCACAAGGCCGAAGTTGAACACCTCCTGCGCGGGCACCTGGACACGCAGGACCCGGGGCGGGCCGCTGCGCTGGCCGAACAGATCTCCTACCTGCTGGAGGGTGCCATGGCCCGGGCCGGCCTGGAAGGCAGCGACCAGCGTCTGGTGGCGGCGCGCCGGATCATCGCCGGGTGGGTGGAGTCCCGGTGAGCCGCGCCGCGGCCCCCGGCATCCTGGCCCTGTTGGTCACCTCGATCCTGTGGGGAACCACCGGGACCGCGGCGAGCTTCGCCCAGGGCGTCTCCCCACTGGCCATTGGGGCGGCGTCCCTGGGCATTGGCGGACTGCTGCAGGGGATGATTGCCCTGCCCCAGCTGCGCCGGCAACGCTCGGAGCTTCGTCGGCGCGGTGGGCTTCTCGCCGCCGGCGCGCTGGCGGTCTTCGTGTATCCGCTCGCTTTCTATTCCTCCATGCACCTGGGCGGGGTGGCCCTGGGAACGGTGATTTCCCTGGGCTCCGCGCCGGTGCTCTCCGGAGTGCTGGAACGGATTTTTGACGGACACCCCCTGCGGGCACGGTGGTGGCTGGCCGTGGCCGTGGGGGTAGCCGGCAGCGTCCTGCTGTGCCTGGCCCGCAGCGCCGGCGACCAGGCCGGGCAGCAGCAGGTCGTGGCCAGCGTGTTGCTGGGTCTGCTGGCCGGGGCCAGCTACGCGCTGTACTCCTGGGTGGTGGGCCGGCTGATGGGCAGCGGCATCGAGCGCCGCGCGGCGGTGGGTTCGGTGTTCAGCGCCGGCGGCCTGCTGCTGATGCCGGTGCTGCTGCTGACCGGCGCGCCGCTGTTGGCCTCGGCGGTGAACACCTGGGTGGGCCTGTATTTGAGCCTGGTCCCGATGTTCCTGGGGTATGTGCTCTTCGGGGTGGGACTTTCGCGGGTCAACGCCAGCACCGCCACCACCATCACCCTGCTGGAACCGGCGGTGGCCGCCGTGCTGGCCGTGCTGATTGTGGGCGAACACCTGGGCGTCGTTGGATGGCTGGGGGTGGTGCTGATTGGGCTGGCGCTGGGTGTGCTGGTGTACTCCCCGCGGCGGATCACGGCCCAAGGTCGGCCGCGCGGCCCCGCGCGGTCCAGCGGGGGGCAGCAATGCCCAACCTCCAGGACGATGCAGTAACATCGCCTTCTTATGCACCACGCTGGCCGATGAACCGGGCGCCGCGGGGGCGCGCGGTGTCGATCTTTGGAGGAAGAATGCGCAGCAGTACCGTGGGTGGAGCCCTGGAGGTGCTGCTGTTCGCCGGCGCGGGCCTGGTGGTCCTGCTGAGCCATTCGGTGCTATTCCAACTGCCCGGGCTGCTGCTGCTTGGCGGAATCGTGCTGGCGTACCGGCTGACGGTGCGGGGGCATATTCTGGGCTGCGTCCCGCAGGTGGCCCGGGTCTACCGCAGGAACACGCTCATCCTTGGAAGCGTGGGGTTCCTGGGCCTCTTTGATCCGCTGGGCTGGCCAGCCGCCCTGCTGCTTTTTGTCCTGGCCGTGGTGATCGGCAAACGTGCCCGTGCCTACGGGCACCCGGTCACGGAGCGAGGGGATGTCCCGCGTTTGATGCAGCTTTTCTAGTTCCGGGTCCAGGTTCGGGCCTGCTGGCGGAGCCGGCGCAGGCAGAACACATGACGGCACACGGCAACGAGCTCGAGAATAACCTACCGGTTCGCTAAACTTTGGTTGTAAGAGCCCCCTGAACTCTTATGGTGGACCCATGGTCCTGTAAGTGCGTCAAGGGGTATATTTTTGCCCGGCACCGTGCCGGGGCGGCGCGAAGCACGCCGGTACCACTGCTTTACGCAAGGGGGAGGATCCCATGCCAGCAATCGTGATCGTCGGCGCCCAGTGGGGCGACGAAGGCAAGGGGAAGGCCACCGATCTGCTCGGTGGCAAGGTCGACTACGTGGTCAAGCCCAACGGCGGCAACAACGCCGGGCATACCGTCGTTGTTGGCGGTGAGAAGTATGAGCTCAAGCTCCTTCCCGCCGGCATCCTGTCCCCGAACGCCACCCCGATCATCGGCAACGGCTGCGTGGTGAACCTCGAGGCCCTGTTCGAGGAAATTGACGGGCTGGAAGCCCGCGGGGCGGACACCTCACGCCTGCGGGTCTCGGCCAACGCCCACCTGGTGGCCCCCTATCACCAGACCATGGACAAGGTCACCGAGCGTTTCCTGGGTAAGCGGGCCATCGGCACCACCGGCCGCGGCATCGGGCCCACCTACATGGACAAGATCGGCCGCCTGGGCATCCGCGTGCAGGACGTGTTCGATGAATCAATCCTGCGCCAGAAGGTTGAAGGCGCGCTGCGTCAGAAGAACGAACTGCTGGTCAAGGTCTACAACCGCCGTGCGGTGACCGTCGAGGAAATCGTCGAGTACTTCTTGTCCTTCGCCGAGCGCCTGCGTCCACTGGTCATCGATTCCACCTATGAACTGAACAAGGCCCTGGATGAGGACAAGGTGGTGCTCATGGAAGGCGGCCAGGCCACGTTCCTGGATGTTGACCACGGCACCTACCCGTTCGTGACCTCCTCCAACCCGACCGCCGGCGGCGCGTCCGTGGGCTCGGGCATTGGCCCCACCCGGATCAACCGCTCCATTGGCATCATCAAGGCCTACACGACCCGTGTGGGTGCCGGGCCGTTCCCCACCGAACTGTTTGACGAGATGGGCGAATACCTGCAGAAGACCGGCGGCGAGTTCGGCGTGAATACCGGTCGTCCGCGCCGCTGCGGCTGGTACGACGCGGTCATGGCCCGCCACGCCTCGCGCGTGAACGGCTTCACCGACTACTTCGTGACCAAGCTGGATGTGCTGACCAGCATCGAGAAGATCCCGGTTTGCGTGGCCTATGACGTGGATGGGGTGCGCCACGACGAAATGCCGATGACGCAGACCGAATTCCACCACGCCAAGCCGATTTTCGAGTACTTCGACGGCTGGACCGAGGACATCAGCGGGGCCCGCAGCCTGGAGGACCTGCCGGAAAACGCGCGCAACTACGTGTTGGCGCTCGAGGCCATGAGCGGCACCCGGATCTCGGCCATCGGTGTTGGCCCGGACCGCGACCAGACGATCGTGCGCTACGACCTGCTCAACGACTAGTCTCCGTCGGCTGCCGGACCCGCCCGGTTGCCGCGCAGGATGGCCGGCACCCCAGGGGTGCCGGCCATTGCCTTGCCCGGGGCGGCCGCCGTCAACGCGGCGGCTGCGACGGTGTCCGCTAATCCTGCGGGGGCGCGGGGTACGGGTTCTGCCGCAGCAGCCGGGCCAGGTGCGCGGTGTTGCGCACCGCGATGGAGGTGGCGTTCGCGGTCACCTCCGGGGTCTGTTCCAGATCCTGGTAGTCCACGGTGTGCATGGCCTCGCCCACCCAATAGGTGGAGCCCTGCGCCGGAAGGCTGAAGCCCACCTCGGCCAGCCCCTGGGAAAGCTCCGCCACCACATGGTGGGCACCGTCCTCGTTGCCCACCACCGCAACCAGGGCGACGCGGTCAAAGAGAATTGGGCGCCCCTTCTCATCGGTTTCCGACAACTCGGCGTCCAGCCGTTCCAGGACGCGCTGCGCCGGGCTGGCCGGGTGGCCCACCCAGATGGGGGTGGCCATCACCAGGATGTCTGATTCCAGCATGGTCTTGCGGATCTGCGGCCAGGCGTCATCTGGGCCCATGTCGGTGAGCACCCCGGGTTTGACGTCGTGGTCGACCACCCGCAGCAGCTGGCTTTCGACGTGGTGCTTTTTCAATTCCTCGGCGACCTGCCGAGCCAGCAGGTCACTGCTGGAGGGCTTCGGGGAGGGGGTGAGCGTGCAGACCAGGATGAGGGCCTTGAGCGGTGTAGGTGTCATGCCCCCAGTCTGCGCGAGGCGCTCCACCCTGGCCACGGTCGCCAGCAGATCGCCAGCTACCGCCAAGTTTTGGCTCTTGCCAGCCGGTTGGGCAGCGCCTCCGGTCGTGCCCGGGTCCTCGGTGCACACCCCAAATCCCTGCCTGGCGCGACCTGACCTGGAAAAACCGGGTTCGTTCCGGCATGCTCGCCAGGTCGCGCCACGGCAAATTCCCTGCCCGCCATCGTGGCCGGGGGTGGAGATAGATCACGGAGAATCGGCATGACAGCTCCGGCTGTGCGTCATAAGATGAATTGCTACGAACCACCACAGCGACCCCGAGGCGGAGAACAATGGCACAGATGAGCGAGGAGCTCATTGAGCAGTGGGCTGATGCCACTGCTGAGATCTACAACGAATCCCTGACCGGTATCAACCTGACCCGGCTGGAATCCGCGGTGGAGCGCTATATCGACCTGTTCGCCCAGACCGAGGACCTGACCTTCAACCCGGAGGTCACGCCCCTGGACTTCTTCGAACGCCACCCGTTCCATGCAGTGAGCACCATCCTGAACCTGCCCGAGGCCCAGGAAGTGCTGGACTCCGACCAGCTGGACGAATTGGACGCGATTGCCGACTTCACCGAAGCGTGGCACACCTTTGACGCGGAACAGGAACCGGAGCTGGGGATTTCCGAGGCGGACGACGAAGAGGGCTGGTAGCCGGGCCCCACCGGCTCCCGCCCCCGGCCCGTGGAGCTATTCACTTTCCGGGCCACCCATGGCACGATGCGCGTATGAGTCAGTTCACTGTGTTCGAAAGCGTGGAAACCATCCACCTGCCGGTGCACCGCGTCTGGGAGCTGCTGACCGACTGGGGGTCGGCGAACCTGTGGATGCCGCAGGTGAGCTACATGGACGCCAGCCAGGACCCGCCGCGGGTGGGCACCCTGCTGGATTACCAGGTGGCGGGCCGTTCACGGCAGTTCGTCATCCACGACCTGGTGGAGCCCAACACCCTGGTCCTGCACTCCTCGGAGGATACCGACGCGCTGTCCTACCGTTTTGACCTCACCGCGCTGGGCGCCGACACCCGGGTGATCCTGCAGGTGATGATCATCGACCCGGACCTGACGGTCCAGGAATGCGAGCGCTTTGCCGAACAGGTGCGGGCCAGCGACGAAACGATGCTGGCGCGCCTGAAGCAGTACGCGCAGCAGGCCCCCTGACCGGCGATTACTGGGAATCGGCCGGGGCGCTGGGGGAGGGCCCGGCGCTGGCCGGGGTCTTCAGCTTTGTGTAGACGGCTCCGGGCTCGAACTCCGTGTGGGCGAACAGGTCCTGCACGGTCACCAGGGTGTACCCGGCCTCGCGCAGTTGCTGCACCAGCTCGGGCACCGCGTCCACCGAGGTCTCGTGGATATCGTGCATCAGGATTACCGACCCCGGGCTGACCTCCTGCATGGCGATCTTCACGGTCTTCTTCGGATCGTGGTGCTTCCAGTCCAGCGTGTCCACGTCCCACAACAGCAAGGGGGTGGGAATCAGCCGGTTGTAGACCACCCCGTTGGCGCCGTACGGCGGACGGAACACCTCGGGCGTCACCCCGGCGGCCTGCTGGACGGCCTCATCGGTCCACTGCACCTCATGCTCGATTCCCTCGCGGGTCAGCTTGGTGATGTCCTTGTGGTCATAGCTGTGCGAACCGATCTGGTGGCCCTCCGCCACCATGCGCTGCAGCGCATGCGGGTAGTGCCCCACATTCTTTCCCAGCACG
>Ga0153920_1000416_pt1 | contig 17828 bp, 16 predicted proteins | sample TSNJ004MetaG_FD_104713 | JGI IMG/M metagenome (GOLD analysis project Ga0153920, IMG submission 104713) | Attine ant fungus gardens microbial communities from New Jersey, USA - TSNJ004 MetaG | ecosystem: Host-associated > Fungi > Mycelium > Unclassified | place: USA: New Jersey, Brendon T. Byrne...
CAATTGCGATTATGCTTTTTGAGTCTGACCAAGCGCTCTTCTGATTATTCTGTGGTTTGATATAAATGCCATACATTAGATTAAAATCCTATGATAAGAGTCATACATGTCCATGATATCGTAACAAGATGGTCATAGAATGCCTGCATTAATTAGATGAACGAATATTGTATATAAGTGGATCATTCAAAAACAACCGAATGTTCGTCTTGCGATAGTAGATCCAATGTAGTAAGTACGGGATTTTGCTGTGTTACCAGGCATTATCAGAACCGAAATCTAGAACTGCAAGCGTATCAAACAAAGAACCCACATCAGCATCCTGCATATTATACGCATCCAACAACGACACAGGGTACGACTGTGACCGACCATCCACTCTTGAAACCCTGTGCGACGCCAGCATTGAGTCTGAGGATTCGGTTCTCAGGAGTCGCGATGGTGTCGGGGGGAACTGAAGAGAATTCGTGGACATTGCTATGGACTTTATTTCGGAGTGCCCCGGCGAACCAATGATAGAGTGTCGCCTTCGAGCGCGACTATTGGGTAGGGACATTCCTAGCATTCGATACAGTTCATCTTGTGCGCGCAACATAGCCCGAACTTCAGTATTTGGCGTCTCAAGGGACATCTAAACAGAAAAATTCAGCATAAAGGCCAAAAACGAAGGGAGACCCCATACTGTCGTGCTTCTGATGAGCGGTACATCCGTGATGATATTCGTAGGCCGTCTTCTCTCCAGAGAGTGAACTGGTAGAACACCGAATGCCAGATTCGCTCCAGATGTTTTGACCCCACTTAACCTATTACCATTACTACCCAGCGAAGACCTCCGGCTCGCACGATTCCAAGCGGCAGACCTGGAGAATCGCATTAGACTAGGCTTTCTCATGATAGGGGCTTTGTGAGATCTCTTCCTCCCAAACACCGAAGCACCACCTACGGGTGAGCTTGAGACGTTCGTGCCCGGTGAGACTTCTGCTTCAAGCACTGCTGAAGACGATGACTGACATGCCGATTGATTTTCCTGAGCCAACTTCATCATCTTCTTCTCAGTTATCAACGACAACTCATCTCGCATATCTGAAATCTCTGCTCGAAGTTCCTGCGTTTGTGTCAACTGCTTCAGAAAGCTCGCATTCAATTTCCTCAACGCCATCGACAAAGCACTCCCATGGTGTATTTGGACAATATTTTGAATCTGTGCGTGCTGTTGATCAACAGAATGCAATTCCTCTGTTAATTTGTTCAATTGCCTCGTCGTGCCTCGCAGCTCCTTCAACGTCTCCCGAAAGATAGAGCTACCAACAACGGTCTCATTATTGAGTTTGGAATAAAGATCTTCGCTGGATCGCGTCAGAGACCTATAATTTGATTGAATCTCTGTTCTTCGATTCTGTAGTCGCACGAGCTCTTGGGGAATCTCATTATCGAGAATTTCAAGACGAAGAAGTCGAATTGAAGAAGCTTCAGCGGACTGCTTTATAGCTCGAGATACCATACCCTGTAGCTGCGAGGAAGTCAAAGTCCACTTCGCTTGGTCCATCGTCATTCCTCGGTACGGCATAGCTGGGACATTGAAACTTGGAGATCGTGGCGAAGGCGTCAAGGCAGGGCTCGCCGCTACTGTTGTGCCGCTGAGTAAAGGGTTCATTTCGGGGGATTGGGAATTGGAGGGTGGCGGATCAATCGGCTGAGGACTGGGTTCAGTAGAAGGAATAGATACATTTTGAGGTGGTGACGAGGACGGAGCAGCTCCTGTACTGATCACAGACGCATCAGACGGCATCCGGCTCCTAGAAATAGAATTGTTGCTGGCATGTGAAAGTTGACGTCGGGGTCCAGCGGGTCTCACACGCTCTCGACGATTATAATTACTGATCGAATTCTTCCTGGTCGTTGAAGATTCATTACTTAGGGTTTGTGGAGCTTGTGAAGATTGGGTGAACGAATTGCCAGATGATGCGTTATCACTCGAACCAAAGCGGCCTGGATTTAATATAGGTAGCGGTCTGTCTTGATGGATGGTATCGTAAGGCGGTGGGGATTCAAGGTTCTGACTTATCTCAGAGATAGGTCGCAATGGTTGACCAACATACGGGCCCAAAGTCGTTTCAGCAGCAAAAGGGTTCGTAAATTGAGCTCCAGAACCAGATTGGTGGATTTGAGGTGATATTGGGTTGGCGGACATGGGAGAATGCCCAGACCGTGGAGAAGGATCGCGGTTCAGATTACCAAGCAAGGACAAGGAGCCAATAGAAGTTGGAGAAGTCACATCAGCTATATTAGTGTCTTGAACTGTAGCAGCATCCGCTCCTTCGTGTCGTGGCTCGTCACTCCGCTGTGAGTAATAGGAAGCACTACTGTCTGACATAGGTGCAGACAGTCCCTCAGATGGAACTTCTACCACCTGAACTGTCCTTCCAGTCTCATCTTCTGGGATAGGTGTTGGACCTCTCGTGCTTGTGTCGCTACCTTTCCTCACATGGTTCAAGGCAGAATAAGCCCTTGTCAACACGGTCCGGCTCGGGTGTTTATTTCTCCTTTGCAAAGGATACGCAGCAGACATAGGCGTATGTGGCATTGGGGAAAATTCTTGACCTTCAGGTAGTCTTTGAATCATTCCAGGCGAATTCGTGGAGCCGGCAGACGCAGACAAGAAAGGACTAAATGCACTCGGTGTTTCAGGAAACGTCTGCTGAGTTGTGATCCCACTACCATCGTCTCCTGTGAGAGGCGTATCAAATGACTTGTCGGGTATGAGAGACAGAATCTTGTAGGTGTTGAGATCTTCAGAACATCTGGCAATTTCGATAGGACTGGGGACACTGCCAAACCGCGATCGGCCACTAACTACTGTACCTGGTGGTCGTGGAGGGCTCAATGATGCTCCTTGAGAAGTAGTACTACTTGTCTCTGGCGGCGTAGGCAGTGCACTACTCGAATCGGAAGACTGTCATAAACCGCATTTAGAGATAAAAACAAATATTCCCTTAATCAGTTTGTTACTCACAATTTGTAATGAACGTCGTCGGGAACTTGGCACTCCTCCGATGATCGCTCCATCTGATGGTTTGCGAACAGTGCTTAGATCCAATCTCTCTAAAAACTAGATTAGCTGTGATACATCATACAGTAGTTATGGATACATACCGTTTGGAGTACCCAATGGAGATATGTCTTTCTTTTTTTGTGACCCTAATGTTGAAAGGCGTTTGCTAGCTTGAGACGAAAGCTCCCAGCTGAACTCCTCTGCAATGGGTGAGAAAGCAGGGGAAAATGGTTTCTCCGGCTTCTTCTCAGAAAATGAATAGTAGTCCAGAATATCCTCAGGTTCTTTTGCTGAAGAAATCAACGTAGTCGATGACGATAGAGCAGGGGAGGTATGATGAATAAATTGAGGAACAAGAGGAGGAGGTGTAAACTCGGCTAGAGAATTTGGGGCTTCCGGTGCAATGGGAGATAGCTCGACTGTAGAGTGTTCCTGCTTGGGAGATATGTCTGGATTAACCGAGGGTGACTTGGGGGATATGTCTGGATTAGTCGTGATTGTTGGCACCGATGAGGGTGTCTCCGGAATGTACAACTTCCGGTGTAACGCTAATATTTCTTTTTCTTTTTCTGCAGTAAATTCCGCAATGCTATTCGGCCGGGAGCGAACGCTACTGGCTTCACTTTTGGAAGGCGGTGGTACCAAGCTTCCCGTGCTCGAACGTCGCCTGACCTTCGCTTTTCTTCGAGTCTCTGTCCCAGTGCCGGAATGTCGAGGTGTTCGGGGCGGCACGTAGACCCTCTCGGCATTTGGCGGAACGGGTGGAGCATTTTTATCAGTTGCAAAATTGTCGCTTGTTCCACTCAGGGTCCGATCACGCCCATTAGGTGAATTCATGAACGAATGGTCTCCACGAGGTAAGGTCGTGGAATCGCAACGGACGAGACCTCCACAACCACTTTTGTATCTCGATGACCTGCTGTCCGGGGACAAGACAAAACTGTTGCCAATCAGAGCTCGAGCAAGTGTTTGGCCAGAGACAGCAGAGGACATGACGGAAGAAATCTCTGAGAGAGGGCGAGGATCGTTTGCTTCTGCCGAACGAACGATCTGGACTTGAGCGCCGTGCATGGACAGGTTTGGGATTTTGATGGGAGTTGGTGCGTTTCGCTTCGGCATGGTCTGTTCCACTGTCTAGATAGAAAAACGTCATGATCTTTGTGCAGTGTCGTAAATGGGAAAGGTTACTTCATTATTTGCGAAAGGATGGTTTGGCTGACTGGGGAGGTTCACGAATGTGGACGCCTAATATAGGTTCAACGATGCCCACTTAATGTAGTCAATCACTTACGTCTATCGACTTGAGATAATCTAGTACATCATCTTCAGATGTCGAATGGTCGAAATCATCATCATCATCTCGCTGAATTTCTTCTTGGGCGCTACGCGATGGCTTCCAGTCTCTGTTTGGACCAACCGTCCGACCAGCAGCAACCTTGCTCCCACCGGATGATTGATGTGAGGGCGGTACATTGTGCGTCGTCTGGAACCAATCCGAGCCGAAAGGGTCGGGGGGAAGCTCAAAATCGGGTTTGGTGTGTGAGAAAATCTGGCCGGAACGTTTCTCGGACACAGTCCGTTCGTCAACGGATTCGTGGGTTGTGTGACCTTGTATGTCAATGACATCCGGAGAAGCGTAAGGGTGTGGTGGAGTGAGACTGACGGGGCCTACTCGAGCAGAGAACAGTGGTCTAGGAACCTTAGATATCCATCTGGGTGCCTTTGGTGCCTTGGGTAGACTGATGAAGGAAAGAGAAGGCATTGAGAACACGAGAGGACTGTCGGCAAGAAATGAAATTGTTAGGACATCCAAGAACCGGGATGGCAACCAAAGCGCTTCACATCATTCGCATGATGTTTGGCGATGTGTAGCATGGAACATGTAAATTTGGATTGCTCAACGCCGGACAATTCCTGTTTAATCACGTCAAGGTCGGAGCACTATATAATGTCATCATTATGATATGATCGCTGTGTTTCCCACGGGTCTACTTGCCCGACAGCGAGCATACCCACCCCGCTGCTGCATTAGTTGTTATCAGAGCTAGAAGAAACATTTATAGAAAACACTGAGCGGTATCGAGAGATTGCTGAACCCCAGGTTGGTGTATAGTATATCAGGTCATTCAAGAATGGACAATACTTCTTATCATTTATCTGTTAGTCACCCAAAGATCCTTTACACTAATGTATTGTATACAAGCATTGTATCAACAGAGATATCATTAACATTAGAGTTTACCAGGATATACCCTTCCAAAACAGGAGTAGGCAATAACTCTCTTTATGTTGAATGATCACATCTTACATCAAAACACCTGAGTCCCAGACAAATTCTAGTTCTGTACCCTGTGCTCAGGTGTAATTAAACTTTCTGTAAATCGTCAAGTCTTGTCCAAACATAAAACTGACTATTGCTCTGCTTTGCCATGCTTTGAGATTACACAACAGCCATGATTAAGTATTCAAAAAGAGTTTCCATATCACATCACATATTGTATCATTTATCACTAATATGGCAATACTGCCCTATGGACTATTTATATGTACATCCAAGTGCCATATGATAGCTATATAGTTAGTCATGGTTTCTAGTAATTAGTCACTAGGACATTATAGTGTCTGAAAATTTTCTCAACATCGTGCAAGTGGCCATTCACCCATCATGTTGCACGAGTCTAACTCTTGAAACACATGAGTTGAGTTGAGTCTTTGATACCAAGATAAGTCCAGATAAATATAAATACGTGTTCAAAGTCAGAGAGACGCAGGTCTATGTATTGAGAAGACTCTCTATATTTCAGTTCCACATGTCATCTTCACTGATTTCCCTTGGATTTCTCTCGCTTTCACGCCTCCTTCTCTCTTGCTCCGTCTGATGCCTATATAATCCGGGGTGCTCATGATCACCTTCCAAAACAATGGGTTGCCTCTTGCAGAATACATGGTACAGCTGTGTGATGAAAAGTGCGAGGGGGTGCAGGACAGTGCACATGATGGCAGTAACCTGATACAAATTATGTTAGTGTATTTCGCTAATTCTTCGGTAAAAAGCACGCACATAGATAGGAGTAGGTTTTGGCCTCAAACTCCAAATGCTGATGCAAATCCAAGTCGCTGCCACAGTCCAAACAACATCTCTTCGAAGTATTACAACAGCTAACCCGATCAGGTTTGTGCCCAGAAAGACTCCGAATACAGGCCAAATATGCCATGTATCGTAGTTCGTATCTGGAATAGATGGATTATGGATGTAGCCAAGCGTGATGCTGGAAAATTCCGAGTCGGAACCGATATTTAAAAATAGATCAAGTAGGACGTACAATAAATTCAATGGAAAGAGGAGCATAAACGGAAGAATAAAGAAGAATCGGAGAGGTGCGTGGATGAGAGCTGTATCAAATGGCTTGGACGAGACGGGTGGGTGATAAACCAGGAGGGCGACATTAGAGTAGAGTAAGAAGAGGACCAAGAACCCTTGTAATACGGTCGACACCAGAAACCATTGCATGACCTGAGAGATTTATCTTCTAGTACCAGATTCTGTATTACGGATGCGAAACGCACCCAAGTGATCGCCCAGATCGCCACAATGAAATTCGAGAAGACGAGGGAGAGACCCACAGCCTTGGTAAGTGCTTTCTTTGTCTCCTTTTTCGTGGCAAGGACAAGGAGAAGGCAGTAGCCAAGTTGCATCATATAGAGCACTAGGATATATATTCCAATTACTGGCGTATTGGGTGATATTGCAGTTGGTCTCAACTGTGATACGTCGCCTTTTCAGCATAGTGATTCAATGGTGCTCAATGGACGGGTAGATATGTATACACACTAATGGAGGGAATAGCTGCAAGAGAGCACACGACGATAGCAGCAATACTGATGGCGACAGAGAGAGGAGTCAGCACCTGCAATCTGTCCGCCAGAGCTTAAGCATCAGGAAGTGAGATAGGACCTCTGGAAGGACAAACCGCGTCAATGCAAGGTATTCTTTCACAGCAGGATTGTTCACATCGACTGGAATAGGCTCCATGGTGGTCAAGCAGAGGAGACGTGGTACTGAAGGAGCTGTTATAAGAAGCCAATGACGTCACTGTTGACTTATTTCAGAGCATTTTTGAAACTGATCTAATCAACTTAGTAAAAAGTCTCAGCCTCCATGTAATGTTGATATGAAAACAATCTCATCTCCATTCTGAAGCACATAATCTCCCTCTCCCTCTAATTCCCAGTCTGTATCATTGACGAGCACTAGGATGCCTGGGCGGCTGAAACAGTGTCAAATGCGAGTCCGGGCAAACATTATTACTTACACAGTTTTATTTTCCATGAACAGTTCTGGTCGTTCTTTGAGGAGGTTGTCACGCAGGTACTGGATGAGGTATGTGATGTCGGCGCGCCTGGTCTCGACACCATCTTCTGATGGTAACAAAGACACAGAATCATCCCTGGGAACTCTTGAAGGGATTGATAATTTATGTGACCGTTGGTTTGAGAATAAAAGATCTAGCCCTCCGCCAAACTCAATCTTCAGCAAGAGGTTATCCACCGACATGATGTCTGCTTCGGGGAAAGTAGTGTCGTTTGTCAGAAATCACAGCAGAGCAAATCAAAGTACACGTGACCGTACCTAGAAACCAATTGCTTGGGAAGTGTGTTATGTTCTCGCCAGTTCCCTCTTCTACCTTGTCGTCTCGGTTTGATATTCAAGCTCAGGTGCTAGGTGAAAAATGATTCGCCCCTAGAAATATACAAATTTTGACGAACCTCAGCGCTCAACTCAAGTTGAGCGGGCCAGACATCAGTGCAAAGCATCCGCAAAACCCTGGCAACCTTACATTCGGCAACTTTCTAATTTATATCTGAATAGCTGCAAGACATGCCGGATAGGATTGATTATGGCTTTGAGACCTGGACAGATAAATTCAAGCGAAAATTCAACGAGAACCCATGGGTGCCTATCGGTATGTGATTACCTGAGATCATTCGTTGAATTATTCACATAACAAAGCTCAGGCTGTGCAGCAACGACGGGGGCTCTCGTCATGTCTGCGGTCAAGATGAAAGCCGGCAAGTCTAAAGATATGCAATATTGGCTTCGTGCGCGTGTCGCGCTTCAGGGCTTAACGCTAGTCGCCCTCGTAGTGGGTTCAATGGCTATTCAAGCATCAAGAAAATCACGGATAGGCGACAATGGTGCTTTTTCATTTTTTCTTTCTTTTTTCCCTCTTATGCATCTCTAGCCGAGGGCGTACCACGGAATGAAGCTGTCGTCGAACTCCTGCGGGAACAAAAGAAGGAGAGGGGGAAAATTGAATTTGAAGAGAGGCTCAAAGGTGCAGAATTGGCGCATGCTGAAGAGCAAGCTATTGCTGCGCGAGGGTCTGCCACCGCAAAAGGCTCCGAAACGCCTGCGAGCAGAAATAAACCCGGCACAATACAAGAAACTGCAGCTTCTACTGATGTCGTTTCAAGCACAAAATCGAGGAGTTTGTGGACAAGATGGTTCGGTTGGGGTTCATCCAAAGACAGCAGCGAATCAAATAACAAATCATAATTCTCGTCTCGATTGTCGACTTGTACATTCACTACCGTAATGCATCTGTTATGAATGATCAAAAGGCGCAGGTGGTGATGATTTTTCAAAGATCATAGATACCCCTTTGAAATTCAAACGTGTGTTTTATATCCAGCCTTGTCGCCTAGCTTACCGTTTTGGGAGGTTGGTTTTGTAGTCACAATATGGTTTGGGTCGATCCGTGTTTGAATCAGGTGGCTCCATTCTTAGTTGCTCCTTTGCATAGGACAAATGATATTTTGCATGCGCAAAGTCTCACCCCTACACTCGACCAGGATTCAGCAGAAACAATAAATCAACGATCTTCTACTGGGTCACCCGACTATGGAGCAGGGTTTCAGTCTCACCTTTGGATGTTGGCCCAAGTACCAGAAACGCGACAAAAGAAGTCTGTCAATCAACATTAAATTGGATCAAGGTTGAACACCGATATTAATATGTTTTTGTTTTTGAAGGAAAGGAAGTCCCAGTGGCACTGCCTGTACTCAAAATCATTGTACTGGAGCAGTCATTGATTTATTGTGCACGAAAGAAGATATGCAGCATTTGATCTGTCTTGTAGTTTTACCATTGTCCGCAGGATGAAACATGAGGCAAGGTAAATTCCAATCAGGTTCTGTGTTGGCTTGTATCTGGGTGATTCATAATGAAGGAACGAACGGTAGCAAGAACGGTAACATGTGATGCTAGATCGAGGATGCTGTAACTGTTGAAATGGACCAAAGACCTCCCCAGTCATGAGTCGGATCATTACTACTAATTGTACCATACCAGTCGCAGACTGTTCCCTCTTGTTTGATTGCTGCCGGTCTTTCTAGCACCTCAGTCGCCCATCCATAATGTTGACAGCTGAGACTTATTTTGTAAAAGTAGCCCACACTCCAAATGATGATGAAAACACTCCCAGAGCTGTACACTGTTGCGCGATTCAAGAATGAACGTTTGATCTGGCTATCTGATTGAACGGGAGTGGTGTTGCATGAATTGTTTCAGATGTGTTGATGTCTCTGTCTGTTGATCCTTCAAAATGGATCCCATGATCGCCGAAGATCATTATTTTCAGCTCAGTTCAAGAATGTATTGTACTTTGATGGTTCTTCAGGCTGTTTTCTGCGAGAAAGACTGCAGAGAAGTTCGACAACGTCGAGGTACTAAAAATGCCACATATTCTCGCGGGATATCATGTCTCAGCATAAGCACTGAGACTTTAGATCATCGGACAATGTTACATGGATCAGTGTCGTATCAGTGTCCCTGACCTGACGCCTTAAAGGTCAATTGACAATGAATGTAACCGTGGGGTGTCGTTAGCCAATCAAAAAGGATGTTATTTTGATCTAACAACCTACAGCCAGCACCTAGTAGACAACCGATCTTCACGTCCACAATGTGTCCTTGTGGAGTCTTCTCCTCGTCTTCTCCTCGCAATTGACGTTCATATGCCATATGAGTCAAACGAGATTATGTGTCCCCTCGCTCTTTCACCTCCTCGGGTCTTTTCTCGACCTCTACAGCCAACCTCCAGCCTCCATACAGTTGGTTGACGATAGCACTTCTCCGAATGACACTGAGTTCCTTGACGGCATCATTGTACATAGTGCTCAGCTTCTGAGGATCTTCTTCTGCCTGAAAAAAACGAATATCATTTTTCGAGTTCAAAGTGGCCTGCAGTACTTGCCTGAATACTCCTAAAAGTGTCCTTGGTTCTGCGGACAAAATAATGCCGGAAATTGTATGAGCTGAATGATCGAGAGGTACGAAGCATTGCAGCGTATAAATGGAGAACGGCCCCCCTTGAAGGAACTACAGCGGCAATCGCCATTATTGTCGAGGATGGTTGACGATTGACTTGAGGAAATTAATTATATAATCAGCGTTTGATCCGAATAATTTTATCGAGACTTGTCAGGGATCCACTAGGCCCACGGGTCCGTGTGATTATGTCAGGACAAGCTAAACTTAAAATGGAAGAAATAGTTACATTATTCTCAGAATTCAGTTATCACACAGAGGAGAGAGAGAGACAATTCTGTATTTGTACAAAAACACTTACCTCCATGACTGATAGTAACACCCGAGTGTAGTGTAGTGAACCCATACTCTATGAACACAGATATTGTCATGCACCCCGTCAACCTTGAAAGCACCACTGAGAGACCTGCTGACACCACTGTCAACATACAGTATGGATAGTCTTTGTCCCAAGTAAGCACAGGAGGTCCATGCAGCATCTCTTCCTCCCCATGGACTCCTTCCTCCTATCCAAAATGGACTATGCAGAGCAAATCACTGAGCAAAACAACATGGACATCAAGGTTAACAACCCCCTCCCATTCCTGGTCCAGAGCAACCCAACCTTTAACTTTGTCCCCCTAGCATCTCAACCCACACATGCTAACAACAAGGTGGTGCTTATATTGAACTTGTGAGAATATTACAAGTAACTCATAGAACTGGACAGGTACTCGAGTTGCAGTGTGACATCATAAGATGTTATCACAAATTATACTACTATGACTATAAGAATAGAAAACTCAGTAGGTATATAAGCATGTATATGACTCTATGAAATACAGTGTTTTCTTTAACCCTGGTTAGAGTGTGCACAGTGAGAATGGTAGCTAGCCCCTAAGATAAGCCTAGAGTGCTTTCTACTGCGTCTGCAGATGGACTGCTCATCAGCTTAACCCTTTGCCAACTCTAGAATATAATGTCTCTATGGAACCATCTCCTCTTGTTGTCATCCCATATAGCACTAATATTCTAGCTGATCCAAACCTCTAGGATGGCAGTTTTGCAACCATCTTTCTTTTTGGAACCAACAAGTTCCTCCAAAGTGATGTATGCAACATGGTCTGCTTTCTTCAATATATGGCCTCCTTCTTTAAGCAAAGAAACCTTAGAGATCATAATAGAAACAACATCCTCTAATTCAACCAATTCAGAGAGTCCACTTGGTCATTCATCTCTACCATTTTTGAATCAGGCTGGGACCAGTTGGACATATTAGAAGCAATCTTGTTTTGTGACAAAGTCACATTGCAGCTTATTAAGAACAAAGCCCCTCAACTGTACTCAACCAATCCTAATAGTACTTCCATTAAGAAGGTCCCTTCTCTTATCCCTTCTTGTCTCACCAAAGACCAACTTAAGAAATTAAAAAACTGTCAGACTGAACAAACTACCAAAGGTATTATCAAACCCCTGCCATCTAAATCATTTGCACAGGTCATAGCTTCAGTGGAAAATATTCTAAAGCTAAAGAAAGCATTTTCTGTCCTACCAGATAAAAAAATTATTAAAATCCACAATATGTCATTTTCCAAACTGGTCAACAAAGAAAGAAAAATACAGATTACAACCAGAGGTCCCTCTAGAAAACAGACCATTGTCCCTATCCTCGACAAGCACACTGAGAACATCATGGAAGATACTGGCTCTTATATCCACTATATCAACAATCTTTTAAAAAACATCAAGTCAACTTTATATACTGAGTTTATCCAACCCTGTGCTAGAGGTATCTCTATTACAACTAACAATGTTTCTACTACTAGTAACCTTACCATAATAGAGTGATACTTCAAATTGATCAAAGAGATCAACAACAATGAAGTCTTAACCCCTCGCCTTCCCCAGTCTAAGTCTTATTTCAAAATCATAAGCATTCCTTATATCTAACCTTCTAGTAACAACCTTACTAGCAACAACATCACCAATTTCATCAGTCATACTGGTCTTTTCAAATCAATCTCATTGGCATCAAAACCAAGAGTCATCAAAGCCTCTCTTAAGTCAAACATAGCCATTGTGTGGCTTGACATCTAGGATTCTCAGAACAGAACAAAGGCCAAGCTACTCATTAATCATTCATTCAACTTCAGTCACTATATAGCCACCATCAGAGGTACCAGTATAAACCCTAGTGTCCTACAATGTCACAACTGCTGGAAGTGGGAATACTCAACCTTCTTATGCAGAGCTCATGGGTCAAAATGTCAAAAGTATAGTGGCTCTCACAAACTCAAGCATTATAGGGAGATAGTATAGTATTATAAAGCTAATCTTAAAACTAATCCCCCTAGATCAGAAACTAGGCCAGGAGAACTATGCCCACATACCTTCAAGTGCATTAACTGTAAAGGCAAATACATGGCTGACAACAACAAATGCCCCCTTTGGAAACATTACTTCAACTGCAAGTGGTATGCTGTTATGAAACAGTTGAAAGAAAGGAAACTATTTCTCATACATTCCTCAACCTAGTAAATAATATCCAGGAGTATAACACAAGAGGGAAATAAATAGTGTGGGAAAGATTATGTAAGATATATGTAGTTATTAGTAAGGGTCATATGATTATAGGAGATGGATGTATAAATTTGTATAAGTAGTTATACAATCTAACAGAGAACTTTATTGAGTTTTTTCTAAACAACTACCTTGGTTAAGCTCTAAGTCTTCATGACTCTACGCTAATACAAGAACTCAATACCCATTGTTAACCTTGCACCTTGCAGCCCCAACATCTCACTTTTTGCTTACTCTTCCATTATTCTCACTAATAAACACAGTACTTGAAAGCTTTTTGGAAAGTGGGCTCTAGCTGTAAAGGGGACTTCACTATCAGTTAGGGACAGTAGGTAGATGGCCTGGACAAAACTCATGTCCCTGCCTAAAACCTGATCTATATATTGAGTGGGCTTGTATTTAGTCTTTTGCTATTAGCTCTATACTACTGGTCCATTGTGATCAGTCTACACAGAGGAATGGCAGTAATCTCTTAAAAGCCTACCTAGCTTAGAGATTCTCTTCTTAGAGATAATATCATTTCACCCTTTTAGTCAATAACTAGTCATAAGTTCAGATGAAGAAGACTGCTTTTTCTCATATGATAAAACATCATTATTGCTATCACCACTACCATCACTACCATTACTATACATGTCTCAACAACAACAACAACAACAATCTGTGGAGCAATCTGCTGCTCTTACATCTACTTCTCTCACTCAGGAGAAGCAACTTTTTATCTTGATTGCTGGTCTACAGCAGCAGGTGGCTATCCTATTATAACAGAATAGAGGAGCAAAAGTAGAAGTAGCAAAACCTCTTCTGTTTAGTAGAAGAATAGAGAAAGTAAGTGCATTTGTCAATATGGCCCATCCGTAACTGAGAATGAAAATGACAGGAGAATCAGAGTCGACAAAAATGGCCTAGGTACTGTCTTATATACAAGGAGGAGTAGCAAAAGCTTAGAAGGACAATCTATTAGATGAATTATCAAAAGGGAAATTAGAGATGGAGACAGTAGAAGAATTGTTTAGTAAAATAAGAAACAAGTTTGGAAAGACAGTGGAGAAAGAAAAAAAAGTAGAGCAGTTGAGAACAATAGAACAAAAAGGAAGGACATAAGATAAGTATATTCAAGAGTTTAAAAAGATTGCAAGAGAAAGTGAATATGAGAGGTGACCTCTCATAGAAGAGTTCAAAGGAGGGTTAAGTGAGAGGATCAGGAGAAAGTTAGCAGAGGCAGAAAGCCCTCCCTATACAATAGAGAAGTAGCAGGAAAAAGTAATGAGATTGGATAAAAATCAGAGGCAGAATAGGGCAGAAAAAAGAATATTAGGAAAAAATGCAGTGCATTCATTAGGAAATGCATAGCAGAGAGAAGAATTTGGTAGGAGGTCATATAGAAGAAGAGAAGAACAGATCATATAGAAAGCAAGAGGTTAGAACTTTAAAGGAGAAACACAGAACAAACAGGGAGAACAGGGGCTAAAAAGAGACCCCAATACAATGGATATTGATAGAGAAAGAGGAAGAGATAGAATATGCTATGTATGTAGAAAGTAGAGCCATATGGCCAAAAATTGCTGGCAAAGAAAGTGTCACAAACTTCATTTGGACCATAACTCCAGGAATACTTGACCGATTTCAACGATCTAAATGGCCACCAAAAGCCCTTAAGAAGACCTTTCAAAAGGTACCAAAAACATCTCAAAGCAATCAGTATTTACTGAGTTATCAGCAGATCAGTCAGTGATCACCAAGTCACCAGACACTAAATTGCCAATATCTCAGGAACTGCTTAACGTAATTGTTTGCTTCAACAACCATCATGAAGCTCTACTCAATGCGCTTCTTTCTGCCATAAATAGATCCAGAGGCGATAAGATCCCATGGAGATACAAGGTCCTCAATGTTTGCACATAATACTGATCTTTATCCATAGATTATCATCTATCCTTGAATAGAACAAAGGAATGCCCTAAGATGGTTAGGTTATCTCTATTTCAAGAACAATAGCACTTCTATATGTAGAACAATAGGTAGTAATCATGTAGTAGGCTGTTCTGGTGCATAGACCACCACAATTATGTATTTAAGAACTGTATGTCTGAGAATAAACCTCAGACTTAACAACATCTTTTGCTACTGTCTAAACTTCGCTTTTTTGAGCCTTTTGATTATTGAATCATCAACTCACAAATCAGTAAGTGGCCATTTGTGATAGAAAGAGAAGAGAAGAGAGAATAGTAGAAGTACTACAGGAGTCAACAAAAGACAATAGAGGACAGTGAGCTCCTAGCTGGCCTTCTCAAATATGTACAGTGCATTGTGCCCAGAAAAGCTAGAAAATAAAGTTTCTTGTCAAGATAATACTAAGGGAGTAAGAAATATGTAGTACATACTCTAGCTACTAAGAGAAGTATAGATGAAAGTGGGATTGGAAAAGCTAGAAAATCATGAAGGGATAGCAGTAAAGGCATTGTTAGAGTAGAACAATAGAACTATTTATGGATACAAAGCTCACAAAACAAAGGTGTTTAGGCTAGAAAAGCTAAAAAAACCCCTATTGGTACAGAATATAGATGGAACCGTTAATATAGGAGAAGCAATTACTTATCAGATGGAGTGTAATATGTTCTTCAAAGAGCATATTAAGAGAGCATAAATGAATATATGCAATTTGGGAAAGATAAAAGTAATATTGGATATGTCCTGGCTAGCTGCCTATAACCCAGAGATCAACTGGAAAAAAGGGAAGGTAAAAATGATGTGGTGTCTACCTATATGTAGAAAAAGAAAGCAGGAAACACAGGAGAAAAAACAAGTAAAAAAGATAGAAAAAGAAAAAGCAGTAGAAGAACTAGTATCTAGGAAGTTCTAGAAGTAAAAGAAAATATTTGGAAAGGAGAAGTTGGAAAGAATATCCACAAGAAAACTATAGGACCATACAATAGAATTGAAAGAAGGGTTCATGCTGAGGAAAGAAAAAGTATACTTATTATCAAGGGAGGAAAGAGAGGAAGTACAAGTATTTGTAAAAGACTAGTTACAAAAGGGATATATTTAGCTATCAAAATTACTATAGACCTCACCAGTCTATTTTGTAATGAAGAAGGATGGAAAAAGGAGAATAGTGCAAGATTATTGTTATATAAATCAATGAATGGTAAAGAATGGGTATCTCTTGCCCCTTATTACAGATATCCTAGATGGAGTAGAAAAAAAGAAGGTATTTATGAAACTGGATCTTAGATAGGGGTACAACAATATAAGAATCAGAGGAGGACGACAAGTGGAAGATAGTATTTACAATATATATTGGGGTATATGAACCAATAGTTATATATTTTGGACTGACAAACTCCCCAGCTACCTTCCAAACTATGATAAATAACCTATTCTGGGATATAATCAATCAAGAAAACATGGCAATATTCATTGACGATATAATAGTTGCTACAGATATGAAAGAGGGACATAATGAGCTAGTGGAGAAAGTATTAAACAAACATTGGTAGAGGAGAGCAATCTAAGAGACAGAATTAAAAAAGCACAGAAGAGAACAAAAGAGTGGTTAAAGCAGTAGAAGAACTAAAAAAAGCAGGGATCAAAATGTTGAGGAATGAAGAGTAGACAATAGAGAAAAAAGTAGTCATAAAGAAAGAAAGAATCTATGTACCAGAAAGAAAATTGAGGAAAGAGATAATACAACTGCATCATGATACACCAGTAAGAAGACATGGTAGGAGATGGAAAACAATAGAACTAGTGATAAGGAATTATTAGTAGCTAGGAGTTACAAAGAAAGTGGAAAAATATATAGATGGGTATAATACTTGCTAATATTACAAGAATAGAAGTAAAGCTCCAGCAGAAAAACTAATGCCCAATGTAATCCCAGAAAAACCATAGAGTTATATTTTAGCAGACTTCATCACCAAACTACCTTTGGTCTAGGGTTATGACATAGTTCTTGTAGTTTACAACTGTTTCAGTAAAATAGCACATTTTATAGCAACTACAGAGAAAACATTGGCAGAAGAGCTTGCTAGGCTATTCAGGGATCATGTTTGGAAATTGCATAGTCTTCCAGAAAGCATCATATCAGACAGAGAGGTATAGTTTGCAGCAGAAATAATAAAAGAATTGAATGAGTTGTTGAAGATCCAAACAAAGCTATTGATAGCCTATTATTCCCAAATAGATAGGCAAATGGAGAAGATCAATCAGGAGCTAGAACAATATCTGAGGGTCTTTATCAATTACAAACAGAAACAATAGCTGAACTGTGTTATAAACTTCATTTGGACCATAACTCTGAAAATACTTGACCAATTTCAACAATCTAAATGGCCACCAAAAGCCCTTAAGAAGACCTTTCAAAAGGTACCAAAAACATCTCAAAGAAATCAGTATTTACTGAGTTATCAGCAGATCAGTCAGTGATCACCAAGTCACCAGACACTAAATTGCCAATATCTCGGGAACCGCTTAATGTAATTGTTTGCTTCAACAACCATTGTGAAGCTCTCTTCAATGTGCTTCTTTTGGCCATAAATAGAACCAGAGGCAATAAGATCCCATGGAGATACAAGGTCCTCAATATTTGTACATGATACTGATCTTTACTCATAGATTATTATCTGTTCTTGAATAGAACAAAGGACTGCCCTAAGATGGTTAGGTTATCTCTATTTCAAGAACAATAGCACTTCTATATATAGAACAATAGGTAGTAATCATATGGTAGGCTGTTCTAGTACATAGACCACCACAATCATATATTTAAGAACTGTATGTCTGAGGATAAACCTCAGACTTAACAACATCTTTTGCTACTTGTCTAACTTTGCTTTTTTGAACACTTTGATTATCAAATCAAGCAATCACAAATTAGTAAGTGGC
>Ga0153920_1000420_pt1 | contig 17792 bp, 14 predicted proteins | sample TSNJ004MetaG_FD_104713 | JGI IMG/M metagenome (GOLD analysis project Ga0153920, IMG submission 104713) | Attine ant fungus gardens microbial communities from New Jersey, USA - TSNJ004 MetaG | ecosystem: Host-associated > Fungi > Mycelium > Unclassified | place: USA: New Jersey, Brendon T. Byrne...
ATGCCATTTCTTCAGCTTTATATTTTAATGCGCATGCAATATGTGTAGGGTTAGTAACTATAAAATCGGCGTCAGGAACCGAATCCATCATACCTTGCTGCAGCATTTGCATACGACGCTGCCGTAATGCTGCTTTTACGTTTGGATCTCCTTCTGTGTTTTTGTATTCATCTTTAATCTCTTTAAACGACATCTTCTGGTCTTTCAAAAATTTCCATTTAGTAACTCCGTAATCTGCAGCAGATATCAACAAGAATGCGATGCAGGCTTTAAAAATAAAGTCTGTAATCAATTTCCCGAACTCTATCATAACGGCGAAGTTATTGTCTATTGCGGCAAGCATTAAAATGGTTTCAATATGGGCTCTGTAAACACTCCAGCCGATGTATCCGAGCAGAATAACTTTTACTATATTCTTAAACAATTCAAATAAAGTTTTGACCGACATAATATTTTTAAAATATTTAGTCGGGTTAAGCTTGTCCAATTTAGGAACAAGCGGTGCCGTAGCGACAAGAGGACCGACCTGAATAAAATCTGCCAGTATTGCTATTAGCCATGCTAAAAACAAAATCGGACCTATGATTAGAACAGCAGACTTAATTGTTACCGTAAAAATATAGGTAGTTCCTATTCCTGATAAGTGGGCATTCGGTATTTGTTCATACAAAAGCGTGTATAATTGAACAATTTGTTCCCAAATAAACGGTGATAATGCATATATAGCGGAGAACATTACAAGCAAGGCAATAGCAGTTGAAAAATCTTTTGATTTTACAACTTGACCTTCTTTTCTTGCCTGTTCCAATTTCCTCGGCGTGGCGTCAAACTGTTTATCTTCATCACCCATTTATAATTCCTTAACTTAGCATTTTATAATATAATAACATAATGAAATTACAAATAAAATCATTATTAAACATACCGAATACGAGGCATCTTGATTTTTGCTAAGAGCATATAGCTATGCCTGAACTTGTTCCTATCCTTTTTGCGCCGGCTTCAATCATTTTAATTGCAGTTTCTTTGTCTCGTATCCCGCCGGAGGCTTTTACTCCTATTTTAAAGGGTGAAACCAGTTTATGCATTAATTCTATATCTTCGACTTTTGCTCCGACACCGTCTTTGACAAATCCTGTTGATGTTTTTACAAAATCTGCCTCAGCTTGTATACATATTTCACAGGCTTTTTTAATTTGGTCTTTTGTTAAAAGATCTGTTTCTATGATTACTTTCAAATCTTGCAAACGACATGCTTTTTTAACTCTTTCAATATCATACAAAACGAAATCGTAATTACCATCTTTCAGCGCGCCTATATTCATTACCATATCAATTTCATCAGCGCCGTCGATTAAGGCAACTGCCGTTTCATAGGCTTTTGTATCGGTTTTGGTAGCCCCTAAAGGGAAACCGACAACCGTAATAACTTTTACATTGGTACGACCTAAATATTCTTTTGCAAATTTAACATGGCTGGGATTAATACATACTCCGCGAAACCGATGTTCTTTTGCTTCTTTAAATAATTTGATTAATTCTTCTTCTGTCGCATCCGGCTTTAATAAAGTATGTTCTATATATCTGTTTAGTTTCATTACTATTCCTTTCTATAATCGTGATTTTTTGTCATCCTGAATTTAGTTCAGGATCTCTTTGATTGTATTATAATATATTATCTAAAATTTCCGAAGTTGAATAAGCTTTGTTTAAAGTATAAAAATGAAGTCCCGAAACTTCCGCATCAATCAATTGCCTGCACTGATAACTTGTAAAATCAATCCCGAGCTTTTTCATATCATCGGGACTGTCTTTGAATTTCTCAATCCTTGAGTATAGTGATTGCGGAATTGTAATCTTAGCCAGCGATGTTATTTTTTTAATTTGGTTAAGACTTATTATAGGCATAATACCGGGAATTATCGGAACATTAATCCCGGCATCTCTTACAAGTTGAATATAGCTGAAAAATTTGTCATTATCAAAAAATAATTGTGTGAAAATAACATTAGCGCCCGCGTCAACTTTCTTTTTAAGGTTTTCAATATCCGTGAATAAATCAGGCGAATCTATGTGTCCTTCCGGATAACCCGCCGCCGCTATCGACAAGTCTGTTTTTTCTTTTATAAAACTTACAAGTTCATTTGCGTATTCAAAATCACTGCAATAATTATCATTATCCTCCGGTTTGTCGCCTCGTAATGCAAGAACATTTTCTATATTCATATTTTCTATTAATTGAAGCTTTTTTTCTATACTTTTTTTATCATTGCAAATGCAGGTTAAATGAGGCATAACATCCATCGATAAGTCATTTTTTATTTTGTCCGCCAAGTCGAGGGAATCATTATTTTTACCGCCTGCATTACAGGTAAGAGAAACGAATGCCGGCTCGTATTTTTTTAATTTTTTAAGCTCGTCATATAATTCATTTTCATTTTCTTTAGGCGGAAAAACCTCAAAAGATATAACAGGTTTAACCCAGCTGAATATACCATTATACTGCCAGTCTTTATGCGAATATATATCTTCCAATCTCATAAAAAAATTATATCACGACTTGCAATTAATTGTGAAAAATGTTATGTTAAGGAAAGATTTATTAATATTATGAGGGCAAAAGTATGAAGAAAAAAGGTTTTACGTTAGCAGAGGTGCTTATCACAATGAGTATTATCGGTATTGTAGCAGCATTGACGATGCCTACTTTGACAGCTAATACAAGAAAAAAAGAAACTACTGCAAGATTGAAAAAATTCTATAGCATGATGCAGCAGGCGCTGATTAAAGCAGAGCTTGATAACGGTATGATGCAGGATTGGCGTATAGGTACTGAAAATAGTTATGCAAATTCAAAAGCATTTTTTGATAAGTATATAGGTCCTTACTTTAAATATACAAATGTTAAACAAGATCCTGATACAACAACACGAACCCTTGTTTTGTTGAATGACGGTTCATCTTTTGCTTTATATAGAGGCGGCTGCTGGGATATTTTATATGATATAAATGGTCCAAATAAAAAACCAAATTTAGAAGGCGCAGATATATTCAGATTTTTGATTTGTCCTGAGCAGGGAGAAAAATTTTGCGGCGATAAAGAAAGAAATTTCTGCACATATAATATAGCTACATACAATACTCGCGAAAAAGCATTGGAGGCATGTAAAACCGGCAGATATAATTGCAGTGTGTTATTGCAATATGACGACTGGGAAATCAAAGACGATTATCCATGGCCATTAGGTCGTTAGTAAATTAGTTTAAAGAGAAAAACATTACATTCATTCCATAATATATGTTATAAGTACCTAACTAATATTTTTAAAGCGGGGTTTCAGGAGCGCAGCGCCCCTGACTACTCGTTTCATTTAGTCGCGTGTTTTTCTTTTTTGGTTCGTTTTTTCTTTTTTCGTCGCAATAAAAAAGAAAAAATGAACGTTACAAAAATAGTTAGAATCCAATGATTACAAGATTCTGAAACACAGAAGTCAATCTGAAGTTCAGGATGACAGAAAAGAACCATGTCATGCTGAAACATGAATCATTACGGGCAAGGGAATTGTTACTGTTCAGCATCTCTTTTCATTATTAATTTCATAGAGATTCTGAAACAAGTTCAGAATGACAATATATATGATCCCGCTATTATGCCTGCTACCGATAACATATATTATGAGAAATATCTGGTATAAATATATGATAGAAAAAATTTGTCTAATCTCTATAATATTCTATAATGTTGCCACAAGGAGAATATTATAATGAAAAATGATTTTGTTAAATTACATATATCTATCCTACTTGCAGGATTTACAGGGATTTTTGGTAAACTTATTTTGATGAATGAAGGGTTGTTAGTGTGGTATCGTTTATTGATTTCTTTTGCGTTGTTTTATTTAATTTTGTTTTTTTCAAAAAAAATTCCACATGTGTCAAAATCTGATTTTGGGAAAATATGCGGTGTAGGTGTTTTATTAGCGCTTCATTTTTTATTCTTTTATGGAAGTATTAAATATTCAAATGTTTCTATCGGGGTGGTTTGTTACTCGCTGGTAGGATTTTTCACTGCTATTTTTGAACCTCTTATAGTAAAAAGAAAATTTTGTATGAAAGAAATTGCATTCAGTTTGATTGCGGTTGCAGGAATACTTCTAATATTTAATTTTGATACAAGTTTTAGATTCGGTATTATTTTAGGTGTTATTGCATCGGCCATGGCTGCTTTATATACAATTACCAATAAAATTGTGGAAAAGGGTAAATCTTCTCAAACAATGCTATATTACGAATTAATGGGCGCCACTTTGTTTACGACTGCGTTAATGCCGTTATATCTGCACTTTAATCCGGTAACTACGATTTTACCGACAATGTCAGATTGGGGATTCTTGTTTATACTTGCATTCTTCTGCACAATAGGTCAATATATTCTGCATATTGAGGTTTTAAAGACAATATCTGCATTCACGGTGAGTTTGAGCGGGAATATGGAGCCTTTATATGGGATTTTAATTGCTATATGCTTCTTAGGTGAAGCGCAGCAGCTGACAATACCTTTTTATATAGGTATGACTTTTATTACACTTTCAGTGCTGATGCAGAGCCTGAGTGCAAGAAAACAAAAGCGTGTGCCTCAATTAACAAGGATAGATTAGAGCTTTAATTTTATCAGGTCAGCTTTTCTGATGCGGACATTTTCCGGTGTTATTTCAACTAATTCATCGTCGCCGATATATTCAAGGCAATCTTCCAGCGACATTTGCTTAGGCGCTTGAAGCGTTACCATGACGTCTGCGGTTGCGCTTCTCATATTGGTTAATTTTTTTGTTTTACATATATTTACGGCAATATCTTGAAGCCTGTTACATTCACCGATAATCATTCCTCTGTAAACTTTAGTTTTCGGGATTATGAAAAACACTCCTCTGTCTTCAAATTGCGCTAAAGCGTAAGGGATTGCTTCACCCTGTTCAAATGCGATAATAGAACCGTTTCTTTGGCGCGGAATATCTCCTGCATAAGGTCTGTAATGCAAAAAAGTATGATACATAACGCCTTCGCCTCGTGTCATTCTGATAAACTCGCTTCTGAAACCGATTAATCCTCTTGCCGGGATATGGAATGTCAAAGTTGTTCTGCCATTTGCGGTTTGCATATCTTTCATTTCGGCTTTTCTGCCGGACAAACGTTCTATTGAACTTCCGGCATAAGCTTCGGGAACGTCGACGATTAAATTTTCGTATGGTTCACAGTGCTCGCCGTTTATTTCTTTAAAAATAACTTCCGGTTTTGAAACTTGAAATTCATAGCCTTCGCGTCTCATTGTTTCGATAAGTATGCCTAAATGCAGTTCGCCCCGTCCGCTGACTCTGAAAATATCAGTATTTTCTGTGTCTTCAACACGCAAGCTTACATTTTTTTCTAATTCGTTATAAAGTCTTTTTCTTATTTGTCTGCTGGTAACAAATTTACCTTCTGTGCCTGCAAAAGGGCTGTCATTAACTGAAAAATTCATTTGTAAAGTAGGTTCGTCAATTTTAATAAGCGGAAGCGGATTAATTGAATCATTTGCACAAATGGATTCTCCGATTTGAATCTCAGAAAAACCTGCTATACCTACAATATCTCCTGCAGAAGCTTGTTCAATTTCTACTCTGCCAAGGTCTTTAAATCCGTATAGTTTAGTGATTTTTCCGCGTTCCTGTGAGCCGTCCGCGTGAATTACAGTTACCTGTTCTTGTGATTTTACTTTGCCGTTTATTATTCTGCCGATAACGATTCTGCCAACGTATTCGTTATAATCTAAAGTCGTTGCCTGAAATTGCAGAGGAAGATTTTCGTCGCCTGAAGGGGATTCAATATTCTCCATAATACAATCCAACAAAGGAATCATATCTTCTCTTTCGTCATCCAAATCTTTTATAGCAAAACCGTTTAAGCTGCTTGAAAAAATAAATGGAAAATCAATTAAATCATCTCGGTCAGTTAGTTCCGTGAATAAATCAAACACTTTATCAAGTGCGGTCAGCGGCTCTCCTGCCGGTTTGTCTATTTTATTAATAACGACGATAATTTTTAAACCCAATTCTAATGCTTTGGATAATACAAATCTGGTTTGAGGCATCGGACCTTCCGCGGCATCTACAATTAATAGTGCGCCGTCAACCATCCCGAGAACCCTCTCGACTTCGCCTCCAAAATCAGCGTGTCCCGGAGTGTCAACTACATTAATTTTGCAGCCGTTATAGTTTATGGAGATATTTTTAGAAAGGATTGTAATTCCTCGTTCTCTCTCCAAATCGTTGCTGTCTAATACGCAGGATTCAATCTGTTGATTTTCTCTGAATGCTCCCGCCTGTTTTAGCAAACAATCGACTAAAGTCGTTTTCCCATGGTCAACGTGTGCTATTATTGCTATATTTCTTATATTATCGTTCTTAACTGCCATATATTCCGCCATTCATTATTAAAATTAGGGTGTAAATTTTACACTTTTATTTTATAATGATAATAATTAATTTTCAAGTAAAAGTTTGCCTTTTTTATCTTCTTTATAAGCAAAATTTGATAAAACGATACAAATTAAAGCAAAGATAATACCAACCCCAAGTGTATAATGGTAAGCTTTCAAAAATGCGTCATGATATATCATTCCGTTATCTAGATAAAGGCTTCTTAAGCTTGAAAAAATACTTATTGTAAAAGATACGCCCATAATGTTTCCCATATTTCTTGATAGTGCGAGAATGCCGCTTGCTATACCGAGTTCGGATTTTTTAACACTTGCAATTATCGCGGTATTGGACGGAGCCTGGAATAATCCGTTACCTATACCCATTAACGCAGATGCAATGATGATTTCATATATTTGCGTATTTTTATCAAATGTTGTGTAAAAAAGTAATGCGCAAATCATTATCGCAGGTCCGAGCATTGTAATCACTCTGCTGCCATGTTTTCCCGCAAAATTTCCGCTTAACGGTGCCGTAAATGACAGTGTCACTGAGAACGGAAGTATTAATAAACCTGTTATAAGCGGATTAAATTCTAATATTTCCTGCAAGAAAAAAGGAATAAGAATTGCATTAGTAAACATTGCAATATAAGATGTCATTACCGCTAAATTTCCGAGAGTAAACGACCTTACTTTAAACATATTGAAATTAAAAAGCGGATAGCTGATTTTGTGGTCTCGATAATAGAAAAGCCCGCCGAATCCGAGTGTCAGAATACTTAAAGTGGCAATTTTTAATGAATTCCATCCCCAGTTATGTCCTTCTGATATTGCAAGTAAAAGCGCAAATAAACTTATTGAAAAATATATAAATCCCGGAAAATCAAATTTGAAATTTTTCTTGCGGGATACATATGACGGAAGTATTCTGTATGCAAAATAAGCGCCTGCTAAAGCAACAGGAATACAAGGAATAAATATTGTGTGCCAGCCGAAATAGTTAATTAAAATTCCTCCGAGAGCAGGTCCGAGCATACCTCCAAGAGCAATAACCGCGCCGTTTATACCGAGAGCCTTGCCTCTTTTTGCGTCTTTAAATATAGATGCAATAATTGCCGCTGAATTTGAAATCATTATTGATGCGCCGACAGCTTCTATACAACGGAAAGCAATCAATGATGCAAAACTGTTTGCAGTTGAATTTAGAAAAGCTCCCAGTGCGAATATTAAAAATCCGTACATGTATAATTTATTTTTCGGTAAAATATCTCCCAATTTTCCGAAAAACGGTAAAAACACAGTTAAAACAAGCATATAAGCAACGACTACCCATTGTACTTCGGAAAGACTTACATTCAAATCTTTTGATATAGGGTAGAGGGCAAGGTTCACTGATGTGGAATCAAGCATAGCAATGAAATTCCCTATTACAGTGACAATGAAGATTGTCCACTTGATTTCTCTTGTGCTCATGACTCAAATTGTACCATAACTTCATTAATAATCTATTTATAAATGTTTGTTTACAAAATAATTAAAAAATTAATAAATATTAACCAAATAGCTAATATATTACAAAAACAGTTGAATATTTATATAAAAAGTTGTAAAATAAGGAAATAGCAAAGAGAAGAATAGCAAGAAATGGAGACAGGAATATGAGAAAAGAGTCTAAAACTAAGATTAGCAACAGTCTTGCGCCTCACGGGGGGGGGGGGCAATTTAAGCTCTACTAGCGCATTACAGGGATTTACGGGAGTCGGAAGAAAAGAAGTTAAGAAGAAAAGAGGGAGAGAAGGCAGGCTAACATGTCATTGTGAGAATGACATATTGAAAAATCAACAGTCATGTCATCCTGAACTGGTTTCAACGCGAAGCCTTGCCCATCAGCGCAATCACTCGCAATATCTCGCGAGCGCTGAATGTGCAGGATCTCTTTACAATAGGAAAAGAAAAGCCTTTCCTATTGTCATATTGCCTTTTCGTCTTTCGATAAAAACTGCATTCACTTTGGCAGAGATGATGGTAGTAATGCTTATATTGAGCATTGTAATGGCGGCGTTCGCGCCTGTAATGACAACAAGGAGCAAAACAGCTAAAGATTCGCCGTGGAGATACGCAGCGAACCAAACAGACGCATATTATGGAACGGGCGCAGCGCAAACGGCAATGATAGGACAGCCGAAAGCAGGCACTACAGATAATGCAAAATTAGTAATCAATGTAACAGATACATTAAATGAAAAAAGTCATATATTATTAAAACGAAATAATGATATTCTTGGCAGAATATTCATAAAAGAAAACAACTTAATATTCGGAAATAACCTTAAAAATCTGACAGGCGACTTTAATACAATAATAGGAAAAGGTTCATTACTAAATAATATAAGCGGCTCAAAAAACACAGCGATTGGCTTTGGAACATTGACTTCTAATCAAAATACAGATGAAAACACAGCAATAGGCTATAATGCAATGAATTACGCAAACGGAACAAGAAACGTAGGTATAGGTCCGGAAGCATTAAACTATGCAAACGGAGCATACAATACAGGTATAGGCTATCAAGCATTAAATAATACAAGCGGATCAAATAATATAGCACTTGGATCTTATTCAATGGCAAGCAGCACAGGCAGTTATAATGTTGCATTAGGAACTTCTACATTGAGAAAGACTACAGGCAGTCGTAATATAGCACTCGGAGAATATGCATTAAATTCTAATACTTCAGGCGGTAATAATATAGCATTAGGTACACAGTCAATGCTTGTTAATGAAACCGGTGAATATAATATATCGCTTGGTTATTATGCGTTGATGGATAATAAAACAGGTAGTAACAATATAGCACTGGGTAACCTTGCATTAAACCATAATACAGCGTCAAATAATGTTGCAATAGGGAATACCGCATTATCCTCTAATACTTCGGGATCAAATAATATAGCGCTTGGAACATATGCATTGAATAGGAATACTTCCGGTGGGTATAATGTAGGTCTTGGATATGAAGCGTTGAATAACAACCTTAATGGTAGTAACAATGTGGCCATGGGACAAACTACATTAACTAAAAATACAAGTGGCAGTTGGAACGTAGCCCTCGGTATGAATGCATTAGCAAATAATACAACGGGGACAGATAATGTAGCTATAGGTTGGTATGCATTATCTGATAATTCAACAGGTAAGGATAATATAGCTATAGGAGAAAGTTCATGCCGATATGTAACCGGTTCAAATAAAACCTGTATAGGATATAGTTCTGGACCTTCCAGCAGTGACCCTTGGAGGGCTGATGATGTTGAGAGGGTTTTTATAGGCGGGCGTTCAAAATTTAATGGCGGTGCAGCAGTTTTAGAGGTACACAATTCTGGTGATAGTATAAATGGGTTTGCAACGAAAGATGCTACTGTTGTTATTAACGGAAATTTACTTGTAAAGGGTGGCGTTATTACTACTCTTTGGAGAAGTGGCGGCGGGGGTACTGATAATATAAATCTTTACGGTCGTTCTAGCGGACAGATGGAACCATTTTGGCCGGAGGGTGCACAATGGCTGGTAGGTCGCTATGGTAATGACTCTACCAGAGGAACTTTCCGTTCATTTTATTCAAATAATACAATATCAGATGCCCGTTTAAAATACATAGGCAAAGAAAGCACATCAGGACTTGACAAAATCAAGGAATTAAAGGTATTTAACTACACATTCAAAAAAGATGAAAAGAAAACGCCGAGAGTGGGTGTAATAGCTCAAGACTTACAGAAAATCTTCCCTGATGCAGTAACAAAAGGTGAGGACGGATATCTTCAAATCAGAATGGAAGATATGTTCTACGCATTAGTAAACTCTGTCAAAGAAATCGCAGCAAAAATTGACATATTCGATAAGCGAATAAAAGCTTTAGAAAATGAAAATAAGCTCTTAAAAGAGCAAAACAAAGAGATTATGGAGCGACTTTCGAAACTTGAAAAAGCCAAGAATTAGTTCCATATATTCATACCAAATAGAAAACTTTATACTCCTTTTGAAAAAAAGGAGTTTTTTTTTGTTTTTTACTTATTAATTATTATGAATGATGCAAACATTACGTTTGCAAGATATCATGTCATACCGGAAGCTATTATTTTGGGAGTGTAAGCGACCTAAAAACAAAGCTGTGCGGTATCTCCAATCTTTCAAAATTAATAAGGTACGGGTAAAATACCCTTGTTTTGGTATAATATAGGAGATACCGCAACACTCAATTTGTAATGACTAACGTCAACAAATTGCAGCGTGCGGTATGACATGGTAAGTTCAGAATGACATGAGTTCTTTCTTATCTTTGCCTTACCCAATTTTCCAAAATCTTCAATGGCGAACGGGTCAATGCCAGCGACCGTGACGGGATATTTTTTGTTATTACGCTTCCTGCGCCGATATTTGCGCCCTCTTCTATTTCAACAGGTGCTACCAATACTGCGTTAGAACCGATTTTAACATTATCTTTGAGTATGGTTTTACTTTTAACTTTTGTTATCGGATTGTAGTTTGCGGTAATCGTTCCTGCGCCTATATTTACGTTTGAACCTACTTCACTGTCTCCTATGTAGCTTAAGTGCCCCGCATTCGTGTTGCTGTCTATTCTTGAATTTTTTACTTCGACGAAATTACCTATTTTAACGTTATCCGCGATTTCAACATTGCCTCTCAAATGTGCGAACGGACCTATTTTGCAGTTAGAACCGATTTTGTTTTTACCTTCAATATAAGTTGACGGGAAAATGATTGTATCCGAACCTATTTCTGTATCTTCGCTAATCCATGTGCAATCGGGATCAACGATTGTTACACCGTTATCCATAAGTTTTTTCAATGTTCTTTTATTCATAATTTTTGCTGCTTCTGCTAAATGAACGCGTGAATTTATCCCAAAAATTTCTTCATTATTCTCTAATATAAACGCATTTGTATTTAAGGAGTTCTTTTTTGCCCACTCTATGATATCTGTGAGGTAGTATTCTCCTTGAGCGTTATTGCTTGTTAACTGCGAAAATGCAGGTTTGACTTTAGCCCAGTCAAGACAGTAAATCCCTGCGTTAACTTCTTTTATTGCTTTAATTTCAGGGCTTGCGTCTTTTTCTTCAACTATACATTTAAGAGAATTATCGTTTTCTCTTACGATTCTGCCGTAATTTGCAGGGTTTTCAAATATTGTACTCATTACGGTCAGATCAGAGTTTTTTGATTTGTGGTATTCAATAAATTCTATTAAAGTTGATTCAGTAATCAGCGGAGTATCGCCGCATAAAATCAAAACCAGCCCGTTGTAGTCATTAAGCATAGGGCACACTTTTGATACCGCATCGCCTGTTCCAAGCTGCGGAGATTGTAATACGGTATGAGAATCGGGATATTTTTTAATATATTTTTCAACTTCATCCGCTTGATGTCCCACAATTATAAATGATTCGCTTACGATGTGTTTAACATTATCCAACACATAACCCAAAAGCGGCTTTTCAAAAATCTCGTGCAACACTTTAGGTGTTTTGGATTTCATCCTTGTACCTTTACCTGCGGCTAAAATTACAGCTTTTATATCCATTACTAAGTCCCTTCTTTAATATGTAAATTTTACTATCCGCGTTCGATAAAGTCAATAAAACATAATTGTTTGCTTATTGGCTTCATATATGATATTTTAAGGTTATGGATAATAAAAAGAAAAAAGCGGTTGTTGCAATGAGCGGAGGCGTTGACAGTTCAGTCACAGCGCTTCTGTTATTACAGCAAGGTTACGAAGTGACAGGAATAGTCGGCAGGATGGTAAATTCTCCAAAAGCCGATCAGATAGTTCAAAACGCTCAAAAAGTTGCCGATAAATTAGATATAAAATTAATACCGCTTGATGTTTGCGGCAAATTTCAGGATAAAGTAATCAATTATTTTGAAGATTCATACGCAAAAGGCAAAACACCTAACCCTTGTGTTGTTTGCAATAAATTTATTAAATGGGGAGCAATTTTTGATTATGCAATTGATGTTTTAGAAGCAGATGTTTTTGCAACCGGACATTACGCGAATGTTATAAACAATAATGGCGTTTATAAATTATATCCTGCAAAAGACAGCTTTAAAGATCAATTATATTTTTTATATAAGCTCGGGCAGCGCCAATTATCAAAAACAATTTTTCCGCTGTATGAATATGAAAAATCTCAGGTAAGACAGATTGCCATGGATTATGACTTACCGTCTAAATCATCTAAAGAGAGTCAGGATATATGTTTTATTAACAAGCCCGATACAACTAAAAAATATCTTCAGGATAAATTCGGTAATATAAAAGGCGATTTTATTGATATTCTTACCGGCAAAAAATGGGGAGAACACAGCGGCAGTTATCAATATACAATCGGTCAGAGAAAAGGAATAGGGATTGCAGCACCATATCCTTTATATGTTATAGATATTGACTCGTCAAAAAATACTGTCTATGTCGGCAGAGAAGAAGATAATTATAAAAAAAGTTTAAGGATAAAAGATGTTAATTTCACTTATCCTATAAATGAAACCGAATTTGACGCATGGGTAAAAATCCGATATAACATGGACTACAAAAAAGCTCACATAATTGTTAATGATGAATTTGTTGATATAGAATTTGAAGAACCGGTTAATTCTGTTACAAAAGGTCAGGCCGGTGTGATTTATGATTTAAACAATCGTCATTTAATTGGCGGCGGCTGGGTTAGTTGAAAATTTAATAGTTTCCACCCTCTGTGACGGATTGACCTCCGCGTTCGCGCTTTACATTTATTTTTGACAGAGTTATCATGAATACATAAAAAGTAAAAAGGAAAAGTTATGTACAACCCTAAATCACACAAAGCCGAAGAATTTATTTGTCATGAGGAAGTTTTAGCTTCTTTAGAATACGCTGAAAAAAATAAAAATAATATAGAAATAATTGATAAAATATTAGAAAAAGCAAGATTAGGCAAAGGTCTTAATCACAGAGAGGCAGCTATTCTTCTTGATTGTAATATTGAAGAAAAGAACAAAGAAATTTTTGAACTGGCAAATAAAATTAAAAAGGATTACTACGGCAACAGAATTGTTTTGTTTGCGCCTTTATATTTGTCTAATTACTGCGTAAACGGCTGTGTGTATTGCCCTTACCATTATCAAAATAAAAATATTCCGCGAATAAAATTAACGCAGGATGAAATAAGAAAAGAAGTAACGGCGCTTCAAGAAATCGGGCATAAACGTTTAGCTATAGAAACGGGGGAAGATCCCGTTAATAATCCTATTGAATATATTTTAGAGTCAATAGAAACAATTTACAGTGTAAAACATAAAAACGGTTCTATAAGAAGAGTAAATATTAATATAGCGGCGACTACGGTAGAAAACTATAAAAAACTGCATGATGCGGGTATCGGTACTTACATTTTATTTCAGGAAACTTATCACAAAGAATCCTATGAAAAACTTCATCCGACCGGTCCTAAGCATAATTATAAATACCATACAGAGGCTATGGACAGAGCAATGCAGGCAGGTATTGATGATGTAAGTTTAGGTGTTTTATTTGGTTTGGAATCTTATAAGTATGAATTTTCAGCGCTATTAATGCATGCAGAGCATTTGGAAGCTGCTTATGGCATCGGACCTCATGCGATAAGCGTTCCGAGAATAAGAAAAGCTGATGATATTGATCCTGATGCTTTTGATAATGGTATAGACGATGATATTTTTGCGAAAATTGTGGCCTGCATAAGAATTGCCGTACCATATACAGGTATGATTATTTCAACAAGAGAAAGTGAAGAATGCCGTGAGAAATTACTTCATCTTGGTGTATCTCAAATAAGCGGAGGATCGAAAACAAGCGTTGGAGGTTATTATAACCCTATGCCTGAAGATGAAAATTCGGCGCAATTTGATATAAGCGACAGGCGTCCTTTGGATAAGGTAATAAAATGGCTTATGGATTTAGGCTATCTGCCAAGTTTCTGTACTTCCTGCTATAGACAGGGAAGAACAGGCGACAGATTTATGGATATTTGTAAAAGCATGCAAATTCATAACTACTGCCAGCCTAACGCAATTATGACTTTAAAAGAATATTTAGAGGATTATGCTTCTCCGGAAACCAGAAGAGCAGGTGAAGAATTAATCTTTAAAGAAATTGAATATATCAAAGATAATAATATAAAAGAACTTGTCAAAGGTAATTTGGTTAAAATCGGTTCCGGAAAAAGAGATTTTAAATTTTAATCAAGCCAAACATTATGTTTGGATCATTCGTGCTTCATGTGGGATGCAAAGATAATATTAAAATGCAGCGAACGCGGGAGGTTATATTATTGCGAGACTGAACCGGATAATAGGCAGCCGGAAAAGCAGGTCAACACGTCATTGCGAGACGTATTTTTATCCTCTCCCTAAGGGAGCGAGCTGAGGCTGGAATGAACGGGTTTACCCGCGGTCAGCAAGAACAAACAGGTTCACGAAACGCCGTTAAATACGAGTGAACAAGAAAGAACTGTTCAGGATGACAAAGATGTGTATTTTTGTTACATTTTTCAATCTAAATTAACAAAAAATAAAAATTTATAGGTTTTATATTATCGTAGATTAAGAATTGATAGGTGTAAGTATGAATATTAGTAAAAATGCAAAATTATACTGTGCTATGGGTCTTAGCGCTCTTACAGGATTGGGGATGGGCAAAGCTATGACTGTTGCTCAAAAAAACATGTCATGTCAAGTTAAATGTCAGCATGCTTTGGAAAGAAGTTTAACACCGAGTATAGAAAAAATACTTTTACCTAAAAATAAATTGTCGGGAAAAGATACATTGACAAAAGATACATTGCTAAAAGATACATTTTCAAAAGAAATATTGCCGGATCGTATATTAAAGGCAGATACTTTGGACTTGTCTAAGCATTTTATTGCAAGAAAAAATTAACCCCTTAAGGAATATTGACAAAGTATTGCAAATAAAACCGTGTAAAAAAGCATTTGAAAGCACCGTATAATTTTACATCTTTAAACTTTAAAGCTTTGTTATCATTGCATGCAACGGTAATTGAAGCTGTTTTGTAATCTTTTGCTATAATATTGCCTGTATTTTTATTATGTTCAATATCCAAAATCTCAATCCTGTAAGGATTTGGGATAAAATATTCTTTTTTAACTTTGACATAACATGGCAGCCATGGGTGGAATGCTTTTATTTGCGCATAAATTTCTTCGGCTGTTTTGTTTTCAAAATCCAAAATCATTTCAGAGGGTTCAATATTCGGATAATAGCTTGATTCTTCTTCGTTTTGCACAACGGGAACAATAAGCCCGTATTGAAGTTTTTTTAATGTTTCCGCAGCTAAAAGACGCGCCTGAAAAACTGTTCTTTCCCGCAATTCTTTTCCCGTATAGCTTGGTAAAATATCTATCTTCTGCTGTGTTAATATTGCGCCCGAATCATAGTCTTTATCCATTAAGTGGTAAGTAATTCCCGACTTTTTTTCCATGTTTTTTATAGTCTGTAGATATGGATTAGGTCCTCTGTATTTCGGCAGCATAGAAGGATGTACATTGACTGCAGCAATAACAGGTAAATCTATAATTTCTTTTTTTAATTTTTCATTCCATGTTCCGACAAGAATTACATCTGCGTTTAATCTTAAAATTTCTTTTTTGAAACATTCGGAATTAGCTGACTTACATTTAATTTCGTGTAATTTATATTGTTTAATTAAAGTATAGGCAGGAGAACTTTTGAAAAAGTCATGCAAAAATAATTTAAAACGTGAAAAAGCTACCCTTTCATATCTAAAAACTCCGGCTATTTCACATTCAGCATCAATAGTCCCTTCAATAAGGTTGGAGAGCATTTCGCCTTTTCCGAGAATAACTACTTTCATACTTTCTCCTGTGTTATTTAGGAATTACTTTGTTGGCATTATATCATAGAGATCCTGAAACAAGTTCAGGATGACATGATTATATTACAACTATCTTATTTTAGATTCGCGTTCTATTTCGCGTTGTTGCGTTTTCTTGGTGATATCTTCGCGTTTGTCGTGAAGTTTTTTCCCTTTCGCAAGACCAATTTCAACTTTAACAAACCCTCTTGTCAGAAAGACTTCCAGAGGAATAATCGTATAACCTTCTTTTTTTATTTTGCCGACCATTTTGAGCAATTCTTTTTTTGTCAGTAGAAGTTTTCTAACCCTCTCAGGTTCATGATTATAGCGGTTTCCTTGCTCGTATGGAGATATATGCGATTTGTATAAAAATATTTCGCCGTTTTCGATTTTACAAAAACTGTCTTTAAGCTGTATTCCGTTTTTTCTAATGGATTTAATTTCTGTTCCGGTCAGCACAATTCCCGCCACAAATTTTTCAAAAATGTGATAGTCGTGAAATGCTTTTCTGTTTGTAGTTATAACTTTTTTATCCATAATATAATTATAACACAGAATTTAAGCTTTTTTTGTGAGAGTTTCTTTCCTGTTTAATTGTACTTGCCAGTATATTTTCAATTATTTTTATTTTTTCTTTAAAATGAAATTTGCTGTAATTAATGGGATTCGGTTTGAGTGTAAACAATTTAGGGTGGGTTGATTCAAGCTTTTTTTGATATAAGTTCCCGTTTTTATATGCAGTAATCTCATTATACATATCATAACGCCAATTTTGTAATACATTTATTTTTTCTTTGGAAGATTTATTTTCTAAAAAGTATAAGATGTTATCTTTGAAGTTTTTCAATTCTTCTAGAGTTTTGTTCCTTATGTACATCTCTTTTTTATAAAATTCATACGATTTTGTTAATAAAAAATTTTTATTATCATCAAATAAATTAGCTTTTCTTTGTGTATATTTAGGGTTAAGTAAATAATTCGCGATGTGGCGAAATTCATGCATCATGGTGTGAGTAGATTGTGCATCGACTTTTTTGCTAAATTTATTAACAGGTAATCGTATAATAAATTTTGACAGGTTAAAATTTGAATCCGGTATTAGGGAAACCTGCCCATAAAAAGGAAATTCTTTTGAAGATTCAACAATTATCGACTTTTTTTTGGGTAAGGACTTTGATATTTTTTTCTGAATTTTTTTTAAAGAAATTTCTCCGTTTACAAATTCATCTTTAATCTCATTGAAAAATTTATCGGTTAATTTATTCGCTTTTTGCTCGCGTATTTGTACTGAGCCCTTACATAAATCAAGTGGAAATTTTGCACTTTTTAACACTTTAAAATTCATATTCTCTATAAAACATGTAAAAATAAATAATTGCTCTTCTTATGTAAAAAATTTC
>Ga0153920_1000421_pt1 | contig 17753 bp, 23 predicted proteins | sample TSNJ004MetaG_FD_104713 | JGI IMG/M metagenome (GOLD analysis project Ga0153920, IMG submission 104713) | Attine ant fungus gardens microbial communities from New Jersey, USA - TSNJ004 MetaG | ecosystem: Host-associated > Fungi > Mycelium > Unclassified | place: USA: New Jersey, Brendon T. Byrne...
ACCTGCTGGCCCCGGGCTGGTACCTGATGGCCGCAGCCGTGGTTTCCCTGATCGCCGTCGCCTGCTCCGCGGAGACCAGCCGCAAGCCACTGACCTAAGCACGCCCATTTCAATTCGCATCCGAACTGCGCACCGCCAGCCGGCGGTGCGCAGTTCGCCGTTTCAGCGGCCAAGAACGCCCGGTCGCATTCCCCCGGGAGCGGACCCAGGCGCGGCGCACTTCACGCTTTGCCGCGGTGTCCACCGAATGGAAAACCGCGGGAAACTTCTTGACTGTGAGGCACGGCACACATAGCGTTAAGCAACAGTGTTGCGATAGGCGCAACTGATAAACCTACCGATGGCGGTGGACAGTGACCCAGAACGACCAACTCAAAACACCAAACCCGACGGCCTCGGCCGTCCGCAACCCGGCCTCCTCTTCAGCTTCCGTGGCCGATGCCGCGGGAAGCGGAGCCATTGACGGGGCCACCCGGCGCAAAGTAGTCGCCGCAAGCTTCATCGGCAACTTCGTGGAGTGGTTCGACTACGCCGCCTACGGCTACCTGGCAGTGACCATCGCGGCGGTCTTCTTCCCCAGCGACGACAGGCAACTGGCCCTGCTGATGACCTTTGGTGTTTTCGCCATCTCCTTCCTGGTCCGTCCGCTGGGCGGATTCGTGTGGGGACACCTCGGCGACCGGATTGGTCGCAAGGAGGCACTGAGCTGGTCAATCCTGCTGATGTCCGGGGCCACCTTCTGCATCGCCCTGCTGCCGGGCTACGCCAGCATCGGCATCGGCGCCCCGCTCTTGCTGCTGGCCTTGCGCCTGGTCCAGGGGTTCTCCGCCTCCGGTGAGTATGCCGGCGCGGCGGCCTTCCTGGTCGAATACGCCCCGGCGAACCGGCGCGGACTGTATGCCGCGGTGGTTCCGGCCAGCACTGCCACGGGCCTGTTGCTCGGATCGCTGATGGCGGCCCTGCTCACGGGCCTGCTCCAGGCGGATCAGATGGAGTCCTGGGGCTGGCGGCTGCCCTTCCTCCTGGCCGCACCGATGGGTCTGATTGGACGCTACATCCGCACCAAGTTGGAGGACTCCCCTGCTTTCCGGGCAATGGCCGAGGAAGAAAACGACGCCCCGACCTCTCCGGTCAGCTCGCTGTTCCGCGAGCACTGGCGGCGCCTGCTGCTGGCCGCCGGTGCGGTGCTGCTGAACGCGGTCGGCTTCTACGTCATCCTCTCCTACATGCCCACCTACCTCTCCGAAGAGCTGCACCTGGACGCCACTCGTTCCTACCTGGCCACGACGGTGGCGCTGGTGACCTACATCGGCTTCATCTTCATCACCGGCATGCTTTCGGACAAGTTCGGGCGCAAGCGGGTCCTGATGAGCGCCTCGGTGCTGTTCGTCCTGTTCACCGTGCCGGCGTTCATGCTGCTGGACACCGGCAACTTCCTGTTGATCATCCTGGTCCAGATCGCCCTGGGAGCCATGCTGACCCTGAATGACGGCACCCTGCCCAGCTATCTGGCCGAAATGTTCCCCACCCGGGTGCGCTACTCCGGGTTCGCGGTTTCCTTCAACCTGTCCAACGCATTGTTCGGCGGCACCGCACCCTTTATGGCAACCCTGCTGATCGCCGCCTCAGGCAACCTGCTGGCCCCGGGCTGGTACCTGATGGCCGCAGCCGTGGTTTCCCTGATCGCCGTCGCCTGCTCCGTGGAGACCAGCCGCAAGCCACTGACCTGAGGATCATCGCCGGGGAACCTGCCACTGCACCGCCTAGGATATTGAGTCAGGAACCCTCAGCTAGCCAGGAGAAGTGATGACCGCGGTAAACAAGGAGTCGCGCAGCAGCGCACGCACCCCGGGAAGCGATTCGCGCGGCGCCTCGGTGATCGTGAACGTGGTGGATGTGCTGCGCTGCTTTACCACCGAGCGGCCGGAGGTCGGGGTCACCGACATTGCCGCAGAGGTGGGACTGCACAAGTCCAGTGTCTCGCGGATCCTGGCCACCCTGGAGCAGGAACGGATCGTGGAACGCGACCAGGAAACCCGCAAGTTCCGTCTGGGGCTGGGCCTGATCGCCATCACCGGGCCGTTGCTGGCGAATCTGAACGTGCGGCGGGTGGCCTACCCGGTGCTCAACGACCTGTGTGAGCGCAGCGGGGAAACCGCGGTGCTCAACATCTGGGACGGCGGCGAATCGGTGTCCGTGGAGCAGATCCCCTCCAAGCGCAACGTGAAGCACACTTCCGTGATGGGCAGCCGCTACGCCACCGGGCTCAGCGCCACCGTGCAGATGTTCCTGGCCCACGAAACCCGGGACCAGGCCCTGGAGCTGATCGACTCCGGAGCCATCAGCCTTCCCGTGCAAACCGACACCGGGGAATACCTCAAACGCCTGCAGTCGGCCCGCGAAGCGGGCTTCGCCATCAACTACGGGGAAACCTCACAGGATGAGGTGGGCGTCGCGGCACCGGTTTTCGACCACCGCGGCCAACTGGTGGCATGTGTCATGATCGCCGCTCCCTACTACCGGGTGAGCACCGAGGTTCTGCAGGACTTGACACGCCAAACCATGCGGGCAGCAGCCGAAGTCAGCGTGCGCCTGGGACACCTGCCCGGAACCTGAGACGCACCGCCAACGATGTGGAGGAACCATGTTCGAAGCCCGGGGTGAGAACGAATTCGACTACCAGCTGCACGGCGGCAGCAGCATGCGCCTGCAGCACCATTTTGGCGGCAACACCGGCATGGCAGTGGCCATCCAGACCTGGATTATCCCGCCCGGCGGCCATGAGGGGTTCCACGCACACGACCAAGACCTGCCCCTGGAGGAGTTCTATCAGGTCATCGAGGGCAGCGCCAAAATGCGGGTGGGCGATCAGCTGCATCTGCTCAATCCCGGCGACAGCGTCTTGGCCCCTTCGGGGGTGCCGCACGACCTGAAGAACATCGGGCAGGGCGACCTGCGGGTGCTCGTGGTGTGGGGTCCACCGGCCAGCTTTGACCTTTCCTCCTTCGGCTCCCACCGGAAGGACGGCGCGCTGCGCAACCGGCCCCCGCGGGCGACGTAGGCCAAGCATCGCATTACCCGGACCGCGCCCGCCCTACGCACCGCGGCAGGGCACCTTGGCCCGGTTTTCCAATGGTGCGCCCCGCTTCCCAGCCACCGCGCCATCGCAAGTGGGAAGCCCCATCAGCCGGGCAGACCCCGCGGGCCTGGTCGTCCATCTCCGTCTTCGGGTCCTAGGCCCACGCCTGGGCTGCACCCCATGTCAGCCGCTTCCCCTTCCCGTGGGGCGCCGCGTTTATCCGCGTCTGGCTTTGCCCTTTCCGAAGGGCTCAGGACCACCGGCTCCTCCGGCCGTACTTTGCTGCCCTCCCCCTTCCACGCCCGGCCTTCGCGCATGAGTTTGATGGGTCAAACTTTTAAGTTGGCTTTATCAAAACTTTAAGTAAGAATGTTTGAGGTGCGTCGCGGTGAGATGCGCACTGCCCCGTCCTGGGTCCCGATGTTCTGCAACCACGGAGGTTTCAATGACGCTCAGAGCGACCCCCGACAGCCACGTTTCCCCGCCCGATCTGGCTCCGGAAGACTCCCCCAACCTCATCTACTTTTCCAGCGTCTCGGGGAACACGCGGCGTTTCGTCGAAAGACTGGGAATGCCGGCGGCCCGTATCCCCCTGCGGCCGCGGCTGGAGGGCATGTTGCACGTCAACCGGCCCTTCGTACTCATCGTGCCCACCTACGGGGGTGGCTCGCGGTCCCGGGCCCTGCCCCGACAGGTGGCCCAGTTCCTGAATGTCCCCCGCAACAGGTCACTGCTGCGCGGTGTCATCACCGCCGGCAACACGAACTTTGGCCAGGACTACTGCCTGGCGGGCACCGTCGTGGCCGAAAAGTGCGGCATTCCGGAGCTCTACCGCTTTGAGCTGCTGGGCACGCCCCACGATGTGGCGCGGGTCCGCGAGGGACTCACCCTGTTCTGGAGCACCCAACCCACCGACCCCGAGGACTGAACCGCGGCGTCAGCAACGTTGTCGACCACGGACCGGAACCCATCACGCCGGTCCACCGCCCCACCGAGAAAGGCCAACCACCCATGCAAGAACGACTGCTCGAACCGGAGCTGAGCACCGTATCGGTCACCCCGCCGGAATACCGCAGGAATCCTGCGGCCCGGCTCCGGCCTATCAACTGGAACCGCGTGCAGGACGAGAAGGACCTGGAGGTCTGGCTGCGGTTGACCGCCAACTTCTGGCTGCCGGAAAAGGTGCCGTTGTCCAACGACCTGCCGGCCTGGAAATCCCTCAGCGAGCTGCAGCGCACCCAGACCATGCGGGTGTTCACCGGTTTGACGATGCTCGACACCCTGCAGGCCACCGTCGGGGAGATCTGCCAGATTCAGGACGGGCGCACCGAACACGAGCAGGCGGTGTACACGAACATTGCGTTCATGCAGTCGGTGCATGCCCGCTCCTACTCCAGCGTCTTCTCCACGCTCTCGGACACCCCGCGAATCGATGCGGCCTACCGGTGGGCGGTGGACAACGACCTGCTGCAGCAGCGCTGCAAGTCCGTGATGGCGCACTATTACGGGCAGGACGCGCTCAAGCGCAAGGTGGCCTCCACGCTGCTTTCCTCGCTGCTGCTCTACGCCGGGTTCTACCTGCCGCTGCACTACTCCGTGCATGCCACGCTGACCAACACCGCGGACATGATCCGCCTGATCCTGCGGGACAAGGCGATCCACGGCTACTATTCCGGGTACAAGTACCAGCGCAGCCTCGCCGAGCAGGACGCGGGGCGCCAACGCGAGATGCACCAGTTCACGCAACAGCTGCTTCAGGACCTCTACGAACTGGAGCTGCGCTATTCCGCCCAGCTCTACGAGCCGCTGGGGCTCATGGATGACGTGGCGGTCTTCGTGCGCTACAACGCCAACAAGGCGATGATGAACCTGGGGTACCCGGCACCGTTCAGCGCCGCGGAAACCGCGGTGAACCCCACCATCCTGGCGGCGCTGTCACCGGGATCGGAGGAGAACCATGACTTCTTCTCCGGTTCGGGCTCCTCCTACGTCATTGGACGCGCCGAGGACACCCACGACGCCGATTGGGAATTCTAGCGGCTAGGGCCGCCTGGCATGCCCGGCGGCCCTAGCCGCTATCCTCCGACGCCGGTGGCCAGGGCGGCCACCCACGGCAGGAGCGCGGCCAGCACCACAACCAGCAGCCCCACCGCGCCCAGAAGCTGGCGCTGCCCGGAGGCGGGCAGCGTCTGCCCGGGCGGATAGGTGACCGATACGGCGAAGGCCACCCGCGGCGGGGAGGCGATGATCGCCACCGAGCCGGCCACGTTTTGCCCGGCCAGCAGAATCAGCGGGCTGCTGCCCAGCTGGTTCGCCGCGGTGACCGTGGCGGTGGAAAACATGGCCGCTGCCCCGGTGTTGGAGCCGGTCAAATAGCCGCCCAGCGCGCCGATCAGCGGCACCAGCAGGGTGAAGCCACCGCCCAGGGACGCGGCGGTGCTGGCCAGCTGTTCGGCCATGCCGTTGGCGGACATCAGCGATCCGAGCAGCATGTACAGCAAGGTCACCAGGGCGACGCTCTGCCAGCGCCCCCAGATGACCGGCCACACCTCGTGCAGCATCCTGCGCGGCCAGCGCAGCAGCAGCACTGTGATCAGGACCGTGAGGTTCAGCCAGAGCGCCGGGTTGGTCGCGATCTTCCCGCTCCCACCGGCCAGGGCCACCGCCAGGTTTGAGAACACCAGCCCGCCCACCAGGATGGCGTAGGGCAGCAGCGCCCGGCCCAGCCGCCAGATCGAGGGCAGCGGCCCACCACGGCGCAGCCGCCACAGCGTCACCGCGATGACCCAGCCGCTGGCCAGCACCCCGGCCAGCGGTGGGCCAAAGAAGTAGTTCGCCGCGATCAGCACCAGCCATTCGCCCAGCAGCAGCAACACGACGAAGCCCGCCTGCCCCCAGCCGATGCGGCGCTGGTTGAGCCCGATGATCAGGGCCGCGTTGATGACCAGCACCGGCAGGCTGAGCACCGCGCTCCACACGCCCAGGCCGGTGAAGTCAACCTGACCCAGTTCGGCGGCCACCAGGGTACCGGGCCCCAGCGATCCCCAGGGCACCAACACCAATCCCAGCATTCCGGTAACCACCGCGCGCGCCGGGCTCAGCCCGAAGCCGACCAGCAGCGGGGCGGTGATCACCACGCCCAACCCAAAGCCGGTCACCGATTCCATGAATGCTGTGTCTAAACCCCATTCACTTCCGGGCCGGCCCCGCCCGCCCATTTTGGAACAATCTCCACCTGGCTGCGCGGCCGCTTCCCAGTGACCACAATCCTATCGATCAACCGGCCAAGAATCTCCCGCTTCTCCACAGGAGTGAAGATCTCCCACTGCTCCAACAGTGCAGGGATCGGCAACGGAGGCGGCAGCGCAGCCTCCACACGCTGCTCAGCCAACTGCTGCTCTAACTCCCCAATCTCAGCCGTCAGCTTGTCCCGCAACCGCTCATAGCTCTCCTTCGGGATCACCTCATCCACATACTGGCCAGTCAACCGATCCAACCGCGCCTGAGCCTTCATCAGCCCCCGACGCAACGCCGGCTCATTCGACACCCGCACCACCGGTTCCACCGGATGCTCAGCCGCCGCCCGGTTCACCGCCTCATGCACACCCCGCAACCACTTCAACACCTCCTCCGTCACCAGATGCTCCAACACATACCCACCCCTATGCAGCCTGTAGACACCAGACCCCGCACACGAATAGTTCAACTTCCCACCCACCCGCGCATGCAAGTGCATCCGGTGCCCACACGTCCCACAAAACAACAACCCCCGATAAACCGCCTCCTGATTCGCCGGCTCACGAGTACCCTTCCGCTGCGCTCGCCGTACGGTGTAGGCCTCCCATTGTTCGGTGGTGAGTAGTGGTTCGTGGCGTCCTGGGTGGTTTTCTCCTCGGTATCGGATGTAGCCGGCGGCGAAGGGGCTGTCCATGAGCCTGATGACGACGGTGGCGCACCAGCCGCGTCCGGATCCGCCGCCGCGGCTTTTGGGTTGCAGGCCGGTGGTGTTCAGGTATTTGACGATGTTGCGGAAGGATTGGCCGGCCAGGTACAGGCGGTAGCACTCTTGGAGCACTGGGGCCTCTTCGGGGTTCGGTGTGTAGCCTTCGGCGCTGTCGTAGTCGTATCCGAAGTGGCCTGTTCCGGTGGGGGTGAGTCCTTGGGCGACGCGTCGGCGGTGGGCTTCTTTCCATGTGTCGCCGATGCGTTCTGATTCGAAGGCGGCGAACTCGGCGAGCATGCCGCGTGCGAGTCGGCCGGTGGAGGTGTCTACGTCTACTGGTTCGGTGGCGGATTCGATGCGGCCGCCGGCGCTTTCAACTTTGTCGATGGCTACGGCCCAGTCGAGTCGTGCGCGTGAGAGCCGCGACCATTTCCACAGCACGATCACATCGGCTTGTTTGGTTTCGATCATGGACATGGCCCGCTGCACCCCGGGCCGGTCCCAGGTGCGGCCACTGATACCGGGGTCTTGCTCTACGGCTACCACGTTGTAGCCTTGCCGCTTCGCGTAGTCACGTCCCGCGGTCTCTTGCAGTTCCATGCTGATGGACTCTTCCCTGGCCGTGGATTGGCGCAGGTAGAGAACTGCCCTCAGCTTGGGCTGACCCTTGCTCTTGGTGGTTCCCATGTGTGCCCTCCTTGGGGAAAGTGTGCGCGCCAAATCAAGTGGGGTGGCGCGTGATCGTGCCGGATGTGGGTAACTAGGCGGTGTACTCGTGGGCGGGCCAGAGCTGCTGGACCTGGTCGCCGTCGAGGGTTGCCAGCCGGTCGAGCAGCACTGCCTCGGTGACTCCGAGCTCTTCTGCCATCTCGGACGGATTGCGCGCCCATCCTGCGACGCGCTGCAGGTCTTGGAAGCTGACCAGGTACTGCGCGGTCTCCAGACAGACCTGCCGCTCGATAGCCGGCGGCTGACACCCTTTGTGGCCGTGATTCAAGTGCATGGCCTCGTGGGCGAGATAGCAGAGCTTCTCCACTGAGCTGAGGGATGGGTCAACCCATATGTGGCGCCCGTCTGTTGCCGCTGGCACTTCCGAATACGGACGCGACCAGACGACTATTGCGTGTGCAAGCTCCCTAAGCTTGCCGAATCGTTCAAGCATGATTCGAACATATATTCGAACACGCTGGTTAGCCAAAGCGGCATGGGCTCTTTACAGATCAGCTGGCGGTTAGTAGGGAGTCTGCCGCTTGAAGGGCAGCTTCGGCGATGCGCGGTCTACTGAAATGTAGGACGCCCATATGTTTCCAGCCTTTTTGTGCCTCAGACAGTATCTCGTATTGAGCATCGCTCTTCGGCTCGTCGTGAATGACGGCAACGTCTACGTCTGACGGTACGCGAAGGGAGCCATGCGACGGCAGCTCAAGTTCAGCGCCCCGTTCCCTTAGGCGGGTCACTCCGTAATTCCATGCTCGAATGTCACGTCGAACGGCATGAATGTCCTTGCGATTGAGGCTGATGACTTGCGTCATCTGTTCTACACTCGAAGGAGCATGAAGCGCGAAATCGAACTCGTGTCGTTCACCCCCGGAAACAATGGTCGGGTCCGTGAACAACGGAATTTCATCATCTTGCCAGATGTTGTTCAATGCCTCTCGGAATGAACGCCGCATCTGCGTTCGCGCACGATGCGTGGTCTCCCTAATGCTTTCGCTAACAAAATGCGGGTACAGAAGCTCCAAAATCTCTTCGGCGCTGGAGCCATACGCTGGATAAGCTTCCGAAATCTGCAATGCGTTGTTGAAACGACGACGCAGGTCATCCAAGTAGCCTTCAGAGATGCAGCCTTGATTATCCCAAAATGCGAGAGTACCGGTCCTAGCCCCTGCAGTAGCGCAATTAGCCGTGCTGACAAAGGCCTTGAGGGTATTAAGAAGCGGGTTCAAGAGCTGAGCATCCCCACCGATGCGGTTTGCGCGACTGAAAGACTCAACCGTCCTGATGGCCCAATCTGCGGAATTGCAGCCAACAATGAGCCCAATGTTAATGAACTCACCGCGAACGCTGTCAGGGACGAAGCGCAAGGTCCAAGTTTTATATTCAGTTTCCACTTCCATCTCCTTTCAGTCAGACGTTGGTTGAATGCTTCCGCAAATTTGTGACGACGTGGCTCCTTCGCCGGTCAAGCCAGTATGCAACATCAATCAGCTCGTTGTCTGTGAAGCCCCAGTCTAGGGGCACCGTGGCCACTACTGAAAGGAGATCCGCCACAGTGCAGGACTCGATTTTATCCGCCATGGCCAAGAAAGTGCCGGCATCCATGCCACGCACACTTCCCTTCCACCCTGCGCTCACTTCGTAGGTGTTCTTTAGTGACTCAATGGTCCACTCGCCTCCGCCACCCAGCCACATGCCGTGATCAAATGTCCAGAGCTGATGATCTTCCGACTGCACGTAAAGCCATTGTTCATCATCACCGAAACACCATTCCCAAAGCGCTATGGCCTTAGGCGCGCGAAAACGATTTCCGTCCTTGGGGATATAAGAAAGGTCGTAACTTTCTGTGCACTGACCCGAAACCTCCAGGCTTGCATGCGCTGGCCCCTGATGGAGGACGTACTCGGTCCCCAGGACCTTCACACCGTGGAACCGCTCAGGAATATTAATCAACGACGCATCCGGAACGGGCCCACTCAAATAGGCGCTGACCGCCGCAACAATTCTTTCCGCCAAAAGCGAGAGCTGACCGTGAGCGTTCTGTTGATATTTCACCCAGTAGCGACGCCCATCCGAACCAACCATGAGCGCCGGATGACAGCCAGTTTCCGCGAAGCGCAGAAGCACACTAGCTGTCACTTGGGCCTGACCCCTGTCGCAACCTGACAGAGTTGCGTTCTTCCAAGGATCGATAGCCACGACGTTATCGGTCACGATCCACCCTCTCCTGGTTTTCTTCCCCGCGCTCGCCGTGGATCTCTTCCCACTTCTCACGCGCTGACTTCAAATTTGGGTGCGCTGCCAGCTGCTCCAGCGGTGGGACCGGGATGTTCTCGGCGTCCGGTCCGCTGATCTGGGTGATGCCGTGCTGGTCTAGCGCGTCTTCTGCTTCATAGCCCCGTGGGCCGGTCTTCTGTCCAGGGCCAGCGTCACCCGCGGGCGCCACCGATCGAAGTCGTGGTGGCGTGGAGTTGTCTGAAGTGTCGATTTTGGCGTTGTCATGGCTGTCCGTTTCGTACTCGATGAGGAGCCGAGCCATGTCGATGATTGCCTTCCGGGCCTTCGGTGAAAGGTTGTCTGCACCGGGCGGGAGCTCATCGGCTAGCGGCGGCCCCGGGACTGGTCGTCCCGCTGCTGCGAACGCCACAGATTCATCTACGCCGGCGAGGTATGCAATCGCCCGTATTGTGTCGTCAGATGGGGAGGACTTGTATCGCCCTCCGCGGATGTGTCCCAACGTGGTTCCGACAACTTTGTAGCCCGCATCTTGAGCGATAAAGCCGAGCTGCCGCACGGATGTCTTCCGCTTGAGGACAGCGAGCTCAATCAAGCCCTGCAATGATTCGGTGGTGTTCACGGTGATAACACTCCTTGACTGCGGATGACTTGAGCAACGAGCCGAACTTCTTGAGTGACAAGTAGAAACCGCCCTAAGCGTCTAATTTAGCGGATTTTTAGGGTTGTCGTATTGACAAGTAAGTTCGTTATGCGTCATGCTGTACTTGTCAAAGCGATTCGGGAAAGGAATACTAGTCATGCATAAGGGGTCAAAGCATCTGCGGCTCGTTCGAAAGGAAAGTTGGATGCGCGTCAAGGATCCGCAGGCATTGCGGCGGAAGCGCTTGAATCGGAAGTACAGCCAGCGAGATCTGGCTTACCTGGTTCGCCGCTCCCAGAACACGATTTACCTGCTGGAAAACGGCAAGATGAAAACCCTCAGCGAAGACCTCGCCCTTCTGCTCGCGGCCCGCCTCGAAGTGGACTGGGAGGACTACTTTGAACTCGAGGAGAACGAAGTTGCGTCCGTTGTTACAAACGCGTCAGAACGCAGACACTGTGGCGGCCCGGGAGATTCCGGGAAGGTGGTAGCGGCATGAGCAAGGTAGCGAGAAAGGGAATTGACATGGAAGAACTGCTGAGCTTCGAGCAAGCCAAAAAGTTTGAGCGTCGGATGTGGGATGCCAGGCATCAGAATCTGCCTCTGGAGGCTGGAGAGCGGTTCACCGCCGCCGAGAAAGAAAGTTACGCGGAGGCGGTGACCGAGCTCATCGTCACTGCGGCTAACGAGTTAGGTCTTTCTCTACCGCAGGGTCGGACAGGGCGAGAACGATCTCTTGAATCGCCCACGACAGATCGTGAACAGCAGCAGCTAGCTGCTGAACCTCAGGAACAGTCGAGCTCTTCAGACGAACTGCCACTTCGGTAGCCCTTTGGGCTTTGGAGATGGCGATACCGCACTTGTCGGTCTGTGTGGCCATGAAAAATCTTCCCCCTCGGTAGGTAGTGCGCCAAACGGCGCGGATGTAGGAGCCTCTGAGTTTACCGAGAGGGATCAACGCCCAGCCCGAGAGGGCAAGAAAAAGCCCCCAGCAGTAGCAGCTGCTGAGGGCGATGAAACCAAGACCAATCCAGCTAAAGGAATCGAAAGGAACTGATTTCAGTGACAAGTCTACCGAACCCCGTCAATACAGGACGAGGGAGTGACCCCATGGAGAAGTGCATCGAGGACGCTGGCAAGCGACTGGCAGAAGCATTGGCAGCTGCCGCAACTGATGGACGCCTGGCTGGCCGCGAGGTGGCGGCATGAGTGACTTCGTTGGCATCGGCATGATGGTCACCACTGGGTCGGCGGTTGTTCTGCTGGCAGTTGAGCAGATCCGTACGCTGCGTGCGCGTAGAGCGGAGATCAAGCTCCGGGCGCAGCAGGCAGAGGCTCGTGCTGAGCTGTTTGGTGCGCTGTCGCGTTCCTCTGATGAGATTGGCCGCAAGCTTGCTTCCGGCGCGGAGATTCCGGAGGCGTTCATGGCAGGTTTCGCAGTCCCGTGTCCTGACCCGAACTGCAAGTGCAAGAAGGGTGCCGGCAATGAGCGACCGTAAGTTCTTCGTCCCAGTCTCTGCCCACCGCCGGGTGCCGGGCCCGCACCTGCGCGCCGCGCTGGCGCGCACCTCTGCGTTGACCGCAGTCCAGTTTCAGATCAAGGAGTTGTCCCGCTCGCTTGCTATCTGGTCCACGTTCGATCAGACAGGGCACGTGAACGCTGCGATTGAAAGCTCTGAGGTGTTCATCTCCGGGCTGCGCGAGAGCCTGGACCGGCTGGAGGCTGAGATCGCCTACTGGCGTTCGGATGGCGGGGGTGAGCAGCATGGCCAAGGTTAGCGGCAAGGTGCTTGTGCACCGCCACGGCAGCGGCCGCGTGACTGACGTGCTGCAGGTGTCCTGGCCGGATTCGCCGAAGGCGGCTCGCGCTAAGGCCGCGGTGCAGGCAGTGCGGTTGTGGTTCGCCCGGGCATACCAGGGTCAGAGTTTCGAGGTGGACCCGGGCAACATCGGCAAGGACGGCGACGGCGGCGCCGGCACGATCTTCATCAACGGTGAGAAGGTCTACCACTTCGCCGCGGTCGCTGACCCCGAGAGCGAAACCGACGCCGATGTTCTGTTTCGGAGGGCCCGCTGATGGCACAAGCGATCCTGGTTATGGCCGAACGCCGCATGTGGCGGCTCTACACCCCGCTGGTGGCCCTCGCACTGGGCGTTTCGCTGGCCACCTCCCACCTGCCTAACGGTGTCTCCGTGCTGGCGCTGTTCGTGGCCGGCGGTCTGGTGATGCTGGCGCTGCTGGATTGGTTCGGCAGCGAGCGGGAAGCCTCCCGCGCCGAGTAGCGGCCCCTTCTTCTCATTCACCCCTTTGTCTTAGTTCCTTATGGAGGACTTCGTGTCTCAAAAACTTGTGGAAGAAAGAGATCTTCCCATCACTTCGGTGCACCCGCACCCGGATAACCCTCGCTCACGCATGGGTGACCTTGAAACCTTGGCCGCGCAGATCAAGGCGTTCGGTGGCCTGATGGAACCGATCACCGTGTGGCCGCACCCGACCCTTGAGGGTGACTACCAGATCCGTTCCGGACACCGCCGCCACCAGGCGTCCCTGAAAGCCGGGATGACCCAGATCCGCTGCCGCGTCATTGAACGCCCGCAGAACGCCCGCCGCGCCCTCCTGGAGGAGGCCCTGACCACCGGCACCAACCACCAGACGCTGGAGGTGACCGAGCGCGCCCAGGCGATCCAGGGGCTGCTGGACGAGGGTGCCAGCGAGTCGTGGATCTCCAGGACGTACCAGATCGAAAAGCAGAACGTGCGCCCGACCGCCCGCCTGGCTAGCTCGCCGAAGCTGGCCGAGCTGGCCGCCACCGGCAAGGTGGATCTGCTGGCTATGAAGGTCATTCAGGACGCCGAGGACGAGATCGGGAACGAGAACCTTCTGGAAGACGTGCTGGAGGAGGTGGCCAGGTCGTGGCGCACCACCGTGGACGGCGCGGAGGTGACCCGTGTAATCGAACGCAAGAAGGCTGCCGCGCAGGCGCAGGTGACCCGCGAGGAGCTGACCGCCAAGGGCGCGGTGGAGATCGGTGCGCAGGACCGGTACAGCGGCAAGTGGTCTAAGACCAAGACCGCCCTCAGCATTGAGGAGCATATCGAGGCTGGCCACCAGTTCGATGTGGGTGCCCCGCCGGCGGTGGAGTGGTGGATGAAGACCAAGGCCACGAAACCTGCCCTGACTCCTGAGCAGAAGGCCGAGAAGGAGAAGGTGCGCCACCTGGACAGCGTGCTGGCGATCAGCCAGCGCGGCCGCCGCGCCTTCGTCATCGGCAAGGCGCAGGACAAGAAGGGCATCACTGAGCGGGACGCCCGCGGGCTGATGGTGTCGATGATCTTTGATGCCGGGCTGCGCGGCTATTCGAGCGATCCGGGCGAGGCACTGGGTGAGGTGCTCTCGATCCCGTACCCGGAGCCGCCGGAGGGCGCGTCGAAGTATGACCGCGAGTTCCGTGATGGGCAGGTCGCGAAGTGGGAAGACCGGGCGCGCAAGGCGCTGCAACAGCTGAGCCTGCCGCAGCTGGCCCTGTTGCTGGCGTGGATGCCGGTGGTCGAGGCTGACGCGAAGCTCGTCAAGACGAACTGGTATGCGCGCGACTCGGGCGATAAGGAATCCCGGTGGTCGCCGCTGGCCCTCTGGTATCAGCAGCTGATCGATTTCGTGGGGTACGTGCCCACTGAGGATGAGATCGCCGCGATCCGCTGGGGCGAGAAGGGTGCATGCCGCAAGGAAAACGGCGTGCGGTTGAACACGGCGACCTGCCGGCAGTGCCGCCAGGAGGTTGTGGCCGATTCGAAGTGGATGGGCGTGTGCGACGAGTGCGCGCCGGCCATGGACGGGATCGAGGTGGACTAGATGCCGCACATTCGGTTTGAAGTGGATCCGGCAGCCGCGGGCGAGGTGCTGCCGAACCCGGAGGAGTTGGCGCTGCAGCTGCGCGCCCGGGCGTCGCACCCCTCGGTCAGGCCGCGCCCGCACGTCGGGGACCTGACTCGCGGTTACGAGAAGATCATGCCCGCCACCCGGTACCTGGAAGCCGCGGCGTGGCCGCGGGCGACGGTGCGGCCGGTGCCCGGCCTGGCGCCGGGCGAGAAGACCTGGTGCGTGAAGATCTGGCATCAGCCGGGCGTACCGGTGAGGGTGTCCGGTCTGTGGGTGACGTTCAGCAGCAACGACCGTGAGGAAGCGTTCGAGTGGGCGCGGAGGACGGTGGCGGAGTTCCGGCAGGTAAAAGAGTTCGGCCGGTCCGGGTTCCTGGGGTGCCGCGAAAAGCCGTGGAGCCCGCAATGGTAGCCCAGCGCAGTAGTGCCAGCACGGTGCGTCAGGCTCCTGACCCGGTCCGTAAGTCCGAGAACTGGCACGCCCAGGCCGCGTGCAAGAACTGGGATTTCAAGAAGCACGGTGACCCGTTCTTCCCGGTCGGTGCCGCGGACAGTGAAGCCGACCCGGCCCGGAAGATCTGCGCGGCCTGCCCGGTGCGGGCCGCTTGCCTGGATGCGGCCATGCAGCACACGGACTCGATCCGTCACGGCGTGTACGGGGGCACCACCGGCGATGAGCGGCAGTCGGAGCACCGAAGACGCCAGCGGCAAAAGCAGAAGACCAGAAAAATGCGCGAGAAGCGCCAAGCAGCTTAGGAAGGACGACCCATGACCACCACCCCAATACCGGTAGCCGATGCCAGAGCCGCCGACGCATGGACTTTCCCAGAGGCCTCGCTGGAGGCCGAGTTCGGTGACCTCCTGCGCTTGTTGCGCCTGGTGCGCCCTGTCGGCCGCACACCGTCACCAATGAACCGGCAGGTAGTGCTGAGCTTCCAGGGCGACAAGTATTTGAGCGCCACCACCTGGGATTACGAGGTGCGCCGCCAGGTGCATGTCGGCACACGGCAACCGTCGCCGATACACGGCTTCATCTTGCCGGCACGCCCCCTTGAGGACGCTGTCCGGCTGCTGGCCAAGGGCAAGTCGAAGACGGACAAGGTGAAGATCCAGCAGACCATGGTGATGGGTCTGCCGAAGGTCTTTGTTCAGGCTGACGGGTATTCCCTGGCGCTGGGAATGAACTGCGCCAATGCGGCCACGGCTGGTGCCTGGTTCGAGGAAATCTCCTTCCGCGAGGCTGAGGGGCCGGGCCGTGTGCAAGCCACGTGGGCCGCTGCCGACCTGCTGCGGCTAATGGGCAGCGTGAAGCACGCCATCGGCAAGGACGAGACCACGCCTGTACTCTGCGCCGCGCAGATCCTTTGGGATTCCGGGCGACTGCGGATCCTGGCCACCGACCGCTACCGGCTGGCCCGCGCCACCCTTGGCCGCACCTCTACCGACAGCAAGACCAGCGGTCAGAAGTTCGAGCGGCTCCTGCCGTTGAAGGTGTGGAACCTGATCGCACCGATCATCAAGGACGAGGACGAGCTGCGCATCACCGCCTCAGATGACGACGGCCCGCTACTGAGCATCACGGGCGAGAACTGCGCGATCGACGTCCTGTGCCACAACGGAACGTACCCGAAAATCAACGAGCTGTTCCACGGCCAAAGGGTGCACGCCAAGCTCTCCCGCAAGGAACTGCTGCGCGCCACCACCATCCTGCAGGGCATGGCCGAACCCAGAACACCCATCGTGTTGCACGCGGTAGAGGGCGGCATGCAGGCCGCCAGCCAGGGATACGACGGCGACCGCAGCAAGTCCCCGGTGATGCAGGTCAGCGGCCACGAGTTCATTGACACCGCGCTCACCCCTCATTTCCTACAGAAGACCCTGGCCGCGCTGCCCGGTGACCAAGTGCGGATCTCGTGGCTCGTCGAGCGCGGCCCAACGAAGCCGGTGATGCTCACGAACGGGGACGCCCCTCTGGATGAGCAGGAGACCGAGTACCTGGTCATGCCGGCCCGGATGCCGACGGATCCCGTGGAGAAGTGCTCCTAGAACCTTGTACCCAAGAAAACAAACTCAAAGCTTTGTAAAGGAGGGGTAAAGATGTTTCCCAGCACCCAGAACCCGGCGGGCCTCGTCGAGCATAACGGTTTCGGGCTGGTGGTGTCCTCGGCGACCATTGCTGAAGGCACCGGCAACCAGCACAAGAGCGTCATCCGCCTAATCCGTGATAACCGCGCCGATTTCGAGGACTTCGGAAGGGTGCGTTTTGAAAACGCACCCCTGCAAACCGCCGGCGGCGTCCAGCAGCGCGAGGTGGCGCAGCTGAACGAACAGCAGGCCACTCTGCTCATGACGTACCTGCGCAACAGCGATCAGGTCCGTGCCTTCAAGAAGGCGTTGGTGAAGGCGTTCTACGAGATGGCGCAGCAGCTGACGAAGCCGGCCCAGGCGGAGATGTCCCGCATGGAGATCCTGCAGCTGGCCATGCAGGCCGAGCAGGAGCGCGCCGCGCTAGCCGCGAAGGTGGAGCAGGACGCACCGAAGGTCGAATACGTGAACACGTTCGTCGCCGATGAAGACCTGGTCACGATCCGCACGATCGCCTCGGGACTGAACATTGGCGAGGCCGAGCTGCGCGAACTGCTCGTGGCTAAGAAGTGGATCTACCGCCAGACCGCTACCCGCTGGTCGAACAAGGCCAACGGCCTGGTGAGCATTCACCGGTACAGCGCGTTCGCGGACAAGAAGCCCTACTTCCAGGCCGTGATGAATCACGAGGCCCCACGGTTCAAGGGCGAAGTTATGCACACCCTAAAAGTCACCCCGGCCGGCGCCGCAGCAATCGCACGCCTGGTCACGGGTCTGAGAAAGGCAAGAGCAATCATGAGCGAAGTGGAGTCAGCCTGATGAGCGCCCACCAGGCCTCGGCCGAGTGCCGGGAGAACAAACACCCGTACTGCCAGGGCAAGGCATGGGACGCGGCTGCGGATGAGCTGGCCAGCTGCCTGTGTGACTGCCATGTGGGCGAGGAATCGCAGGTGCAACCACCCCAGGTGACGGTCTACGTGAAGACCGGCCACTGCAACCAGTGCGATAACACGCTGCGGAAGCTGAAGGCCATGGGTGTCGCTTTCCAGATGAAGACCGTGGACCCGGAGCAGGACCGCGCCTACGTGGACGAACTGCGGTTCCTGGCCAAGCAACTGGGCGTGGCCCCCAGCATGCCGTACGTGGAGGTCGTGGCCGCAACCCCGGACGAA
>Ga0153920_1000424_pt1 | contig 17700 bp, 15 predicted proteins | sample TSNJ004MetaG_FD_104713 | JGI IMG/M metagenome (GOLD analysis project Ga0153920, IMG submission 104713) | Attine ant fungus gardens microbial communities from New Jersey, USA - TSNJ004 MetaG | ecosystem: Host-associated > Fungi > Mycelium > Unclassified | place: USA: New Jersey, Brendon T. Byrne...
AATGCCACAAGTTACAAGACGATAGAGCTTGCATGTATGTTGCTTTCCGTTATTCCTCTTATCGTGATGTATCCATTCGCTCAGAAATTCTTTGAAAAGGGTGTAATGGTTGGGTCGGTAAAAGGCTGAATAAGTCACAGGCGGCGCGTGGATGAATTTTGCCAAAAATGGCAGCCCTGGCGGCGGCATTGTGGACTGGCCACCGTATAATAGCGACACATGCAATGTGCATGTATTCGATTTGGAAGCATCAAATCACAAAATTTGTGTAAATCCAAAAGTGCGTGCGGTTTGGGATAAGCTTGGGTTGATGTATGACCAAGAGTAACAAAATGGACGCTTCCCGTTGCGGCGGGGAGCGTCTTTTTTTTGGAACAGGTTAGCCAGTTCTTAAATATCATCTTTCATTCAGTATAGATTAAATTATCTAATATTTCTTAAAAAAGACATGTTGAAACTTAAAAAAGTCCGTTGAAGGTGAGAGACAAATGAGAGATAATAATTACATATGATATATATTTAAAAAAAATGGATGAGAGGTCGTTATTCATGTCAAAGAGAGCAAATGAAGATTGTTCATATAACTCACGTTTATGTAAACCATCAGAAAATTTACCGAATGCGTTAAAAATACCGAATAATAACAATACGAGGTATTTGGGTGGTTATATAACTCAAAATGGAAAAGCAGTAAAAAATGAGAAATTCATTAGAAGTGGATTGGTCACTGGTTTCACAGATGATGATGGATAAAAGACTGCTGAGGGAATAATGATGTATAGGATATTAATTGTTGATGACGAACATGCTATTGCAGAAGGTATTCGCTATATGCTGGTAAAAGGACTTCCGGAATGTGAAGTTGCAGGAATTGCTGATGATGGTACAACAGGATATACACACGCTATGGAACTTCAGCCGGATATAGTGCTGACTGATGTCCGTATGATAGAAATGGATGGATTTGAAATGATTACAAGGCTAAAGGCAGCCGGATTTCAGGGTCGATTTGTCATACTAAGCGGTTACTCAGATTTCGAGTATGCAAAAAGAGCGATCAGCCTGGGCGTAGAGGATTATATCATTAAACCCATTGAGGAAGAAGAATTGTATGATGTGCTGCTTAAAGTATGTGCCTCTATTCAGGAAGAATATGATAAAAAGAAAACAGTACAAAGTTTGGAGGATACGGTAGAAAGCTACGGACAGAGCATTAAAGAATATGTGCTGAAAGAAATTCTCAATTCTCCGGTACAATTAGGGGAAATGGACAGAGTACGACTTAGACAGCTTGGATTTCCGGTAGCGTGGAGGCAATATTACTGTATCTTGCTTGAAATAAGTGAGGAAAGTACGGAAGAGCAAATAAAATTATTTTTTGATTTTTTGGAAAAGAAGCTGGAAACCTTTGATAATCAGGAGGAAAAGAAGGAATTGATCCGGTTTTCCGACAGACAGGCAGTGGTGGTTAACTGTCTGAAAAAGAGTACTACACAAAGAAAAATTGTCACTGATGCAGGCATTATCAGATTTGAAGCAGAAGAAATGACCGGAATTGCTGTAAGCGCAGGCATTGGTTTAATATACCCTGATATGGGAGCGATCTATAATTCCTTTGAAGAAGCAAGAAGTGCATTGAATTATAAAGTGATGAAAGGCTTAAGCAGTACGATTTCCTATGAAGATATAAAGAATATGACAGGGTATCCTGTTCAAATAGAGGAAGAAGATATGAAACGTCTGGAAGATTGCATGGATCGGATGGATGATGCGGGATGCGGCGAGGTGGTGGAAGTCATTTTTCGTAAAATTTCCAAAGATAATAACAGTAGTCTGAAGGATCTGCAGGTTATGAGCTTATCCCTGATTTTGTTAGGAATCCGGAAAATGCCTTTTATGCAACAGCAGATTAATGAATATCTGGGCAGTAATATTTTATCATTGGAAAGCATTTCAAAATTCACTACTGCAGGGCAATTGAAGAACTGGATAATTAATATCCTGAAAGGTATGAATGAATTGATGCTGCATCATATTGCTCCGGAAAAGAGTGATATCATAGAAGATGCAAAAGAATATTTTACAAAAAATTTCAGTGAGGATATCAGTTTAACGAATATAGCAGAGCGTTTTCATATCAATCCCTACTATTTCAGCCAATTGTTTAAGAAGAAGACGGGTACGACTTACCGGAGTTATTTAACAGAGATAAGGATAGACAGGGCAAAAAAGCTGCTGAAAGAAACAGAGCTCAGGGTGTATGAAGTCTGTTACATGGTTGGCTATGCAGACACATTTCATTTCAGTAAAGTATTTGAACGGATGGTTGGTGTAAAGCCAAGTGAGTATCGTAATGGCTCATGATAAATAATAAAGACTGATAAAAAAGGTGATAATAATGAAAAGTGCAGGAATGTTTGAAGAGAAAAATGATGTGTATGATGAATTTCCGATTAAGCTGAGTTCGGCTAAAGCGTGGCGGACATACCGGGGTGGAAAGCTGCTGGCGGAGCTTCATGGGGAATGTGCCAGCGACAGCAATTATCCTGAAGAATGGATTGCTTCCTGCGTCTGTGCCAGAAACACAGACAGGGAGGATGCCAGGGAGGAGGGACTGAGTAAACTGGCAGATGCACCGGAGATTTCGTTGAAGGAAGTTATTGAAAAGAATCCTGAACGTCTTCTTGGGGAAGAGCATGCAAAACAGTTTGGTACATCTATGGGAGTGTTAGTGAAATTAATTGATTCATCAGAACGTCTGACTATCCAGGTGCATCCTGACAGGGATAAAGCAAGGGTTTTATTTCATTCTTCATATGGCAAGACGGAATGTTGGCATATTATTGGCGGCAGGAACATTCGTGGTGAGTCTCCGTGTATTTATCTGGGATTTCAGGAATGGATTACGAAGGACAGGTGGAAGGAGCTTTTTGAGAAACAGGATATTAATGGAATGCTTTCTTGCCTTCATAAATTTGAAGTACATTCGGGAGATACGGTCTATATTGAAAGCGGTGTACCGCATGCTATTGGTGCAGGTTGTTTTCTGGTTGAGATTCAGGAGCCGACGGACTATACACTCCGTGTTGAACGCATTACAGAGTCAGGGCTTCCAGTGTCAGAGTTCATGTGCCATCAGGGTATTGGATTTAAAAAGATGCTGGATTGCTTTCAATATGAGGGGTTAAACAGAAAGGAGGCTGAGCATCGTTGGTTTGTAAACCGGGAAATAGTGGAATGTCAGGAAGGCGGTACGCTGCATGCCCTGATCGGGGCAAAACAAACAGGGCTTTTTCATCTGGAAATTCTTGAAATAGAAACAGAATTCCAGGTGAAAAAGCCGTTAATTTTTACAGGGATGTATGTTTTGGAAGGTAAAGGAATTGTCAGTACCAGTAAGAAAAAGGAAACAATTAAGCAAGGTGAACAGTTCTTCATTCCGGCAATCATTCCGGAATTTCTGGTTCGGAATCAGAGTGATAAGTTGCTGCGTATTCTTCTTTTTGGAGGACCTAATATTATGAGGGGATGAGAGAGGATGAGAAAGTATATTCAAAATTTATTAACAGATATGAAGCTTCATAACAGATTGCTGATCAGTTACCTGATCGCTTGCCTGATACCGCTTATTGTTACAACCAGCGTCATTTTTCAATATGCAACGAACAGTCTGGAAAGGGCATCTATGGAATTTGCATCCCTTTTTAATTCACAGATTGTGACAAATATTGATAATTTTATAGATGAATGCGGAAGAGTAACGAAATCCGTTTTGGTAGATAATGATGTTTTATCGGATTTCAGCAGCCAAAGAGAGTTTTCCATAGATGAGCAAATCAGCCAGCGGGATTACCTGAAAAAAATCATGCTAAGGCTTAATATAAGCTTGAGCTTTCCTATGGTGTGGAAGGGATGCACCATGAAGTGGTTGACGGGGAAAAAGTCTTGCTGCCGGAAGATCCTGCTACACAACAGAAGAGAGTCATCAATTATGATTTTGAGTCTGCTGAATCAGCAAATACTTATATGGAATCGTTAATAGATGATACTAATGAATGGATGTATACCCAGGATATCCGAAATATTACAGAATTGCAGAACTATGGGAAAATCATTGCTGGAAATGGTATGCCTTCAAGCGTTTATGAGAATTATCCAGATATTCAAAGTGCCACACTTTTTGTAGAATATGCTTCTAAGATTATCATAGGTGAGTATTCTATTGATAAATTTGATGAGTTCGTGGAAAAATGGAATGCGAGCGGCAGAGAAGCTGTTACGCAAAATGCCAGGGAATGGTACTCATCCCTTGGTAAGTGATGGGTCAGAGTTGTTTAGCGCTTAAAGTTTTGTAAGAATAACATGTGGGTGGGTAAACAGGAACTGTGTGAAATTCCACAGATAAGTTTACACACCCACTTAAGTTATGGAAGGAGTTATGATGAATTATAAGGTTAAGAATCTATTACAAGAAAAATGCAATAATTACATTTTTCTTTTTTTGTGGCTGCACGGGGAAGAAGAATCTGTTCTCCGTGAGTATATGGAGGCAATCCATGCATGTGGAATAGGGGCGGTTTGTGTGGAAAGCAGACCGCATCCAGACTTTTGCGGTCCGCAATGGTGGCATGATATGGACATCATTCTGGAAGAAGCAAAAAAACGTAATATGAAAGTATGGATTTTAGATGATAGTCATTTTCCAACCGGATATGCCAATGGCGCAATGAAAGATGCACCTGCTGAGCTTTGCAGGCGGTTTCTTTATTATTCTGCAGTTGAAGTTGTTGGATCGGGGAAGTCAGTTCAGTTAAATATCACAAAGCATGCCAAGTATGTTCGGAATCCTATGGTTGGTAATTATTTTTCTATGCTGGACAGCAGGGAGCGGAGATGGTTTGATGATGACGCTTTGTTAAGTGTGTGTGCAGTCCTTATGGATCAAGGTTTTGATGTATCGTCACTGGTGGACATCACTAAACTTGTTACAGATGGACAATTAATCTGGGAGGTTCCGGCAGGACGATGGAGGATTTATGTGAATTATCTGACCAGGAATGCAGGCAGCCGCAGTGACTATATTAATGTGATTCATGCGCAAAGCGTAAGAAAACAGATTGAAGCGGTATATGAACCGCATTATGAACACTATAAAGAAGAGTTCGGCAGGACAATTGCCGGGTTCTTCTCTGATGAACCGGAGCTCGGTAATGGTCTTATGTATAGTGAATTGATTACTGTGGGGACTGACCATGAGCTGCCCTGGAGCGATGAGGCAGGGCAGCTCATGTCCGTACAGTTGGGAAATGACTGGAAGACAAAGCTGCCATTGCTCTGGGAGAATGGAGCTTCGCCTGATGAAACTGCCAGAATGCGTTATGCTTATATGGATATTGTGACCAGATTGGTTGAAAAGGATTTCTCAAGGCAATTGGGGATGTGGTGTGAAGACCATGGTGTGGAATACATAGGACATTTGATCGAGGATAACAATATGCATGCAAGGCTTGGGCCAAGCCTGGGACATTATTTTCGTGGACTTTCCGGACAGCATATGTCAGGAATAGATGTCATCAGAGGACAGATTGTACCTGCCGGAGAACTGTCTCCTACCAAGGATATATTAAGCAGCAGGGACGGTGAATTCTTTCATTACGTGCTTGCTAAGTTAGGCAGCTCCTTTGCTGCAATTGATCCGATTAAAAAAGGGCGTGCCATGTGCGAGATATTTGGTGCTTATCGTTGGGGAGAAGGTGTCCGTTTAATGAAATATCTGGTGGATCATTGTATCATAAGAGGCATAAACCACTATGTACCCCATGCGTTTTCCTGTAAGCCTTATCCGGATTCTGACTGTCCTCCGCATTTTTATGCCAATGGGCATGATCCCCAGTTCCGTCATTTTGGAGCCTTGATGAGATATTTAAACCGTATGTGTGCGCTCATCAGTGACGGGCAACGTATCACTCCGGCGGCTATTCTTTATCATGGGGAGGCAGAATGGACAGGTAAGTATATGCTGGATCAGAAACCTGCCCATGTTCTGGCAGACAATCAGATTGATTTTGACATTCTGCCGTCTGATGTCTTTGCAGAACGAGCCAGGTACAGAACAAGACTGGGCAGGTATCTGCTGATTAATGGCCGGGAATATAAAGTCTTGATCATACCTTATGCACAATACATGACCGGGAATGCAGTAAAAGCGATAATTGAGCTACAGAAAGAAGGCTTTCCTGTACTCTTCATTGATGGTATTCCAACGGGTATTGCCGATGGAGATAAGAACCTGCTGACAGGGTTATCTGACTGCAAGGTGGTAACGTTGGATAATCTGGCTGCTGAATTAAGGGAGAATGCTGTTCTGGAGATTGTTGCAAATCCTGCGTTTTCTATGCTCCGCTATTTACATTATAAGGAAGATAATGATATCTATATCTTCACGAATGAGAATATGGCTGAAACATTCTGTGGAACGGTGACTGTACCAACGGTGGGTTCGTTATATGTTTATGATGTCTGGCGGAATGAATTGCACGGGATAAAGGCAGAGCAAAAGGAAGAGGGAACTGTGCTTTACCTGGATGTGCCGCCTTACCAAAGTGTGGTGGTAATCTTTGATCAGGCAGCAGAGATAGAGTGTAAGGCTTCTCCGGCGCATGAGGAAGAGATACCTATAGAAGACGGGTGGAGGATGAGCCTTGTAATTGCAAAAGATTATCCAAAGTTCCATGATGAGCAGGAGATTTCTCATTTCACGAATATAGGATTGTTATATCCGGAATTCTCAGGATTCATACGTTATGAGAACACCATTGAAGTCCCTGCAGTGAAAGCGGCATCCCTGATAATCGAAGATGCCTTTGAAGGAGTTGAAGTATTTGTTAATGGTGAATCTGCCGGGATTCAGATTGTTCCGCCATTTATATTTGATATTGGAAAATTACTGAATCCCGATAAGAATACCCTTCGTATCGAAGTGGCAACGACACTAGAGCGTGAACGCAATACTGATCCTCCTCTTCCGGGTGATTTATATATGATGCTTAAAAAAGCGCCGGCCTTTGAACCAACTGGTATTGTTGGGGGTGTTAAGCTGCGGGTAATTTTTATCGGGTGAAGGTCAGTTGAAGCTAAAGCTGACGCTTGACAAAGCCGCAATTCATATGCTATAGTATTCAAACAATAGAAAATACTTTTGAGGGAGTAGTTTGCACGGTAAAACGTGTGACAAGTCAACATACTGGCCAATATTTTGGTCTGGCTTGTCTTAATGAACGAGACTCATGCATGGCTTTAAGCTGTACATGGTCTTTTTTAATTTCAGACTCATGTACAGTTAATAAGCTGTATGTGAGTCTTTTTTATTGAATAAAAGAACGGAAAGAAAAAATGCAAGAATTTCTGGAAACAAAAGAAAGGTTACTTACTCATTTTAATACTGATCCGGATATCGGATTAAGTTCTGATCAGGCAGAAAAAAGCGCAGCTGAACATGGAATAAACACACTGAGTCGTTCAAAGCCGGATTCATTGCTTAAGCGGATCTGGCATTCGGCAACTGAACCGATGATCCTAATGCTGATCACGGCAGGACTGATTGCGCTTATAGTTAATATAATACGTGCCGTTACTGGAGGCGAAGCCGATTTTCTGGAGTGCGTTGGTATTTTTGCGGCGATATCGCTGTCAGTTATCATTACGGTGGTTATGGAAGGCAGAAGCGCTAAGGCGTTTGAGGCACTCAGTAAAATCAATGAAGATGTCATGGTAAAAGTAATGCGCAGCGGATCCCCTGTCATGCTGAACCAGAAGGACATTGTCGTGGGTGATATCCTCCTGCTGGCAACGGGCGACAAAATACCGGCGGACGGAAGGCTTTTGGAAGGCATGGGTCTTGCCGCCGACGAATCAGCACTGACCGGTGAAAGCATACCCGCCCAAAAAGATGCCGACTGTATTATCACAGATGAAAAAACACCTGTGGCCGACCGGCATAATATGCTCTACTCAGGCACCTACATCACAAGCGGTTTCTGTAAAATGGCTGTTACCGCCGTGGGTGATAAGACAGAGTTCGGAAAAATCGCACAGGAGCTAACCGGTTCAGATAAATCATCCACACCCTTACAGGAAAGACTCAACCGCTTGGGTAAAATGATTACAGTATTCGGTATCGCCTCTGCTGTGATCGTGTTTATTACACAACTGATTTCCTTTGCCATGCACGAAGGGCTGGTGTTTGATGAAATCATGGAAGCGTTTATAACCAGTATTGTACTGATCGTCGCCGCCGTGCCGGAAGGTCTGCCAACGATTGTCGCAGTATCCTTATCTATCAACATAATTAAGTTGTCCAAACAAAACGCATTGGTTAAGAAGATGATAGCGTCTGAAATAGTAGGCTGTATCAATGTCATTTGCTCCGATAAGACCGGTACCCTGACTGAAAACAAAATGACTGCTGTCGGTGAGGTTCATGATGCAGTTATCCTGCGGAATATATGCGTCAACAGTACGGCTGATATCGGAACGGACGGCGTGTTTATCGGCAACCCCACCGAATGCGCGTTACTTATGGCAGCTAAAAAGGTCGGATGGAATTACAGGGAGTATCGCCGGAATGCGGATGTGACATATGTTTTTCCGTTTTCCTCTGAGGAAAAGGACATGACAACGATTGTAAAAGAGCAGGATGGCTTTACCGCTTATACCAAGGGGAGTCCCGAGAAAATATTCCGCTCCGGTATTCTTACGAAAGAAGAACGCAAAGAAATTGAAGCGCAGATTACAGCTTACCAGCAAAAAGCCTGCCGTATCATTGCCTTTGCACACAGAAAATTTGACAAATGCCCTGAATTTGACGAAGAAGCTATAGAAAGCAGCATGGAATTCGACGGTTTTGTTGCCATATCAGATCCATTACGTGCGGATGTATATGAGGCAGTGGAAGGCTGCCGTCTGGCCGGGGTAGACTTGAAGATCCTGACAGGAGACAATATTGTGACCGCGGCCGCTATTGCTAACGAACTTCATGTTTTGGACGGTACACATATCGCAGTGGAAGCTCGGGAAATCGAACATCTTTCAGATGAGGAATTGACCGGGATGCTGACCAAAATCAGCGTTATTGCCCGCAGTACACCAACAATCAAAATGCGCGTGGTCAATCTGTTGAAAGATATGGGGAATGTAGTAGCCGTAACCGGTGACGGTATCAACGATGCACCCGCCCTGAAAAACGCTGATGTAGGGATTGCAATGGGCATATCAGGTACAGAGGTTTCCAAAGAAGCAAGTGATATTGTGCTGTTAAATGATTCCTTTTCCACCATAGTCAATGCTGTCCGGTGGGGACGCGGTATTTATGAGAATTTTAAGAGGTTTATCAGTTTCCAGCTTACGGTCAATGTTTCGTCGGTAATCGTAGTGCTTACATCTATTTTACTTGGGTTTAAAGCGCCGTTCACTGCGCTGCAATTACTTTGGATTAATATCATTATGGATGGTCCTCCGGCTTTAACGCTCGGACTGGAACCGATTCACGACGATTTGATGAAACAGCTGCCGGTCAAAAGAAGCGATAATATATTATCGAAGCCCCTGCTCACACGCATCGGCATTACCGGACTGTATATATCGGTTGTATTTCTGCTGCAATATGCGTTTAACTTTTTGGGTGCGGCCGAAGAGCAGATATCGACCGTGTTGTTTACACTGTTTGCCCTGTTCCAGCTTTTTAACGCTTTTAATTGCCGTGAACTCCACAGTGAAAGCATTTTTAAAAATCTATTGAAAAATAAACTGATGTTGGTAGTGATCTCTATCACATTTGTACTGTAAATATTAATTATTCAATTTGCCGGCACTTTTTTCGGCACTATCTCGCTGCCGCTTATGATGTGGCTGAAAATATTTGGCGCAGCAGTCAGTGTAATCGTGCTTTCTGAGCTGGTGAAGATGGTCATCAGAGCCTTATCAGCTAAAGATACAAATACCTGAAAAAGTATTTAAACAATACAATCAGTTCAATATTTTATCTCGTAGCTCACCAACAAACTGTGATATTTCATAAATGTCATCTTTCATTCCATTACCGGCCCAATGATTGATTATTCCGCTGCAGCCATAAGCCATGAAGTAATAAAGCCATTCCTCTTGGGATTTTGACAGAGAGGGCGCTTCTATAGGCGGATCCATTTGCTCATAACATAGATTAAAGATACGAGTAGGGAAACTACTGTCACCATTCTCTGAAAAAAGTGCCATATACAAACTTCCGCTTTCTCTCATTTTGCTCAATATCTTTACAAAAATATCGGTTAAACTTTTATGCCGCGTTTCCTGAACAAGCTGATGCAGTTCAATTATCAATTCATCTTCAGTTTGTTTCAGCAAATCAAAACAATCGGTGTAATATTTATAAAATGTTGTGCGGTTTATCTCTGCAAGATCGCAAACCTCTTTCACGGTTATTTTATTAACGGGCTGACTTTTAAGAGCCTGCACAAAGCTGTCTCTTATAATCATTTTTGTATAGCGTATCCTCACGTCTGACTTCATAGAATCCAATTCCTTTCACGAAAATTTTTTCGTCATACATCAGCACTTTTTATAATTGTGTTGACTATCTCCACACAATGTAAAACATTGATGATTGATAATTTCTGCTACCAATACTATAATACATTTGGACGGGAAAATCAACAGATGTTTTTTTATCCTACATTACTTGGAAAAGTCATGCAAGATGTTGACCATCAGTTGTGATAATACCGTTTAAAATAAGAGGAAAGGAGTTGAGAAAATGAGCTGGACGAATATATTCATGGTACCACTTATCATGGTATGTGCACTTGGGGGAACGGTGGGGTTGTTATCGCTGATAAAACACTACCACAACAGGAACGATAATAAAAACAATAAAGACAACCAATAAACCCTGTTTTCAGGAATGAAAGGAGTTTAGAAAATGAGTAACTTATTACAAACAGTCCAAAATTTTTTTATTAATGCGTGGGCATGGGGTGCAACTCTCCCACAGTATATTGCTGTACCGCTTATCATTTTACTAACTCTTGTCGGAACAGTAGTGATAGTAACTATTATTCTGGGAATAATCCGGCTCATATTCGGACAAAAAGCCGTAGATTTTATCAAGAATATACCCCAACACCTTAACGACAGGTCAAATAACAAAAATAGTTAAATTTTCCAATTATCATCAAGGAGGAACATTTTGATTTCTTCTGACATAGTTGAAAAGGAGGGATGCGGTATTATATATAACGGATATTACCACCTAGAATGAGTGTCTGCGTTAAATGTCCAGTGTGTTATGAATCTAAACCATGCTCTGGAAAGACTTATCCAAAAGCTCCATGCAGTCCTTAGAAGTATACCCCCAAAGAAACGGACTCAAAGCTTCGATAGCTAGAGGACGCTTCCGGTAGTAGGTTCGGTAAGAGATATTCGTGATATGCGACCTCAGCTTCTCAATGATTTCTTCCGTGTTCTAATTGTTGCGGTGAGAGATAAGTGTAATACAACAGCCAATAATATTGCTCCCCGTGCTTATGCCTGATCTGGATGAGATCCACTTTATGATTTTTGAAATTGAAATTTCAGAACAGGCGAACGCAGACCTTTGAAGCATTTATAAGTATATTGCATTTGAACTGCAATCGCCGGAAAATGCGAGCGGTCAGCTTAACCGACTGGAAGAAAGCATCATGGGACTTGATCAGATGCCAGAGCGTTTTCGTGAATATGAGAACGAACCGTGGCACAGCCGTGGCTTACGCATCATGCCCGTAGATAATTACTCTGTGAAAGAAATGAGGTTGTGTTTTTACGAGGAAGTGAGATATTGTAAGTAGTTTTAAGTAGGTGGGGTAACATTTGTAATAGGGTTTTGGCATGGAGTATAGAACTTCGCTGAGAAGTTGTATACTCCGTGGCAAAACCTTTACTTTTTGGCAAAAGGGATACTGCATGTAGAGCTGATAATAAAGGTTTTATTTTATGGATAATCTTTATATACCTATTAGAATTGACATTTGGATGGTTTCTGGTCTCTAATCGGCATGTGGAAGAAGTTGCGCTGGAAAAGGCATTTGTGATGGCTTGGAACTCGGTGCTGGAAAATAGGGAGAGTTTTTTGCGGAAGTGGGAAGAGATGGCGAGGGGTGAGAATTTGCTTTTGGCTTACCGAGTACAGGATTTTACGCAGATTGTGAAAAGGGCAGAGCCGTTGGAGAAAATGGAGCTTGGATTAATGCTTCGGGTGCTGGGTCATATCAAGATTTTTGAAGAGGGAACGTTGATGGTGGTGTTTTTGGATGGTACAGAGATTAAGAAAAAATGAATAGGAAAAGGAGTAAATTGAAATAGGATGCCTCAGTTGGCTTTTTTTCTTGCAATTAATCAATAGTGACGAAACGAAAAATAGAAAAATAGAACACAAAATAAAAAAACGATACGAAAAAATATAAAATAGTACGATATTGTATTGAAATAAACCGGATATGTGATATAATAGTACGTGAATAGAAAGGTGGGTATATTATGTATTATTCGGAGATAAACAAAATTATCGAAGCTGGATTAGAGAAGGATAAAGACAAGGTTAGCAATTATGCGCGTTTACTTGCAAAAAAATTAGCAGAAGATGGTGAGCAAATATCAAGTAAACGAATTCTTGATATTTTAAAGAGAAAAAATTATGGGGGAGCAGTTACAGATGCGTTAGTTGCTCCCCCAGTAGATCAAGAAAGTAGGATGGGCATTGTTGAAATAGACTATCAGCCGGTGACGAATGAGTTGATTTTTTCAAAGCCAGTGCAATTAAAATTAGAAGATTTCAAAGATACCGTAAAGAATAAATCGAGGATGGATGAATTAGGATTGGAGTTCAATTTATCATTATTGCTTTATGGTTATCCAGGATGTGGGAAAAGCAGTGCGGCAAAATATATTGCAGCTCAATTGGAATTACCACTGGTGATAGCCAAGTTAGATACTTTAATATCATCTTTGCTTGGAAATACAGCTAAAAATATTCATAAAATATTTGAATATGCAAAGAGACAGCCTTGTGTTCTTTTTTTAGATGAATTTGATGCAATTGCAAAGGCAAGAGATGATCAGCATGAATTAGGAGAGCTAAAACGAGTTGTAAATAGCCTGTTGCAGAATATGGATGAGTATTGTAGGGAGGGAATTTTAATTGCAGCTACAAATCACCATAAACTATTAGATAAGGCCATTTGGAGAAGGTTCCAAACAGTAATTGAGTTACCTAAACCAGGAATTGAAGAAATTCAGCGATTATTCAAACATTTGCCAGTTATGCTTGATTATAGCTTGATCAAGCAAAAACAATGGGGAAAAATTGAGAATGCATTATTGGGATTATCATATTCGGATATAAAAAATATTCTTCAAAATATGGTTAAGAAAGTGATTCTTAAACATGAAAAGCAGATAAATTTTACTGAAGTATTGGCAGAAATTTTTTTATTTAAAAATCATGGAGACTTTTCAATGGATGAATTTGTACAATATATGATCAATAGTGGAGTTTCTCAAAAACAAGCTGCGACTTATTTTAATGTATCTACAAGACAAATACGCAATAGTATGGAAAGGATGGGTGAACTATGAGTGATAAGTATTTACCAATAAAAATATTTGAGAAAAGAAAAGACTTTGATGATAGGAACACAGAAGGCGGTGGTGATAGCAGAGAAGCCAGTTGGGTATTGCATGGAGAACAACTTCATATCAGAGCAATATCTTTAGTTGAAGATGTGAAAAAAATTAAATCTACTTTCAAAGAATGGAATGAAAAAGAAAGTCCATTACCGCTGATTGTAGCAACGACAATTGAAGAAAATGCTATAGCAAAATCTCACAGAGGAAGAATTGCCAATGTACTGGAAAGTGATGGAAAGGATAACGTAATTGGTGTCTATGGAGATAGACAATTATTATCCACAGTTGCAACAGAAGAAGTATTGAATAATATTGAATTAACATTGTCTGATGAAGAAAATCAAGCTAATCTAATATCTTCGATTTGCGATATAGATGTATTTAAGCCCTATGTACAAGAATATGATGGCGAAAATAAGGCGTATAGGGTGAAACTATGTAATTATAATAATTTTGACATCAATAATATTGCAAAGATAATTTTTGAACGTCAATGTCAAGAAAAAGGAATTAAGATAGAATCAAAAACCCGTTATACAACGGATATGACTATTTATAGAGTAACGATAGAAAGTCTGGAACGATTGAATGAAATTGGCGAATTTGAAGGAATCTATTCTGTAGAAAGAACTTATCCAGTATTGGCAACTATGGATGGTATGGATGCGGAAGTACAAATAGCAGTAAAAGAACCAGAAGAAGATAAAGAATATCCTATTGCAGGTATACTTGATACAGGTATTTCCGATATTTCATATTTGAAAAACTGGCTGAAAGACAAAGAATTTTCTAACTATCCAATTGAATATCAGGATAATGCACATGGAACTTTTGTTGCAGGGATTATTGAGTATGGGGATGAATTTAATGCTACCAATGTCACAGCACTAGATGGAGTGAAGCTGTTTAATGCCGTTGTATATCCCGATTTACATAAGGAAACGATATACCCGGAAGAATTAGTAGAGCATATCAGAGAAGCTATTGAAAGGAATCCACAGATTAAAATATGGAATTTATCATTGGGAACGAACCAAGAATGTGAGCTAGATGAATTCTCGGATTTTGGAATGGCTTTGGATAATATTCAGGATGAGAATAATGTTTTAATTGTAAAATCAGCAGGCAACTGTAATAATTTTCTAAAAAATCAGCCTAAAGAGCGAATAAGTAAATCAGCGGATTCGGTGAGGGCATTGGTAGTAGGCGCTATTGCTGAAATACAGGGAGAGGATGATTATGCAGAGCCTAATATGCCATCACCATTTACCCGAATAGGACCTGGACCAGCTAGTATTGTGAAGCCGGATTTGGTATATTATGGTGGGAATGCAGGGGTCAGGAAAGGAAAGATGACTGTATCAGGAGTTCCTTCATTTGGTTTGGATGAAAGCATACAAAGAATGGTGGGAACAAGTTTTTCAACACCATGGGTTACAAGAATTGCAACAGAACTTAATTTTTTGATGAAAGAAGAGTTTGACCCATTGATGATTCGTGCACTAATGATTCATAATGCAAAGTATCCATCAAATACAAAAATGCGTATGACTGATAAGGTGAACCAGATGGGGTTTGGAATGCCAATTGGTGCAAATGAAATTTTATATAATTCTCCAGATGAGATTACATTAATCTTAAGAGATACTTTGGATAAGGGAAATTTTATTGAAATGTTTGATTTTCCGTTTCCCACCAGTATGGTTGATAATAATGGATTTTTTAGAGGCCAGGTAATATTAACATTGGTTAATAAAACTCTTGTAGATGATAAGCAAGCAGGAGAGTATTGTCAGTCTAATATTGATGTGTTTTTTGGAACTTACGAAACAGAAAAGGAGAGAGATATTACAAAACCAATTATTAAGAATCCAAAAGGAGTCGATGATAATCAGAATATATTGTTGGATAATTTATATAGTGCAAGGGTTAAAGGTGCAAATCCTAACAGTGGATTTGAAAGAGAATGTACTTTGGTGAAATATGGTAAAAAATTTCATCCTGTCAAAAAATATGCTGTGGATTTGTCTGATATGACACCTTCAAATAGAGAAAAATGGTTGCCTTCATCTCGAAAGTGGTATTTGAAGGTAGATGGTTTATATAGAGACTTTATTGAAAAGGAAGCAGTACGTGAAAATTTTCAGCTTAGTCAAGAATATTGCCTTATTCTGACGATTAGAGATCCAGAGCGAACAGCACCTGTTTATGATGAAGTTACACAGCAACTTACAAATAGAAATTTTATGCATCATGATATCTTAGTAAGAAATACTATCCAAGTACCAACAGAAATTGATAAGTAAAAAATGATTCTTAATAAAAATAGTTTACCCCATTGCCACATTTTTAACAAATACTTTTGCTCCGGACTATAATTAATTTGTCCCCACACACTTGGAGACAGTTAGGTTGCTGCCAACTAGTACATCGGGTATCATCATCAGTGCGTCAGCAAGAATCCAAAGGTGTAGCTTTCTCAATTTCATTTTTTTCACAAAGAAACCAATAGATAACGCGCCTAATATTGTGGCAAAGCTAATGATTTCCATTCCTATGCCGTATAAGGTATCTCCGCTTTGCATGGTTATTCGGAGAACGATAGGAGCTCCCACAACGAAATAAGGAGTCAGAACCAGATTCAGTAAGACGGCGATAATACCGATCTTCAATATGAATTTCTGCTTAACAATGAAAGTAAAACCCTCTTTTATATCTTTTATAATGGTCGGTATGATGTGTTTGGTCTGTTCTCGTTTCACAAAAGGTATCTCTATAAAAATCTCCATAACAGCGGACAGAAAAAAGGAAATACAGCTAAATACGATAATGACATATAATTTTCATTTTCAATTAACTGAGGCGGCCAATGGGAAGGAAGCATTACTTTTACTGCATTTCAATGCCATTCCTTCAGTAACTCATCATGTTCTAAAATATAATCCAGCTTTTGAATGAACGGCACGATCTCATTAAAATTCAACGCCCGGTGGTCAAAAGCCAAACACATAGGGATTACCTTTCTTATCCCTATTGATTTTTCACCATCTTCATTTCTTATGACCCCGGCTTTTTCCTGTATGCTGCCGATACCAACAGCGAAAACCTGCGGGGGAATGATTTCCAAAAGCCCCATGAAGCCTTTCTGGTCTTTATAAAGGGAACCGATGTTGGAGATTGTGATGCTGCCCGGTACAAGGTCTTGTACCGTTATTTTATCTTCGGCAGGGATTTTGTTATATGCTTCGATTTCTTTTTTGCTGTGCTTCGTGGTTTGGGATTTTCCAAATGACGCTCCTAATAAGACTCTAACAGCCTTTAGCAGATGTCCCTTTTTCAATTCACCCAGCATATTGTTTACGGAAATCTGAAACATAGGAATCTGAATATCGCAATTTTTAATTTTCAAAGCGGTTTTATTTATATATTCCTGCATTTCTATCAGCGTTTTGGATTCAAAGTTCCGCAGGTTGATTGTGACCATGTTTCCGTTTTCAAGCAGCCAGGGCATTGATATGTCTATATTTCCTTTGACTTCAATTTCGCCTGTTACATATTTGGGGTTATATTTTATATGGGCGTTCACCTCCGGCGCGGACTTGATTGCCTCTACACATATTTTAAGCAATAAAGTGTTAATGGTAATGCCCGTATTAGGCTCGTGTTCTTTTAATCTGTAAAACGCCGCCAGCAGATCGGTCACGTCGGCTTCATAAATGAATGTGACATGCGGAACAGACGTCCATGATTCATATGTCTTATAACCGACAATCTTTTTGTGCAGTGTAAAATGTCTTGTTTCATTTATTGAATGGTTCATTTCGTTCTCCTCACCGCTTTGATTTAACAAAAATACCGCCGGACATGGGCAACTAAAACATTGGGAGAGAACGGCTTAGTTATATAATCATCCGCTCCCTGCCCGAGTCCCTTTATCATGTCAATGTCATCCTGTTTGGCTGTCACCATAATAATTGGAATATC
>Ga0153920_1000428_pt1 | contig 17655 bp, 20 predicted proteins | sample TSNJ004MetaG_FD_104713 | JGI IMG/M metagenome (GOLD analysis project Ga0153920, IMG submission 104713) | Attine ant fungus gardens microbial communities from New Jersey, USA - TSNJ004 MetaG | ecosystem: Host-associated > Fungi > Mycelium > Unclassified | place: USA: New Jersey, Brendon T. Byrne...
CTTGATATAATTTATGAAGACGAAAACATGCTTGTTGTAAATAAACCGTCAGGAATGTTGACTCATCCCACCACAATAGAGCGCGAAAACACACTGGTTAATGCTCTTTTATATAAATACGGCAGAGATAATCTATCCGATATCAACGGAGAATTTCGTCCGGGAATTTTACACAGACTTGACCGTAATACGTCAGGATTATTAATGATTGCCAAAAATAATAAAACCCATGAGTTTCTGTCTGAACAAATTAAAAAACATGCAATAACCAAGAAATACAGAGCGGTCATAAAAGGAGAGTATTCAAAAGATAAGGATGAAATTAATCTGCCTATAGGCAGAAACCCTAAACAACCTCACAAAATGGCAGTGATTGAAAACGGAAAAGAAAGTAAAACTATTCTAAAAGTTATAAAACGATTTAAAGAAGCTACATATATCGAACTGGATCTGATAACAGGACGTACTCACCAAATAAGAGTGCATATGAGTTATTTAAAGCATCCGATTTATAATGACACTCTATACGGCGCAGGAGAAGGTAAAGTTAAAACAGAAGAACAGGTTTTACAATCATTCTACTTACGCTTTACAAAACCTTTCGGCAATGAGATAATAGAGTTGGAAATTGAACCGGATGAGAAAATCCGGAAGGTTTTAACTTATTTTGAAGACAGGAGCGAAAAATATGAAAACAACAAGTAACTTAATGGCGTTAATTACATTTATAGCAGCTGTTTATTTGATTTATATTAACTATGGACATGAAATTCCTTTTAATTTTTTAAGAACTCAATATGCAGTAGATATGTCCATTATACTTCTATCATTCTTTATTTTAGGAGACGCTTTCTGCTTTTTTATTAACGTTTCAAGAAATGTTGACAATCAAGACAAAATCAAAGCATATAAACGGGAGTTGGAAAAGAATTCGGTTGAGTGTTCATCAAATTCTTCCAAAGTGGATGTCTTAGAAGCTAAAATAAAGGTTTTGGAAAAAGCATTGGATGACGCGTTAAACAAATAATGACAAATCTTCTATTTCCGCTATAGTTTTACCGTCCTTTTTGTAATGTATAATTCTCAACGGCTGTCCATCTTCATCAAATTCGGTTTTGGAAACTCTTACAGGTTTTTCGCTGGAATAAGTTTCCAATTTTATAGGCAGCCCGTTTTCAGGATTAGCTGTTCCGATAAATTGCATGTTTCCGTTTTCATAATATGCAGTTTGTTTTATTGCATTGCCGGTTTTTTTATCCAGTTCTAAAACATCTGCAATATTATTGGAATCAGGATGAAAGCTGGTTTGTCTAAAGATTTCACCATTTTCAGTATTGAAGTCATAAACAAATTCTTTATATAAACCGTCTATTGTTCTGTGTATTGTTTGAATATTTTTTCCGCTGTCAGGATCCATTTTGTATGTTAAATAAGGCATGTTTTTATCGTTATAGATATTATGTTCCTTCAAAACACCGTTTTTTGAATTATATGATAATTTATAACTTAATGTCATTCCATCATCTTCATAAATACTTTGCTCTTTCATAAATCCTGATTTGGTATTAAATTCTTTTATATTATAGACAAAGGCGCTATTTGGATGAAGTGTTATTTCTTCTGTTTTTTTGCCTGAATCATTATAATTTGTAATTTTTTTTATTTTGACATCAACGTAGCCATCATCATCTTGAAAATCATCTTCGTAATCGTCTGTATTGCTACTTGCTTGCAACTCTATTTCTTGGACTATTATACCTGCATCATCAGTTGTAACTACTTTTTTCAGAACATTATTTTCGTCATAATGACATATGCCTTTAAATTCGTAATTTTCATAATCCAAAATAGGTTCTTTTTTACCGCTGAATGTTACGCTGTCCGAAATTGTATTTGTTTTTATTAATGCATTTTTATTTATATTATTTATATTTACACTATTGTATAAATTTGTGCTTACCGGTGATATTCTCATTATTTCTCCAAACTTTCTATTCGTATTATCTAATAACACGTAAATAAAAAAATTTGTTAGTACTAATAAATTTTTTTACAAAAGTACAAAAAAGAAGCAAATAAAAATTATTTGCTTCTTAAATGATTTTTTAGTAAAAACTATTGAACAGCCGATTCGCCTTCAGTTTTTTGCTGATTGATAAGGTTTTGAAGTTTTTCTTTAATTTCTTCACCTTTTTTTTGCATATCAGAGACGACATCATCAGCTTTAGCCTGAATTTCTTTTACTGTTTCATCTGCACGTTTTAAAGCATCTCTGGTGGTTTCGCAAATCATTTCACGGGTTTCTTCGCCTGATTTAGGAGCTAATAAAATCCCCGCTATTGCGCCTATAGCACCGCCTACTATAAAACCTGCTAAAAATCTAGTTGCTGACATAATTAGTTACTCCTTTTCTTTTCATTAACATTCTATCGATTTTGGAGAATTAATTAATCCCCAAAAAAGGCTATTTATTTTTTAAACATTCCAAATACGGTAGCAAAACCTTTAATAACACCTCCGATAATTGATTCGGAAATCATTTTTGTCTTGCCGAAAGTTTTTTCCACTGCCGATCTGAAATTATCTACTCCCTGGTCAGTGCTTTTTACAATTGCATTGATTGAGCTTAGAGTTTCGTTTAATTCTTTCAAAGTCGGTTTCAATTCTGAATTTAACAGGGTTGATGTTGCGTTCAAATTCTTAACCAATACTGACAAATCCATCAGTAATTTTATCAAGAAACCTGCCACTATAATGATTACAATGCCGCTTGACCATGCAAGAAAGGTTAAACCCTGGTTTAAAGATATTTGTGTAATTTCCATTTATATTTCCTTTTTATTGCCGTAAAAATTCTAATAAGAGTAATCACCGTCTGCTTCTTCAAGTTCTTTAGCTTTAAGAAGTTTTTTAGACTTAATCATATTATTTAATTTTCTGAATTGTCTCTCTAATTTATATCTCATCAAATCAACAGATTCTAACGCCTGTTTTTTAGCTTCGTTAATAGCAGGAGAATTTTTTTCATATAATTCTGTTGCTGCTTCTTTTAATTCACGTCTTGACTCTTCGCCGGGTTTAGGAGCATATAAAACACCCGCAATAATCCCGCCTACAACACCTGCTATCAAGCCCATACCGAACATAAAAGATTTATTTTTACACATTGTTTGACCTCGTCTTTCATTTTTTCAATTATTATATCATATTATATTTCGATTTACAAGAGTTAAACGGCATTTTATCTGTGTATTCTTTAATCAGAACCAACATATTAAAGACCGATGCGGCTCTTTTAAACCTTCCTTTGCAGCATATTAATACAGCATATAGAATGAATGTTTTTATTAATTTCAATTTGAAAAGTTGTTTTTTTCTGTCAACAATACATAATATTGTATATAATGTCTTTTTTAAATTACGGACAACATCATATGCTTCTCTTAAATTTACTTCAAGAGCCGGCATAAATTTTACTACTTTATCATTAATAATGCACACTTTTTTATCAGCCTTAATTATAAATGCCGACACTGCTCCTGCTATAATAAGCTGCGCTATGAAAATTGTTGCAATAAATAAATACATTTTTCCTTTTTTTTGTATTATAGTTGAAGTATAAAATAATGTCCAGCAGAAAAGAATAAGTCGAAAGGACTATTTATGATAGGAAAAATAAAATTTTATACAGCTTTGCTTTTTGCAAAATGCGCTTATCTGAGTATAAAACTTTTAAATAAATCATCAGGAACATCATTTATAGGTATGATGGTTTTAAAGATTTGCCCTGATTTTCTTTCCTACTGTTCTAAATATATCCGCAAAAAAAATATTACTATAACGGGAACTAATGGAAAGACAACAACTTCCGGGTTAATTGCTCACATTTTGGAATGCGCAAATCAATCGGTAATTCATAATCTAAAAGGCGCAAATATGCTTACCGGTGTAGCAAACGTCTTTGCATTAAAATTAAGACCATTTAAAAAATTTGATTATTCGGTAATTGAGTCAGATGAAGCGTATTTAACCAGATTATATGATTATATGAAGTCCGACTATTTAGTTATTACAAATCTATTCAGAGACCAGCTTGACCGATACGGAGAATTGAACACAACCGCGAAATACATTAAAAATGCAATTGATAAAAATCCTGATTTAAAATTAATTCTTAACGCCGACGATCCTATAGTCGCAACTTTTGACAGAACTAAATATGCCGTATATTATGGATTTGAAGATGTTGAGTATTATTGTGATTATGAAAACAAATCTAACGCACCTTTGGAAAATTTCAGCTGCCCATGCGGTTCTCCGCTAAAGTATAAAAAACAATTTTTCGCTCAGCAAGGACATTATTATTGCGAAAAATGTTCATATAAAAGAGCAAATTGTGATTACTCGGCAAAAGTAAAAATTTACAACGATTATTCAGAAATTACAGTTAAAAACAGAAAACTTGAAACGGAGTTTAATTTTAGAATTAATATTGCAGGCTTATATAATGCTTATAATGCTCTGGCAGCTATTGCTTTTGCGTTTGAAAACGGATTAAATCAACAAGAAATTCAAAATGCCTTAAATAATTTTAAATCTATTTTCGGCAGAACGGAAAAAAGAGTTATAAACGGACATCCGGCAATAATTCAGCTTATAAAGAATCCGACCGGAGCAAGTGAAGTTCTTAAAACCGTAGATTTGAAATCAAATATTGTAATAGCGATTAATGATAATTACGCTGACGGCAGAGATATTTCATGGTTATGGGACAGTGATTTTGAACGGTTAAAAGATGCGGAAAAACTAGTCATCACTTCAGGAATCCGCGCAAACGATATGGCCTTGAGATTAAAATATGCCGGAATTCCTTCCGAAAAAATAATAATAGAACCTTCAGTAAAAAAAGCAATCCAACTGGCAAGTTCAACCGGAAATCCTGATGACAAAATTACAATTCTTCCGTCATATACGGCGTTGTTGAAAATAAATAAAGAAAAATTATAAAAAGAGGTAGAAACATGTTACTAGGAGTAAATATAGATCACGTTGCGACACTAAGAAATGCAAGAGGCGGAAATGAGCCCGACCCGATTTTAGCGGCTGAAATATGCGAGCGAAACGGTGCAACTTCAATTACTGCACACCTTAGAGAAGACAGACGGCATATAAAAGATTGTGATATATTAGTTCTTTCAAAAACATTAAAAACAAGTTTGAATTTAGAAATGGCAATGAATGAAGATATTCAAAAGCTTGCGCTTGAAATAAAGCCTCATTCAATATGCCTTGTTCCTGAAAGACGTCAGGAAGTTACAACTGAAGGCGGTTTAGATGTAGCATACCAATTTGAAAAAACAAGAGAATTCATTGCGCCATTGATAGATTCGGGAATTATCGTCAGCCTGTTTATTGACCCTGATATAAAACAGGTCAGAGCTTCGGCAAATACCGGCGCTCAATTTATAGAAATGCATACCGGCAAGTATTCGGAATCCTTCGGCACCGAAAATGAAGAAAATGAATTTCAGGCGCTTAAAATTGCCGCAGAACTGGCTCAATCTCAAGGGCTAAAGGTAAACGCGGGACACGGGCTAAATTATGAAAACGTTCGCCGAATGCATGAAATAAAAGATTTAGTTGAATTAAATATCGGACACAGTATAATATCAAGAGCAGTATTTGTAGGACTCCCGCAAGCTGTAAGAGAAATGTCCGATTTAGTGAAGAGCGCGAGCTAGCAGAGCGGATTTTCGGCAGGGTGATACGAGCGAAGCGAGTAAACCCGTTAGTTGGAGCAAAATCACACTTTTGCGACAACCCGTTTAACGCCAGTGAGTAAGAAGGAATTAAATTATGGAAAATAATAAAAAAATAATAGAAGAAATGCAACTGGTTGCAGAACAAATGCGGCTTGACGACATTGAAGAAAATCCGGATATTCTGGATGATTTTTTCGATTGTGATTGCTGCGGAGAAAATAAGTGCCTGGCAGGTTCTATAGAATACGACGGATACAGACTATGTAATGATTGTGTTTTAATAGCGGAAACTTGTTTTGCACTAAAAAAGATTTCTGCAATTCAAGAGTTAATCGATTCTATGGAAGATAACCGCCTGGAGAAGCTTTGTGATTTCCTTAAACAGGAAGATAAGCACTTAAATAATTAATCTACGAAGGCAATTTTATACAAAATTCAGTGCGGACATTTTCTTCGCTTTGAACATTTATCTCGCCGCCATGCGATTTTACTATCTGCTGAGCAAGATATAATCCCAGCCCTGTGCCTATTTTTCTGAATTTTTTAACGGCAGAGTAATATTTATTGAAAATCATTTTAATATCATCAGACGAAATGCCTTGTCCGTAGTCAATAACGGATATCGTAACAAAACCCGAAATTTCGCCTGTCAAAATATCAATATTTCCTTTTGTATTACTGTGGGATATTGCATTAGAGATAAGGTTTTTTATTACTCTCTCAAGCTGAAGTTGATCTGCCATAACTTTAAGATCTTTACAATGTTCATCAAAATTAATTTTCATATCGGCATTCAGAGCAATCGGCTGTATCTGATTAATTACCCCTTTTATTAATCCGTTTAATTTTATATTTTCTTTTGTCAGCTTTATCCCTTTTTCTTTGATTTTGTAAGTTTCTAAGAGTATTTGCACTAAATCAACCAATTCTTGATTAGAAGTTCGCATATTTAATAATGCAACCTTTTGTTTTTCGTTAATTTCACCGAATTTTCCGTCAACAAGAAAATTAAGAATATTCGATTCCGCGACTATGGGAACCTTTAAATCATGAGTTAACGTCGCTACAAAATCTTCTTTTAACGTTTCAATTTCACGTTCGTTGGTTACATCTTTAATCAATAAAACATAACGCTTTTTGTCCTCAATAGATAATTTAACCGAACTCATTACAAAGTTATTAGTCGGATTATGGTTTATAAAAATATCAACATTATTTAATTTCTCAATATTATGTTCTTCATCCATTTGAATATAATCCATTATATTTTTACCCTGAATGTCTTTACCTTTTGCGCCGAACCACGTAATTATTTTCGGAGTTGCGCGAAGTATCTGATATTTTTCATTAACAATTAAAATCCCGTCAGAAAGTGAATTTATAACAGATTCGAGTAATTTGTTCTGACGCATTAATTCTGCCTGATATTCAATAATCATTTTTTCTCTGTCGTTAAGAGTTTCTACCATTCGGTTAATACTATCAGTAACGTTTCTGTATGTCGGGTGATTAATTTCCTCGATTTTTGTCGATAAATTACCGTAACGAACGGAATTTACGGTATTTGTAACCATGCCGAGATAATCGTTAATTTTTGACCACCTTTTGTTAGTTTGACGGGTAATCAAAAACAAGATAATAAACACAATAATTACACTAAAATTTAATAAATACCAGAGCATATATAACTTTCTCTTAACCTTATATTTTTAATATACTTTATGCTATAATTATATCAGACAAGGGGTATTTTGTTAATACACAATATTAAGGATATTTTCTCAAAATGAGTAAACTTAAACTTCCAAATACAATAAAAATGGTAATAACTGACTTTGACGGAATTATGACAGATAATTGCGTCTATATAGATGAAAAGTTTAATAAATCAAGAAAAATTAATTTTTATGATGTTCTGGGAATGTCTTTATTGCGCAAACATGATTACAAAATAGCTATGATATCCGGCGAAATTAATCCTTTAATGGATATGCTTTCAGAAAGGTTCTCCGTTAAAGAAAATCACCAAAATATTAAAGAAAAAATAGTGGTTTTGGAAAAAATAATACAAAAATATTACCTATCGCAGGAAGAATATTTGTATATTGGTGATGATGTCAATGATAAACTTTGTCTGGAACATGCAAAGTATAGAATTACTGTTCCGAATGCTGTTAGTAAAGTTAAAGAAATTGAGGGAATTCAAATTACCGCAAATAAAGGCGGAGAAGGAGCCTTCAGAGAGGTGGCTGATTGCCTGATTGGTTTAAGAATATAATTGAAAAAGTAAGAAATCTAAATTCAACCATAACTGAGTATAAAAAAGAAACGGTTATTCAATCTTTGCCTGCTCTTACATATGTAAACCGCGCTAAAAAAAAGCTTCAAGAAGGTAAGCTTAACGCCGCTAAAAAGATTCTTTTAAAAGCTCTGGAGCTTCCGCAAAAAGATCCTCTGGTATATAAATACTTAGGTATAGTAAATGATAAATTAAAAGAATATACTGAAGCAGCTGATGCTTATCAGGAATCTGCGGATTTAAACCCGCATGATAAAAATATATGGCAAAAACTCGGCTTTGCTCTGATAGCTTGTAATAAATATACTGAAGCGGAAAAATCCTTTGATAATGCAAATAAAATTAGTCCGGGTAATACGGATACATTTACGGGCTGGGGTATGGCATTAATGAAATCCGAGAGATATATAGAGGCATCCGAAAAATTCACGGAAGCAATAAAAGCCAGCAAATATAATTTTACTGCAATATTCCTTGCCGCAGTTACTAATGTAAAAATGAAAGAATATGATAAAGCAGAAGCTAAACTCTCATTTTTAGCGAATATATGCCCGAATGAATCTAATACATATGAACTTGCGCATGTGAAGTTTATCAAATGCGATTATGAAAACGCCATACATTACGGTAAAAGAGCTGTTGAATTTAATTCAAACATGCTTCCTGCATATATTCTTTTAGGAAAAATTTATACAGCCGCGAATGATATGGACAGTTCCTTAAAAGCTTTTCAAACTGCTGAAAACAAAGAGCTGATAAGCGTTAATTTATATGTTGAATGGGCGATTTCGCTTATAAGATTCGGAAATTTCACCGAAGCCAAAGATAAATTATTTAAAGCATTGGAAAAAGATCCTGAAAATACCGAAGTCATGGCATATTTAGGGTTTTACTATGCAAATGAAGGAAATATTGAAGAAGCTGAAAAATATCTGGAAAAAATACCGGAAAAAGAGACTCCAAGTATAATAGTTAAACAGTCTTTCGGAATTACAGCATTTGAAAAAGGAGATAATAATAAGGCTGTCGCACTGTTTAAGGAAACTCTGAATGATGATTTGGATGATTCAATAAGTTACTATTATTTGGCAAAAATTTATGAAAAGCAAAATAATCATTCAAAAGTAAAAGAAAATTATGATATGGCTATTTCCAAAAATCCTAAATACACAAAAGCATACATAGAATATGTTAAGTATTTTATATCTAAAAATGATTTCCCGGAAGCTCGAAGAAAGCTAAGAAAAGCCTTAAAATATAATACAAAAAACATTGAAATATTAAATTTATTATTTTTAACAGAATACATGCTTGTCAAAGATAATGGATGTGAATATAATATAAAAGAAGCCCTTGCAATAGCAAAAGAAATAGAAGAAATTTCCCCGGATCTATTTGAATATACAGAAAAAAAAGAAAAATTGGCGGAGATTTTAAATAGTAAATCCTTAAACAAACTAGAAAGAGATTAAAATTGAGGAAAGTAATAGTTCAAAAATTTGGCGGGACATCGGTCGCAGACACAAATAAAATAAAAAATGTAGCAAAAACCGTAATTAGAGAAAAAGAAAACGGGAATGACGTAGTAGTAGTAGTTTCGGCAATGGGACACACGACCGATTATCTGGTTAAAATGGCCGGAGAATTAAGCTCTAACCCTTCCTGCAGAGAAATGGACATGCTTTTGTCAACAGGCGAAGGAGTTTCTATTGCGCTTCTTGCAATGGCAATTCAATCAGCGGGATATGAAGCGGTCAGTTTTAATGCCATGCAAATAGGCATCATGACTGAAAAAATTCATTCAAAAGCAAGAATTGTTGACATTAAAACAGAAAAATTAAGAACAAACCTTAATGAAGGTAAAATAATTGTCGTAGCAGGATTTCAAGGCGTAACTGCAGACGGCGAAATAACAACATTAGGTCGCGGCGGTTCGGATACATCGGCAGTTGCGCTTGCAGCAGCTTTAAATGCAGAAAGATGTGATATTTATACAGATGTCGAAGGTGTTTATACTACAGACCCCAGAGTTGTTCCTAATGCGTCAAGGCTTGAGCAAATTTCTTATGAAGAAATGCTTGAGTTAGCCCATGCCGGTGCTAATGTTCTCCATCCCCGCAGTGTTGAAACAGCAAAACAATTTAGCGTGCCTTTAAGGGTTCGCAGCAGCTTTAAATTAGATAATTTAGGTACTTTAATATTAGGAGTGGAAAAAATGGAAATATACAAACCTGTCGCAGGTGTGGCTGCTGATTTGTCACAAATAAGAATAGTAGTAACTGATGTTCCGGATAAACCCGGCAGCGCAGCTTTATTATTTAGCAGACTTGCAAATGAAAATATTTCTGTGGACATGATTATTCAATCATACGCAAGAAAGGTTTCCAATACTAATGACATTGCATTTACCATAGATCAGGCTGATTTAGAAAAAGCCGTTTCAATTCTTGGTAATATAAGAGAAGAATTAAACGCAGGCGAAATCAAAGTAGATGATGATATTGCGAAGGTTTCTATTGTAGGTGCCGGCATGATTGACAGACCCGGCATAGCTTCCGCTATGTTTGAAACAATGGCGGAACAGGGCATAAACATCAGAATGATTTCTACAAGTGAAATCAAAATTAGTTGTCTTGTAGATAAAGATAAAGCTCAAAAAGCCATACAGTCACTACACAAAGTATTTGAACTTGAATGCGAGGAAATTGCGGAAATAAAAGGCGATCTTCCTAATATATAATGTTTTGAGCATGAAATAAAATATATATAACAGGGTAATAATTTATCCTGTTTTTTCAGATATAATGCAAAAAAAAGGGAGCTTTTGCTCCCGTTGGAATTAAGAATAGCTGGAAGTATGAAAAAGATTTAATTATATTAAACTTAATTCGCATACTTTTTGCAATTACCCAACTAAACTATATAATATCAATATTAGTAGAATATTTTATTAATTTGCTATCACCCGGTCGGATATAAATTTTAATAAATCTGCAATATGAATAAGTGTATAACGTGCACTTTATGGCAAAATGCAATATCAACAACGATTTAAGGCAAGTTAATATTTCTTCACAAGAGGGGTTGACAAATAAAAATTTATGGTTTATAGTGAAAATGTTAGATGAAGTGTTAAAAAAACACTTAATAACAAACCTCAAGAAGGAGGGCATTATGATAACAATTAACCCCATAAAATTAAATAACTCAAAACCAATCTCATTTGGAGAAGGAAAATTAAATAATCTTACCCCGAATATGGCGATACTATCTTTACAAGCTCCAAGTGCTAAACTTAATTTTGAAAAAGACTATCGTTTAACTCAAGAAGCTAGTGCAGTCAATGCTAATCCGATTCTTGCTATCGGAAGAAAATTTATCAAGGCTTATAAAATGATTACAAATACCCCTGAAAACCCCGAACCAAAAACAACTCGTCAAATTTCATTCATGGGCTGATTAAAAAGCCCGAATGAAAGCGCGAGTGAGCAGAGGGCGAGCCTCTTCAGCGACGCGAAGGCGGCGGTGAAAAGGCGGAGACCCGTTTAGCGCGAACGAGTAAGAAGCACGAATGCTACCCCGAAAATCATAAAACCACCCGCATAACCGATTATTTTTTTTTATATTTTAAATTATCCTTTTTGTATTAATAACAGAAAGGATAATTTATTATGAACGAAAAAATTAAAGAATTACGCTTCAACCCTGAAAAAGCTCAAGATTATTTTGCTAAAATCCTTGCTTTTACTATTGGTCCTGTTGAATTAAAGAACCTTCTTGAAGAAGGCAGCGTTAAAGTCGTTGATGTAAGAAGAAAAGAAGATTACGATATAAGCCACATACCGGGAGCTATTTCCATTCCAAAAGATGAACTTACGGATAACTTATCTAAATTATCTCAAGAAGAAACGACTGTAATATATTGTTATAACCAGCAATGTCATTTAGGCGCAAGAGCAAGTTTAATTCTTGCAGAATACGGTTATCCTGTTGTGCACATGGATGGCGGGTTTACAACATGGAAAGAAGATTTCCGCTTTGCTACAGTTGATGCTTACCATGAAGAAACATAAAAAATAATCATTCATTATATTTTGGTTAACGAGGATGATGAATTTCATCCTCTTTTTATTATAACTTTTCTTGCTCACTCGCACTTAACGGATATATGCCAGTTCTCCGCCGCCTCAGCATTGCCGAAGAGGCTCGCCCTCGCCATAATACGGATTAACCTCAGCGTTCGCTCTATATATCAGCTCCGCCGCCGGACATTTTATTAAAAACCTGTTTACCGCCTTCTTTGGCTTTAGCAGCATTATAAGCAAAATCTGTTGCTTCTCTGTCTCTTGCTATAGCTTCTTGCAGACCTGTCATCTCGTCAAGGCTTAAGTTTTCCATGCCTTTTGTATCTTTTGAATTCATATATTTTTTAAAGTGTTTTTGGGAAACATAATCAAAACCCGGTAAATTATGTTTTAATGAATACCATTTGTAAAACTGATGAATCATATAAAACGGGTCTATTTCACCTTCTCTCATAACAAACAAAGGCTCTGATTTTAATGACAGCTTTGATTTTGTCATGAAATTAAGATAAAGAGCATCAAACCCTCTTAATTCTGTTATAAATCCCTCTTCTTCATTTATTACCCAAAGAACCTTATCGGCGTTTGTAAGCTTGCAGACTGCTGTTCCCTGACTTTTAATATAGGTTAATAGCTTGTTAGGATCATTATCATATGATTTTAAAAGTTCTTCTATATTCCTTTTTACAAGCTCTTTATTTTTTTCTGTTTCAGAATTAAGAGTAAGTGTCATATTAGAAGAAACGACCGTTTTAGAAGTGCGGTTTGAAGAAGACGATTTTAAATGCTTATCCAGTCTTAGTTTCAAAGATTTTTCTCTTATAGAAAGTAAAAAGTATGTAATTTTTTTAAATATATTCATAGAAATATTATACACCATGCTTTGATAACATCTTTCATCTGATTGCAGGAAAAACCAAAACCTTATGTCAAAGTTGTTGCTTTTACAAACTACCTCCGCGGGAATTGCATAGCATGAATTATCTTTGCGTTTCATATAGGAGCACATGTGATCCAAACATTATGTTTGGTTAAAAAATAATTAATTTTTTTAAAAAAACGAATATTTTATATTATCATATATTTAGGAGACATTTATGCAATACAAAGATTATTATGAAATACTAGGACTAAAAAGAGAAGCGACAGGTGCCGAAATAAAATCAGCATATAGAAAATTAGCAAGAAAATTTCATCCTGACGTTAACAAAACAAAAGAAGCCGAAAGCAAATTTAAAGATATAAACGAAGCTTACGAAGTTTTATCAGATAAAGAAAAACGCCAAAGATATGATAGTTTAGGCGCAAACTGGCAGCAGGGAGCGGAATACACACCGCCTCCGGGATTCGAACAATTCGGTTTTGATTTCGGACAAGGCGGTCAGGGCGCTTATCAAAGCTTTGATTTTGGCGAAATGGGTGGATTTTCAGATTTCTTCAGTTCATTATTCGGCGATATGATGGGAGCGCAGACATCAGGCGGACGTCAGTCAAGAAGAAGCGTATTCAGCGATTTTGGAGACTTCGATTTTGGTCAGGCTCAAGCAGGCGGAAGAACATACCGTCAAGAAGCTCCGAAAGAAGATTTAGATTTAACAAAAACTCTTAACATAACTGCTAAAGATATATTTGAGCAAAAACCGGTAACTGTTAAATTCACTCAAATGGAAAAATGTAAGTCTTGTCCTCCCCTAGGAAGTTTTTGCAGTGATTGCGGCGGCACAGGTATAAAAAATGAACTTAAAACTTTAAAAGTAAAATTACCTCCTGAAATAAAAGAAGGTCAAAAAATCAGGATTAAGGGTGAAGGACTCATTGACGCTTACGGCAGAAAAGGCGATTTATATCTGATTGTAAATATCAAGGATAGAGAATACGAAATAAATGGCACTGATTTAACAAAAGAAATTGAAATTACTCCTCCTGAAGCTGTTCTTGGAGTTAAAAAAGAGATTAAAACTCTTCACGGTAATATAACAATCACAATCCCGCCGAAAACCGACTCGGGTAAATCCTTAAGATTAAAAGAGCTCGGACTCCCAAAAAAGGGCATCGGAGGTCAATCCGGCGGCTACGGGTACTTAAACGTAAGAGTTAAAATTGTTTTGCCAAAAGAACTTTCTGAAAAGCAAATTGAGCTTTATAAAAAAATTCAAGAGTCATAAAACGCAATATATTATTGACAATATCTACGCTTAAAGCGACAATAGTCTTAGAGGAGGGATTTTTGCTATGACTAAAGAGACTTTTTTACATGACAAGCACGTTCAGTTAGGCGCAAAAATGGTTGATTTTGCAGGATGGCATATGCCTGTGCAATATACTTCAATTATTGAAGAACACAAAACCGTTAGAGAAAGTGTGGGTTTATTTGATGTGTCGCACATGGGCGAAGTTTTTGTGTCGGGAAAAGATTCTATGGAATTTCTAAACAAAATAGTCCCTCAGGATATCTCCAAATTAAATTATGAAAAAGCCGTTTACTGTCAATTACCGAATAAAAACGGCGGCTTAATCGATGATTTGATTATATACAAATTAGGCATTAATTACTGGCTTGTTATTTGTAACGCATCCAGACTGGATGAAGATTTAAACTGGATGGTAAGGAATAAACGCGGATTTGATGTAAAAATAGATAATTTGTCGCATAATTATTCACTGCTGGCGATTCAAGGACCAAAGGCTGCGGAATTACTGGCAAAAATGGGATTAGATACCAATCAAGAATCCTTTACCATTAAACCTGGCAAAGTTGCAGGGATAAAAGTTATGGCTTCACGTACAGGTTACACCGGTGAAGACGGATTTGAAATACTAGTAGAGAATGAATATTCAGAATTTCTCTGGGACAAAATTCTTGAAGAAGGAGTAGAGTTCGGAATAAAGCCGATCGGACTCGGCGCAAGAGATACATTGAGGTTGGAGGCAGCTCTGCATTTATACGGAAATGATTTGGATGAATGCACAACTCCGATTGAAGCAGGGCTTTCCTGGTCAATCCCGAAAGACAAGGAAGCTGATTATAACGGTAAAGAAGTCATAATGAATCAGTTACAAAACGGAACAGACAAAAAACTTGTAGCTTTAAAAATGTTGGATCGTTCAATCCCGCGCCATGAATATGAAGTTTATTCAAATGGCGAAAAAGTCGGAGTAGTAACAAGCGGCGGTGTTTCACCGATGTTAAATGCTAACATAGCTCTTGCTTATGTAAAAAATGATAAAAATATTTGCACAGGTTCTACTGTTCAAGTTATGATAAGAGAAAAATTACACGATGCAGAAGTGGTTAAAAAACCATTTATTCAGAAAAAAAATAAGATTAAAAATTAGCATACTAAAGAGAAAGAGGAAGAGGAAGAGTATGAATTACACAGAAAAGATTTTATGTACCAGGTCTCATGAGTATTTATTAGAAAACTCGGACCAAACTTATACGATAGGCTTAACCGACTATGCAGTTGAGCAGTTAGGCGACATTGTATTCTTAGAGCTGCCTGAAGTCGGCGCAGAATACAAAAAAGGCGAATCTTTTGCAGCTATTGAATCGGTAAAAGCAGCTTCCGAAATTTACATGCCTATAAGCGGCAAAATTATTGAAATAAACGATGCGGTTGTAGATTCTCCGGAGCTTCTTAATGAAGACAATTACGAAAAAGGTTGGCTGGTTAAAATCGAAAGTTCTGCCGGTGATGCAGAAATAGCTGATTTAATGGAATACGAAGACTATAAAGAGCAACTATAGCAAACATAATGTTTGCATCATTCGTGCTTCCCTTGAGACGCAAAAACATTATAAAAACGCGATGTACGCGAAGGGAATTTCGATAATGAATCAACAAAATAGTTAAGGAGAAATATGAAGAATTTTATTGCACTTACAGAAGAAGACAGAAAAGAAATGTTGAAAAGTATAAATGTAAATTCTGTCGATGAATTATTTGATAAAATCCCAAAACAAGCTCGTATGGGTAAGTTGAATCTGGAAAATCCTTTGAGTGAAATGGAAGTGCAAAAAAGAATTAAATCTATTTCTAAGAAAAACAATACCGATTACATAAGCTTTTTAGGAGCAGGCGTGTATAATAAATTCATTCCGGCTTGTATTAATCATGTAGCGCAGAGGTTTGAATTCTTAACTGCATATACGCCGTATCAACCCGAAGTCTCACAAGGTACGCTTCAGGTTATGTATGAATTTCAGACAATGATTTGTCGTTTAACAGGCATGGATTTATGCAACGCAACTGTATATGATGCCGCTACCGCTTGTGCGGAGGCAATTTTAATGGCGGTCAGAATTAAGAAAAAAGATAAAGTGCTTGCTTCTAATTCCATAAACCCTGAATATAAAAAAGTTATTGAAACATATACTTCAATGAATGAAATAGCCGTTGAATGGTTTGATGAGCTTCCTGCTGATACAACGGAATATTCTTGCGTGCTTGTTCAGACACCTGATTTTTATGGAGAAATACTTGAAATACAACCCGTTGACACATTATCTGTAGTTTGCACAGACCCTTCAACTTTATCTATATTAAAGCCGCCTTCCGAATATGGCGCTGATATAGTAGTCGGTGATGTTCAAACGTTAGGAATCCCGATGTCATTCGGCGGACCACACGCCGGTTTTATTGCTTGTAAATCAGCTTATATGAGGCAAATTCCAGGCAGATTGGCAGGAAGAACAGTCGATGCAGAAGGTAATCAGGCATTTAGTTTGACTATTCAAACAAGAGAACAGCATATTAAACGTGAAAAAGCTACAAGTAATATCTGTTCAAATCAAGCATTAATAGGTCTTTGCGCAACTCTATACTTAAGCGTAATGGGTGAAAACGGCTTTAAGCAGGCCGGTTATTTATCATCAAAACTGGCTCACGTGCTTGCAGACAAATTAAATCACAGGGGAATAAACGTTCTTAATAAAAATTTCTTTAATGAATTTGTAATAGAAGTTCCAAATGCAGAAAAACTTCTTGCAAAATTAAAAGAAAAAAATATTATCGGCGGTTTGAAATTATCAGAGAATAAAATTCTTATTGCCGTTACAGAAATGAATACCGAGGAAGAAATTAATGTCTTTGTTGAAAGTTTGTAGCTTTGTGAAGAACATACCGGGATTATTTAATTGTAATTCCCTGACTTTCTAATAGAAAAATATTATTATCTGGTTTTAAATTATCTTTGAAAGTTGAAGATAATTTATATGAATAAATTTTTAGAAAAAATTAACGAAGTAAAATCCATTTTACTACTTGCACTTTATTTCGTATTACTGTTTTTTTTAACCTACAAAGTATATGAACATGTTTTTAAATTCTACTTAATGGTAAAATTTGATGAAGTCGCGCCTATTACAAGAAGTTTAAATGTATATTATAAAGGCTTTAAGGTCGGAAAAACAACCGAAATTAAACCGGGTGCAGACTTCAAATATACCCTTGTAAAGATAGTATTTAATTCAGATGTTTCGATTTTGCCGAGTAATATAACCGCAAAG
>Ga0153920_1000430_pt1 | contig 17615 bp, 19 predicted proteins | sample TSNJ004MetaG_FD_104713 | JGI IMG/M metagenome (GOLD analysis project Ga0153920, IMG submission 104713) | Attine ant fungus gardens microbial communities from New Jersey, USA - TSNJ004 MetaG | ecosystem: Host-associated > Fungi > Mycelium > Unclassified | place: USA: New Jersey, Brendon T. Byrne...
CGAGGTCTTTGGTGATTCTACTGGTCTCGCGCAGAAAGATATTGAGCGTCAACATGAGATTCAGCGCCGCCTCGGTATGACACAAACTGAAGAGCGCTCGAGTGGGTCCATCTACCAAGAAGCTGAAAATAAGGGTTCAGCTTAAGGTTCTTGTGAGCCTGGATTTGGATTGTTTCAAAGGCTTCTTGAACCGGGTTTTATGGCTCGTGACTACTATAGTAGCTGGTTCATGATTTATTGATGCTGGTAATGATAATTTCACGCCACATAAAAGCTAGGAAGCATATCTCCAGTTTATGGACGCGGCTTCTTTCACACAGAACGCGATGGTCTTACGTGATCAAAACCGCTCACTACTTTATTTGTATCTTGCATTCTACGGTGGCCAGTAGTCATTCACCCGACTTTCAGGGATAGGATACCTCCCATTTCATATTTGCTATGCATTATTGGCGTTGTGGATTGGCACTGATGACTGTGCAAAAGTAAATTGACGGGCTCAGGATATGATTTCACGTCCATCAGCCAGGCGGATAACTCGTAACTCGTAAGATGGGCGAAAAGATTTGTGATCAACACCCGGGCCGAGTCTATGAAACCTCAGACGTATATTCATGTCACGGTCCCATGGAGTAATTATTACTCTGATGTACACCTATTTATGGGCATATTAAGATCGTTTCCCTAGTTTAATATCTGCATACACTACGGGAGAGAAACCATTAGTGAGGGCTTCTCGCAATCTAATCTAATATCTAAACAAAATAAAATATACAAGAAACAGAGAGGAAGATCATTGCAGAAGTTGGAGTTGGACCGTACATTATGAACAAGATACATGAACAAGTTTCGCTGTTCCATGTTCTCCAAATTGGATAGTTTTAGCCTGTTTCAGAGAATGAGAGTCTTTCGTAAACGCTGTTTTACCTAGCGTGTCATTATCGTTGTCGTAAGCTTCGTCATTACCTTGAAATTTAAAATCACCCCTTTCGTCAACGCTGTCACCATCTAATTCTTCCCATTCCTCTGCGGGCAGTGGATTAGGTCCAAGGATCATAGCGGTCAATTTTCGACCATAAGCCTGCGCACTAAAGTGAGTGTGGGCAGGTGACAATAAAAACAAGGGAACGCACACATCCAGTATCCAATCCAAAAGAAAAACGATTTATGTCAAGCCCGCGGGACGCAGCATGCCCATGGATAACATTGGAAGGATAGCAGGGCAACGATTTGCTCAAGCCATCGGACGCAATAGACATTGAATCAGGGTCCTGAATGTGCATGGTAGTTTTTTCCGAGTAAAAACCATCACACAAAGACATTTGGTTATTCCAATACCGAGTCCATGGGGTACCCTCTTTGGAAGACCTAGCCACAATAAGTGAAGGAGATGCAGAGCAGAGATGAGACGTACTTGGAAATACTCTTATCATCGAGCACACTCCGCATGTTTAGATTCACCCAGGGCTGTGTATTCTGAGGAACCTGCGACAAAATTTCAAGTTCTTGTGCATTTCTAAGTGTCTCAGTATTTCTGTTGTGGGAAGAGCCGAGTGAGCGAATATGAGGTACATGAGCAAGAGGTTGGCGTTTATGGTCATAATGATAGCGAACGTCATATGGCAGGAGTCCAGCATGAATGACGAAAGTGTGTGCGGAAGGGATATAGATCTTCAGCGGAAGAGACATCAAGTATGCATATTGTTTTTCTGTAAGATCTTGTGCAATGTAATAGTGGTCGCTGAAGGGAATCCAGTCTTTTGGAATGTGTTTCCACCATATATGATCCTTTCCACGGCTTGCTTGACGCCGTGAGTTGACCCAATTTTCTAGCTCATGTCCTTTTTGATGATCTTCAAGCCATGCTAACTCCAGCCCAGCCAGCCACTCAGCAGCCCCGGAGAGGGTGAAAAACCAATCAAGCCAGCACTTCCATTCAATGACCTTCTGATCATTATTGCCTCGCACTCCGGTAACGTTATAATTTGTCATAAAGTCAAGAATTGCCATCGAGCCTTGGTGGCTTCCCCTCGTGATGATGTCTCCTGTATGGACAAGAACATCACTCCGGTGATCATAAGAGACTTTGTCAAGTAGACCCCTGGAACCCATGTACGTTAGTCCAGGTCTATATAACGTTATTAATAGCCCACCCACTGGAACGATTTGCGCATCCCATGGATGTCCCCAAACAAGATGACGCGCCTTCGAGGATCATCTATAGTAATTATGAGCTATACCTGAATTGTCTGGGCAACCCCAATGCAACATACCTATGGGAAATTCATCTGCTGAAAGGGACTGAATTGGGCGGTAGTGTTCCAGGGCAGGATACTCTAAAAAAGGAGCTAGGTAAATTTGTGAATCTATGCAAAGCACGAACTTGGAACCAGTCCCCATTGTCTGGAGGCATTCAAGGCATAGGTCACGAGGCCAAAAATAATGGCAGCTGGGAGAACGAAAAGTGCGAGCAGCAACTGGCGATGTTGAAGCATATTACAGAAGGGGCTAATTTGACAAAACACTCTATAAAACATTCCAGGGCGGCGATCGAATATCACGTGATGGACCTTATGACGTGATTCAATGGTTACGCGCTCATCTCGTGCTTTCCCTGCTCCCGACGCCGGTCCACCTCTGCAACATATTCGTTGACCTCGGTCCCATACCACCTCCACGCGTTATGTTTTACAAAATCTGAAAAGTCCCAAGGATCGGCTTCCAGCTTACTCGGCTCCAGGAATACATATGTGTCAGCGTCCGTAGCTGCTGGAAGGTCTGTTCCTTGAGGTGGCTGGGATGGAAAAAATTCCTTGAACTGGCGCAAATGAGTGGATATACTTGCAAGAGGTCCTAGCTGATGGACTTTGACCGGTTCTCTCTTGTATTCCTATAGTCAAGAGCACCGTTATCTCCTTTCAGCCTGTCTCCACGATTTCCCTTACCTTGCCTTCGAAGAAATCCAACAATTGGATGTCTACAGCGGTCAATCCAGTGACCAATGTTCCTTTTACACAGGCTTCTTCCTCTGACAGTGTTTTTCCATGGAACAGTTCTCTCTGACTCTCGGCAAGCGGTATGAGCCCAGGATATTCTTGCTTCTATTTCACTCAGTCAGCCATCTAGGCCCCGGAATTTGAGTGCAATTCCTCTCACTTTTACCCTGTGTCGCGTATATTCCTAGTGTGCAGGTCAATCCAAGGTAGTGCATGCATTATCATGGCATCAAATCACCTTTAAGACAGCTGGACAAATCTCTAGATGTGAGCCGCCATTCCCAATGACTCGAGTGAGGATCTTTGGATGCATCAACGTTCCATAGAAAAAGGCGCTGGTCGTCTTGGAGTGACCCGACATGCTGGTTAACGTCCAAGAATTAAAATGCACGTGGTTAATATAATATAAGCTGCAGGAATGTCTTCCCTGAGGGCCGGGTAACATCAAAGAACTTGAGGCTATCTTTAACGTCTTACTGGCGTTTGTTCGATTCATGTGTCAAGTCTTCCTCTGGCGACAATGCCTGATCAAGTGGAACTCGATCACTTTCTTCTCTTCACACATCTAATTTTGTCGAAGTTTCCTGAGGTTTCGTGTCCATGTGTAATTAGTTTTTTTTACTTTCATAAATTTGCAACGTGGTGCTCGATCACAGCCCGCGGTAGAATACATGGTACCCTACAATAGATAAAGATACAGAAAGGAAAATCAGATCACTCGCAGCTGATTTGAATATATAAGGAAAGAGAGAGCAGAAGAAACAGAAGAGTCCGTGGATAAAAGTAATGCAACCTCAGGAATATTGTTTGCCAATGCAAATGCTGCAGGGTTATCATTGAGGAGAGAGATGAAGTTTTCCACATGTAATAATGAAATTCGATATTGAATGGCGTTTCGCTGGACTAATGTTTTCAGTTCTAAAGCCAACTACGTCTACAACATCGATAGACTGATGTGCAGGAAAATTTTAGAGAACGACTCAATCTTGTTACCTGATTGATCAACTTCATATGCCCAGCGACTGGGCAGGGTACAAGCTTCGTTCATTTGGGGACAGAATATTCATGAGACAATCGTACATTTCAGAACATCAGTTCGAAGTATTTCACATCATCAAAGAGGCGTCTCAGAAGACCTGATTGCACAGGTTATCAGTTTCCCGAACAGTTCATGAATCACCTTCCAGATTTCCGATCGTGGCAACTTTCCCCATACCACCATACCATCGATAACGACGGCCTTCACCTTTGCCTCTAGAATTTCAGAACCATCACAAGCTTCTTCATCCTCACATCCCACAAAGTCACGATCAAAAACGACAAAGTCAGCCTTCTTGCCAACCTGGAGTGAACCAATTTCGTGTTCTTGGAAAGAGGCGTAGGCTGCGTCTAGCGTCATGCCTTTAAGCGCTTCTTTCCTTGTAAGTTTTTCATTTGGGTACCTGCAGATGGCCATTATCAACGCCATGGGTAAGGGTACTGTGCTGAATAATCGACGTACCATCCAGAATGACCATGTGGAGAGCTTCCATCAATAGCGAGGCGTTTGACGGCAGCATAGAAGCCCAATAGAGGATTAACACCCTCTATGGGAAAGTCTGATCCAAGAGGGAGTATGGTTTGTCCCGAAAGACTAGGTCACCTATTAGGTTTGGGCCTTGATGATGTGCAGAGAAATTCCAACCGCAACAAAGAAGCGTAAGCGTAAGCGCCCGGCATACGGTTCGGACCCTTTAATCGAACGATCAACAATGACCTGCATATCAACCGCGATAAAAGCTTACCAGTCGTTCCTCTGCATACCACATATCAGACGTCCTTCAGAATGTTAATACGAAAAACAGATACTTTCATGATCATCAACTTACACGTGTGTAGGCTGGACGCTTGCAATCACTGCAAGTGCTGTCACTTTTTATTTTTTTTGCAACACTACAGTCAAACACACCTCCCAACTCTCCAAAACGTTTCATGTCATGCTCCTCAATGATTTGTGCATGTTCGATACGCGGTCGCCATGCCGAGACATTTACGGCCTTCTCTTCAACCAATTCTTGGAATATATCGAGGGCAAGGCGGTTAGCTTTGTCGCCAATGCAATGGATGTTCTACAAATTCCAAGGTCATAACATGGACGAGCCTAAGCCATCACGTTATGAACACTTACTACTTGCATGTTGTCTTCAAAAAATCTTCTGACAGCTGCCCGCAAAACTATGGGAGCTTCCAGTAGAGTACCTTGTACGGTTGGATTATCAGAATATGGAGCAAGCAGAGCCGCGCCCCACGAGCCTAGGGCACCTGGAACCGAAAAAAACAAAAACATAGGATCGTGCTGTGACAAGATAACAAACTAGAATTACCATCCGCAAACAACTTCACGGCCCGCAACGTGAGCCGCGCCTGTTTTCCGTAATTGATAAAACGAGGGACGCCATGATCCCATTCCCCACTGATGTAACTTGCGATTTCCGACTCTGAGCCATTCTTTGGCAACACAACACCACCCATTAGATAGAGGCGCAGCTATCAAGGTTTTCAAAAAAAGAAAAAAAGTTCTGTACTTGAGACTTGACCCACAGGGATTGCGCCCTCTTCTGCTTTTCTGTCAAAAGTAAGACTCGCCCTGGAACAAAAACTTGATTGCAACGGACTTTTTGAAAAATGAGATCATGGACAATCTGGTATCCGCATCGTGAATACTTGTTAGCCCAAACTTCAAGGCAGTGTTGATGGTGGCTTCGAAAAATTCTTCCATTTGTTGATCACTCCATGCTGGTGATGGAATAAGGTCCATCGCCTTGTCGACAAAAATCCCTGAGACTTGTCTGAGCCAACCTAGCATACAGGTTATGCAACGACTTACCGGTTGGCTTGCCATTAGCGTCTCTGATGATTTGACCACCAGTTACTTCGTCGTCTGCAGGCAAGGTATCCATAATATCCAGCACGCGAGGAGAAACCCAGCGAGCATGTCCATCAGTTCGTGCCAGGGAAATTGGTCGACCTTTGAGGAGGGGATCTTGGTTGAGATCTTCCTGTGATACATCTTTAGTTTTATGCTTTAAAATATTCGGTAAATTGTGACCTACTGCCGTCGGGAATTTCTTGCTTTCCCATTTTGTTTGATCCCAGCCCATGCCCTCTATCCAACGATCGGGATCATTGAGCACGTTGGGGTGACTTTGAATATACTGTTTGATACGCTCAATGACCTCTGGGAGATCAGTGTGGGTGGCAGAGCTCTGAGACAAGATCAGGATGTCTACCTTGCACGGAGGCTGTACCTGTCAGTGGAAGCTGCATCATCCATCCATTTTCAAGGACATGAGCATGAGCGTCTATTGGTATGAACTTTGAGTCACTACGTGTACGCACGGCGAGAATACATACCAGTAAGCCCAGGCACAATGATATCGGCAGCCTCGACAAAAGAGATAAAAGGTTGCTGAAATTTGAAACTCCAGCTTGAGAAAGGTACAGGGATTGACATTGACGCGACCTCATCTTTCAGTTCGAGGTAGCCTCAACAGGGATAACATGGTGATATGTTCTACAATATGACATACCATAGGCTCCAATGCGATGTATTCGGTCATTTCGGATGGTTATACAATGAGCACGAGGCTGGGCATCGTTCACTGTATATATTTGTTCATGGTGAGTACAAAGCGTGTACTCCGTCAATACGCGGATAGAGTAATGAACTACAAAAGCCGCGACGGCGGAAAACAGAAGAATCAGGTTTGGACGAAGCAAACGCCGCCGTTGTGTAGAGGATGAAATGTTGCCTAGTTTGTTTGAATCCATGATGTACTAAATCGGGAAATTTGATTTTCTGACATCCAACATGACATCCTGTGGCAATTCCAATGATGAAGGCCAAGCGTTAATGACCAGTCCGTCTTGACAAACAATGCTTACAATGTATTCATCTACTCATCAGGGCGCCCCAAATACGATCGGTCCAAAGCCTGCGTGAAATGCAAGCTCAAGGCAGGGAACATTGTCATTCGATATGCAGTCTATTGCAAGTACGCTGAATCTATCTCTTTCATCCCATGTTCAAACAATCAATCACAGGGAATGCTTCTTTCCGCTCATTTCTCTTCGTTTCCGACGTGCCCTGGAACCTCACGTCAACCCCACCCCACAGCTGCATCGCCGAAAGGGTCTGAAAGCTTCAGGAAATCTACTCGTCGGTTTCTCCGGTGGATTAGGTTCGTCTGTGCTCCTAGATCTAGTGCACAAGACATACCTTACCCTTTGTGGAAGACAAGAAGGGGATCAAAATCCAAATGGTAGTTGTCCATGGCCCGAGATATTCGTCGCAACTGTAGACATATCTGGAGCTCTAACCCCTGTGTGTGTTCTTCGTTTTCTCCTCGTCCTCATCTTTTCATCTCATCTCGTAGGCACCACCTAGAAACTCCGATTTCCAAAGAGTCATTGAGAGCTACAGTCCTCAGTTGAATTGTTTATCTCTCAAACTCGAGGACGCATTTGATCAGCGATGGTGGAAAGAGGCTGGGATTTTTGAGTCTTATCAGAGCCGAGGTCTCAACATTATCAATGAAGGTGCTATTCACTATCTCGTCATCTGCATGATCGTACCACTCACTATAAGGCAGAAATCTTGTTAAGGGAGCTCTCGGATGACTCATCTTCACCTGCTGATTCTCTCCAAACTTATATCTCCTCCCTACCGACGCCAACCGCTGTGTCGAGTGCAATCCAAATTTTGGTTCGCATGCTACTGCTCTATAGTGCAGCTTCGAGAAGATGCTCGCATCTGCTCCTCGGTACCTCGCTGACGTCACTCTCAATATCATTAATATCATCCATATCAAAGGGTGGTGGTTACTCTGTCAGTGAAGAGGCTCACGAAGAATGGTCATACAGACAGAATACTGAGACAAGCGATCAAACTGTCAGGGTAATACGTCCCCTGCGTGACATAGGCTCAAAGGAGTGCGCTTTCTGGGCTTGGTGGAGTAAATTAAAAACTGCAAGGAAGCATAGATATTCCGGTGGCCGACAGGATATCGCCGCCCTCACGCGAGGTGTGTATTACAATCCTATAAACGCCATCCTCTTACCAATGATCCTTAGATTTTATCATAGGACTGGAAAGGGATTACCCTTCGACAGTCTCAACCATTGTGAGAACATGTGATAAACTTACAACGAAGGAAGACAGCGATACAAGGTGTCTGATTTGTGAAAGGTGTGCATTGTCAACTCAATATACATTCCTTGTCCTCGTTTAATATGTCTTCTTCCGATTCCAGGCCAGTCCAGGCTGGAATACAGGAATGGAAGAATAAAATCTCAATTCGATCGTATCCTGATTCCAAAGCAGAAAACAGATTACCACCGCATGTCCGTACCCCAGAAATCCAAAACCTCGAGATTTCTGATACAACAATGTCAAGACTTTGTTATGCATGCCATACAACTTGGACGAGTAAGAATATCCGTGGTAGGGCCGTCATGGGAACGGACATACCTGCTCCCATTTGGGCTAGCGTACATTCGATGGACGGGGACGTCTGGGCTAGAAAGAGGGTGAATGCCCAGGATATGCAGGCCATCATTGGCGACTCTCTTTTGGATTCGTCTTGATGATGTATGGTTGTTCACTCTTGTATGATCGATGAATCACATTGTGTTAGCAGGGCACAAAACTGAGACCACGGGATTATTAAACCAAACTGAGAGCAATACATTCAAACTCACTTAAGATCTTCAGGAGGTCCTTGGCTATGAATGTACTGAGTTTGATCTTTGCACACTCAGCTGGTACTCCGGGTTAACAATTCTTGAAGACTTGCTCTCCCGATCACCTACTCGGTATTATGCCACGGTCCATCAATGCATCTCCAGTACTCAAGGCAGTTAGCCCTTGACACTATCTGATCGAACAAGCACCGTCATTATTACGTCCGTGCTCCATTCACTATCGGAGTTGTTGCTGTCCTTTTTGGTTGGACTTTCAATTTATTCTCAGATCAACACTGTCATTATGATTCTTCCAGCATAAGCCCATCTTGCAAATCACAAAAACTAACGCAGTATGCATTTATCGTCAATTCCAGCGAGAACCATTCAATTAGGGCCCGACCACAATTTGATTCAGGTTTTCAATGAAAACAAGAGTGGGTTCGCGGAGTGCCTACCGTACAACTCCTCTGCTTAGCTGACGTATCGCCATCATGCTCAGCGATACCGCATCTTTACTGTAAAGGCCTTTAGAAATCTCTGCGGCACTGACACCTTCAAACTCTGCAACTCGCTAACTGCCTTCTTTCGTTGTTCTTCCAACTCGTCGTGTTGCCGCTGCAGTATCCCTGCAATTTCCTCGTTAGTTTCGGATCGCTTGATTTGCTTTTCCAATTTTCGTATCAACGATTTTCGTTTCTTATCAAGTTCATCAAGTTTGTTGTACAGCTCCTGCCCAGCATCAGTCTTGCTCAATGCCTTTTGTTGTTTGACCGTTTCCTTTTGCAACTGAATGGCTTTGAGCCGCTCTTTTGAAGTATCCAAGAACCGGTCAAGGATTTTCCAGGCAGAATCTACGTTGTTGAGGTAGCGTATAGCTTCGGAGCCCTGATTGATCATCGGATACCAGTAATGGGTTTTGAGTTCCTCTTCGCGCAGCTCCCCCATCTCTTCGCTGTCCAGATCATCCCACATGGTTGTCATCATCAACACCCGAGCGAATGCTTGCGGTCCGCAGATCTTTTCGAAGACTTCCAAATTCCTCAAAGGAGTACCGGCCATCCGATTATCGGTAATTCTGTGTAGGTACAAGATGCCATCAAGGAGGATGTTTTTGTATCCCCTGTTTACGAAGTAATTATTCTCGATGCAGCGAGTCATTGATCCGAGACTCACACTTGTTTTATCCATTCGGAAATCATCTGTAAAATCTCATAATCGGACTTGTAAGTGTCGTCGAAACCAGGGGTGTCTACAAGTACAATGTCGATGTCTTCATCAGGCACGCGCACCCGAACAGCTTTGATTTCGTTGGTATATGACATTAAATCATGTCCCACCCCTTCATCTGTGTCAGCCACCATGCTAATAAACTTCATCGCAATTCAGTTGGATCCTGTAGATTACAAAAAATGACTCACTGAACTTTTTCCTGAGCCGGTTGGACCCATCAACCTGACATCTGTTTAATTATCATTATAGCCACTTTGATTCTAAACTTACACAATTACGGTATCGGTCTCCTTCAACTCCTCGGTCTTGACAGACCGTGTCTCCTTCTTCAGACGCCGCCATCCTTTTTTAGAGATTGGATGAACAACATCTGCCCGCGACGATGTGCCAGCGGGCGTCTATGCCAACACGCTGTTGATTTTGACGCATCAAAAACATAAGACTGCTAACCAGCTTTTCCCTCTTGAAAATAAATCTAGGGTAAAAACTGAGTAGGCGAGCGACCTCTAGTTCAGACATCTCTCTAGAACTAAAGAATAGACACGACATACAATCTCCTGGAACTATTTTCTTCGCTCGAGTTATTGCCTAATGATGCTCGCAGATTCAACAAGGTTTTCATGAGGCTCAATGACAACGATCGCAAACCTTTAACAACAAAAAATCTATCTACTGAAGAAGAATCGAGATTTCTTTGCGTTAGTTTCTCGCCGGATACACTATCGCTGGCTTCGATTTGGAGGGATGTTACATGGAGACAAGTTATGCTCACGAATGCTGTAGATTCAGAGGTTCATTGGGCAAGACTCTGGAGAGATCAGTGGCAACAGGGATGCTACAAAATTAATTCGATTCGATCCTGGGATAGCAAGATGGGAAGAGACTCACGCTTGAGAGAGGCCCTTCTGTGAGTTATTGCCATTAACGGAGCCACCGTTAGCAATGGATAACGAGGTTGGGGTTGATCGTGGCTCTGAGCGGGACATGAGAGCTGGGGTACGTCAATGTGGACAGGAAAGGACACAAAAGAGGGCATCATCACATTGGGCCAATGAATGGGACCGAAAAGCTCAGGTTGCCCATTTTTAGTTTTCTTCAGTGACAGATCTGAATCTAATCTTAGGAGAATGCCAGCCTGTCTCCTCGCCGAACACACGGGGGAGCATGATGTATTTGCTCTGCCTGGGCCTTGGGTTCTCTAGATAGAAATCCTCCTATCGCATCTTAAGCCCAAAGCTCTGGACACTAGTCCTCTCAGAACTATGGGAGCCGCCATATCCAGGATGCTCCAAGTCGACGATATAAAACAAGGTGATATCATCATCGCGTGCGTGGTGCAATGTTTATCATCGGCTGTATCGTAGTAATGATAAGCTGATAGCGTCGTTGGGCTGTCTGGAGCAGGTAAAAGTACTGTGAGTCTACAAAGATTGCTCATCTTGTGTTGCTAAAGAGAATAGATAGTTCATCAACACAGCTGCCGGTCAAGACATCCTGCCTGTGAACCATGGGCTGAAGCCAGAAAAGAGTGATGTACGGCATGTTGAATGTTCAAATTGTGAACATTATGGAAATCGTCGTATAGTCTTCGCGGATACACCAGCCTTCGATTCTGAACGCGATGAGCAAGAAGTCGAAAGGAAACTGGAGAAATGGCTGAAAAAGTCGTAAGCCAACGTCGTTGATAACCTTTGATCACAGAGTTTACAGGCCTTCAGCTTCTCGAAAAAAGCCAAAATCTCTGGGATATTATATCTTCATCGAATTACGGATCCAAAACTCACGGATCCTCCTGGTCGACATCTAGCTTTGTTGAAATCTCTTTGTGAAGAGTCCGCTGGAGGTTTCCCGAACCGAGTAATGATGGTCACGACGATGTGGTGCAATATGCGCGGCCCTCTGGTCGGCAAGGAACGGGAGGCGGAACTCCAGAAAGTTTGGGATAAACTCCCGAAGGGAAGCGCTCCGCCGAAAGTTCACCGGTTTGAGGATTCATCTGAAAGCGCATGGTCAATTGTTTTTGCCTTGCTGGGAAACGATATGGATGAGTTTGAAAGCGAAAAAAGTGGGTAGTAGGGGAGGACAGGACATCTTTTATGTCCTATATTGACCTTCAGCGAACACAGCAACGAAAATGCTGCGAGTCGGTCTCGCCTCATTGGTCATCAACAATTCTGGGTCCACTGTATCAATTGGATAAATAATGTATAATTAAAAGTTGAAAGGACGTCTTTGAGCGTGAGAGATCAACCTACTTCCCCACATTGCTGGGGAGTCGATAGCCATGATTATCTGGTACCAAATACATCATAAACTTCGTAGAAAATCGTTTTTGGTTTGCAGGAAATGACGGCTCAGCGTTTTGAATTGATGAACTTTTTGGTGGAGAAGTATTGGAACGAAAGTGTTGATTACCAATATTATTTGCAGGATCAGATGTGATTTAGACGTTTCATTCTACCTCTCCGAAGACAAAGGAGTGCTAGCACTGTTGCCGCTCAATGAGCCCTCTCTTAATGTTCTCCGGACCTTCAACAGATTAAGAAAACCGCGCGGCTTTACTCAGCTCTATGTTCTTGTGAAGTAAATGACAATCTCCGTCTCTGTATCAGCCCAGCAACCCAGAGATCCCGTTTTGGCTTAGCGCTGCTTTGAATGTCCCGCATCGTTACGGAAAATGCACATCCTCGTTGTTCCAGAGTACTCCCTATATCCTGAAATTCGCTTTTGGGTTTGAGAAGCATACAAGTGACTCTTCTGGGCAGGATCTTCCGAAAATATCTGGGCCATTTCTTGGGCCATATAATAAGTATGATCGCAGATCTTATTTTTTTTCTGCGAAGTACTTGTTTTGGATTCCAATATAGCATTGCCTTGCATCATACCTAGCTCTCATCATGGTTTCGAGCCTTCGTTACCGCTCTTTTCCATATCGCATGCTTTCTCGTCTACTGGGTCCAGGCTGATCCATAAACCTCCATCTTTCATCCTGGAACATGAATTTACTCCCAGACTTCAGAAGCTCCAGCGGACCTTTATCATTCACTATCACTTCCCAGGTAGGATACAACAGACAACGGACGTCACAGGTGCCATGTGCTTCAGCATGTCTACCATGCCTTAAACTCATTGCACTCTATGTAACTCAAGAATTGACATGCCCCTTCCTTTCGAGATGACATCGCCCCTCAATGTCAGTATGCAAACAACTGCAGCACCGGATTCTACCAGAAGAACCATCGACCAACGATCAAAATCTTCGGTGGACATGCTGATTGCTCCCGCCTTGACTACTGCTGTTAGCCAGTCATCAGGAAAGACGGTCAACAGTTTTTATACTGCACAGTCCCTGCCTTCTCCCTATATTGAAACTCCTCCTCCGACTCCTGAAAATGTTGGCTTCAGTGATCTTTCGCCGGACATCCCGCTAGTCGCGTACGTATTGAATCCTATTTTCAGGAGAGTGATAACTGAGGGCCTTATTAGAGTTATGGGCCTTACAGGGGCAGGGAAGAGTACGGTAACATCTTTTTTCTAAGTATATGATGACTTTCAACTTAACCTTTACTCAGTTTATCAAGGTCGCGACAGGTTCAGATGAAGTACAAGTTGGAAACAGTCTGGAATCATGCACCCGAGCGAGCAAGGTTGTGCGCTGTCGAAATCCATTCCACGACTTTGATGTCTCGCTCATTGACACCCCTGGTTTTGATGACACTTTCCGAACTGATATGGAGATTTTACGAGGGATAGCGGACTGGTTGGAGAAGACGTTAGTCATCCCTCCACTCAGTCAATTCTTGATCACGAAAACATGCAACAGGTATCAAAGAGGCATTCAACTGTCCGGTATCTTGTATTTACATCGGATAACCGATAATCGAGTGCCCAACAGTTTCCTCCGCAACATCGAACTATTGCGAAGACTCTGTGGTGATGACGCCTTCTCGAACATCCGATTCGTCACCACCCATTGGGATTTGTTGACTGACCAGAGCGAAGGAGAGAGAGGGGAGAAGGAGCTATGCAGCAAGTATTGGGACTATTTCATTGAGGGCGGATCACAGGTGTTTCGATTTCAGAATACACATCCGTCGGCTTGGAAGATAATAAGTTCCTTGCCTATGGAAGGCAAGGCTACGTTAATTCAAAAGGAAATGGTAGATCAACTCAAACCCCTATCACGAACAACGGCGGCGGAATCGCTGTTCACTTGGGCATCCAAAGCACTCAGGGAACTCATCACTAGGCTAGAATCTCTCATCAGGATTTTCATGTCCTCGATTCCTTCTCGCGACAAATCGCAGAATGAGTCTTACGAGATACTCATCAAGGAAGGATCATGCAGAATTGACCGCTTTCGATCATATGGGTCCCGGCTCAGATCATGGTCAGATTCAATCCGTTCTTTCAATTCTTCCGACGAATCAATGGAGTCCTTGGACTCTGATACCTCTCACTCGCTTTTGCGGTCCCGTATCCTTCAAAGAGTAGAAGAAAGTCTTTCCCTTTCACAGCGGCGTAAACTAGAGCCTAAAGTAACGCGTACCATGACGGACTCAAACGCCACTTACTTAGATCCAGTCCGCTTGGGGTCTGCCACCCTCTGTGATATTCCAGATATAAATTCCCTGTTCGAGATGGCCATCGAAGCGGACCCTACCGCGACAGTGACTTTGACAGGTACATTTCAGGCATTGATACTTGCCCGTGCAACTGCCCCTAGCTTGTCTATACCGGGCCTCACATCCGCTGTGGGATCTGCTCTACGCGTGGCTGAGTTACTGAATGTCAGTGGTTGGATGATATCCTTGAATTACCAGGTTGCCTAATCAACATGCAGGAGATGCGCGTTACAGATAGCATCCTCGTTGTGCTCATGATTAATATTGGTCATTTCGTCAAGACCATTTGCTCTCAAGATCAGTCTGTCAGAACCTATCCGCAGCCTATGATTGATGCAGTTGAGCAATTCATTGTGTACGTTTCTCGCCAATCTTTTCATTTTGGCTCCTGATCCGGGACTAGCCAATTGCAGAAAATCGAGAATGTCGCCCGAAGGTTAGGGAAGAGAAAATGGTTGCGCCGTTGCTTATTAGAGCCAGAAGACCGTCGCATCATCATAGATTGTAATGATGCTATTAAATTTGCGCTCCATTCATTAGGAGTGGGTTTTTCTCGATTCTGCCTCATCTGAGTCCTCAATCGCCTTTTCGATAGATACGAATTGGATTGACTATAGCTGCTCAAAACGAAGATATCTCGCTGAGGTTAAATGAGCTACAGGGGCTCGTGACTCAGATGCTTAGCGTAGGTCAATTTTACCAGCTATTCGAAGTATTGGAGTTCACGATCACCCAGAGCAAACGGGACGCAGAACTGTCTAGGAATAAACCAGATGCCGGTATGTGCCAAACTTATCTTGAAATTGAATTTTCCCGACGATATTTCATGAACATACTCCCGGTCAGATATCATGATAGCTTGAGCCATTGTATTACATCACGCGGAAGATTCATCGGGTTGTCAGTTACAATGGTACGGTAATGATGGGCACTCGGAATGGCAGTTGATATACACTCACATTGTCGTTTACAATGAGCAAGTCAGTGCTATGATAAGACACATCAATGGTTTGGCTGTTGATTGAAATCTCTGAGCCTTTCATTCAGAGTATTGGTCTATGATGAAGTTGTGTTGTCTGTCGTCATATACACAGCATCATGAAAAAGTAACAGGCTATTGTGGCATTGGATCCTAGAATAATTCTGATGTCAATTGGGGATTTGAACATAGATTGTCTGTAATGAAATCATGATCGCGAAAATGCATTGTGAGAATTTGGATCACTCATGTTCTTGTCCTCAACATGGCGCGTGAGCACACTTCTGGGTTCTGCAGTTAATCCCTGTAGACAAATTCCGACAATTTTACACTGTCGTTATTATGCAGCCGCAGCGGACACAGACTTTAAGCCCAAACCCAAAGCCAGCACTCCTTTGCGACGATCTGCTTCCGCTTCGCTTCCCATTCGCACCAATCCTACACCCACTCGAAGTGATATTCAGACTGTGTTCACTCTTGCAACTGCCAAGCGCTTTGTCCTTTCTCGCCTCCGAACTCATTCTGAGCTGCTGGAGAGTTCCCAGACTCTTCATGAGTCATGGTGGATCCCCAAATGGTCGGGGAAGGGAGGACGAGAGGGGGAGATATTCCTTTTTCCTAATGGAAGTTATGTCTGCTGGGGACTTGGAGAAGAAGATGCACTAGACTTCAAGGCACAGGTGATTGACAGAGCACCTGGCTTGCAAGTTGCACCACTGCGCGAGGCAGAGGATGAAGAATTGGAATTTGTGGTTGATCCCAGCGAGTTCGTACCTTCGTGCCCTAGCTTCCATGCAGCTAACTCATCTGCCCCATTCGCAGGAAAACTCGTCTTCAAGGGGATTTAATCATCCTTGGGCAAGTCTCTCCACTCAGTGAACCTTCACTGTTCCCCTCCAAACTTCCGCCTATGGTCTTTCCAGTGGAAACTCTTCTTGCACGTTATGCTTATTCCCAGGCGCTTTCGCGTTCAACTGCGTTATCAGCCCTCGAGGTGTCCCTAGACGATTATCTAACGTCTATGGCTTTACTACCCAACTCCCTAGAACAGACGGGAAAGCCAGGGATGGGTCGAACGCAGCTGATAAAAAAACTTGGACAGCTCATGAAGTTTAGGCAAGGATTAAAGCTCAACAGGGAAAATTTTAGTGACGTCCCCGATTTTTATTGGGGTGAGCCAGGGCTAGAAAGTGAGTCTTCACTCCGCCTGTTTCACCGCTAAATGACACATTCAAAGAGTACTTTGAATCCTTAAATGATGCACTGGAAGTAAGAGTGCGGACTGCGTCTGTCAATGACAAGATCACCTATGCGGCAGAGGTGAGATTGAGAGACTAAGACTTTCTTTTGTTTTGACGCCTACTAACCGACTGGGCAGGCCCAGTCTGTCCTTCGACAATTACTTACAGAGGTATGAGCGCATGATTGGTTATGACGTCTATGTAGCTCATCCATCCATTTAGTCTTCAACTCACCGAATGGAATTGGTTATCATCGCACTCATTGCTGTCGAGGTCACCATTGTGAGCATTTATGTATCACTTCTAGGGCTTTCAAGGGATATTAATGATTGCTTGATAGGCTCTCATTCGTGATGGCCCAGAGCTTTGGCATATGATTGCTGGAAAGGAATCAGAAGACGAGCATCCTGTATCATCCTAGACTGCTTATCATCTTCCTCCCAACTCTTCAACATACATCATACATCATAGTCATTTCCATAGATATATACGCCTCTCTTGGAAAATTTCAGAATGCAGGAATGCCATTCGCAATATCAGAACTAAGCCGAGGATTCGAGACGATAGGAAGTTGTCCGGGGAAACTGGCATCGAGCAAGTCGGCTACCATCCTGAGGGGAGTCAGACTATTGTACTTTTTTAAAATCAACAGCATTACACACCTGCCAAACACTGTAGTGCCATTGACGTTGAGATCTATCATCATCGACGTAGGTATTCAAAAATCAGAGTACGGCTGTCTTGATCACTTACGTGTCTCATCGTCGGGCGTCCTGTTCAATCTGTGAGCGGCATCGGGTCCGATGGCTTCAACCTATTA
>Ga0153920_1000433_pt1 | contig 17564 bp, 20 predicted proteins | sample TSNJ004MetaG_FD_104713 | JGI IMG/M metagenome (GOLD analysis project Ga0153920, IMG submission 104713) | Attine ant fungus gardens microbial communities from New Jersey, USA - TSNJ004 MetaG | ecosystem: Host-associated > Fungi > Mycelium > Unclassified | place: USA: New Jersey, Brendon T. Byrne...
CCGGATAATGAACTGGGCCCGCTCGGTGCCCTGCGACTCGACCAGCTGGTCAAAGGAATCCAACCATTCCTGGGTCTCTTCCGGATCCCGGTCGGATAACTGATACGTCAGACCACTACGGATACCGGTGATCTGCTCGTCCGTGGCCCGGGCGCCCTCGGCGGCAGCCGGATTGCCGGAGTGGCGGTTTGCACCCGTGGTCGGCGCGTCTTCAATGATGGTCATGGATACAGTCCTTCATGGGTCGAAGCGTGGTGGCTTAGGGTAAAACAACACGCTTAAACTTCCGCTTTATGGAAACTCTCTATCGCATACTAAGATTAAGTGAGAGCCCTCACAAGTCTTGGGATGAAACATGCGTCATTCATTCCGCCGGGACCTACGGTTAAAGCCGAAGCCAACACACGTATTGCCAACACCCCAGGGAGCCACAGGTGACAACGAATCCGGTATCCGTTTCGGAAGAATCCCGCCACACCATCATCATCACCGGAGCGGGCTCCGGCATCGGCCGGGCCAGCGCCCGCGTGCTGTTGAGCCAGGGGTGGAACGTGGTGCTGGCCGGACGCACCGAGGAAAAGCTGCGCCAGGCGGCCGACGGAAATCCCCGCGCCCTCGCCGTGGCCGCCGATGTTGCCCAGAGCGCGGACGTCGCAGAACTTTTCGAGAAGGCCAGTGCACGCTTTGGTCGCATCCACGCCCTGTTCAACAATGCCGGGACCTTCGGGCCCGCCGTCCACGTCGGGGATTTGAGCGAAGAGGACTGGGACGAAGTGTGCGCCGTCAACCTCACCGGTGCCATCAACTGCGCCCGGCAGGCCTTTAACCACATGAAGGACCACGGTGGCGGACGCATCATCAACAACGGGTCCATCGCCGCCCAGGTTCCCCGCCCCCAGTCGGTGGCCTACGCGGTCACCAAGCACGCGATCACGGGGTTGACGCGGTCCATGGAATTGGACGGGCGCCCCTGGGGCATCACGGCCTCACAGATCGACATCGGCAACGCGGCCAGCGAGATCATGGATCAGCTGGGCACCTCCACCGGCGCCTTGCAGGCGGACGGCACGCGCAAGGTTGAGCCCACCTTCGCGCTGGAGGAAGCGGCCCGCGCCGTCGCATTTATCGCCAATGCGCCGGCGAGCGCGGCCGTTAACCAGCTGACCATTACCGCAGCGGGAATGCCCTACATCGGGCGGGGTTAAGCAAACCCGTCACAGGCCACTGCCGGGCGGGCGGGGAGCGGGCGTAGAGTGGGAACCTGGCTGCGGCCAGAAGCACTGACGCACAGCACGGCAAGGAGCACTTTTTTGACGTCCGACAACGCGGCTGCCACGCCCCTGGAAATCATTGAACCGGAGAACTGCGGCAATGCCCCGCGCGCCCAGGTCATTCGCGACCTGGTGGTCGCCGTGCAAAGCAAGGATGCCGAACACCTGGCGCAGTGGCTGGCCGATGACGTGCAGTGGGAAATTGTGGGCTTCCAGCGCCTGTCCGGTTTGACCGAGGTGCTCAAGTGGGTGACCAACGCCCGGGACAACACGCAGCTGCGGATCAACAGCATCCTTACCCATGGCCGGGAGGGGAGCGTGGACGGGCGGGTGACCAATGTACAGAACATTTCCGTCGCCTTTTGCTACATGATCCGTTTCACCAGCACCGCGAAAACGGCAAAGATCGCACAGGTGCGCAGCTACCTGGTCTCCCGGCCCATCTAGGCCGGCAGCTGCCGGAGGGACCCTTGGCTTAGAAGAACTGGCCCAGCAGGCCGGTCAGCTTGTCGAACGCCGATTCCCAGGCGGCGGTACTGCTGGCCAGCACCTCACGGGGCAGCGGGCCCTGGGTGAGGGTAACGATGGTTTGCCCGGCGAATTCCTTCAAGTCGATCCGGGTGTGAATTACCAGATCCAGCGTCATTTCATGCGGTCCGTCGGCGCTGACCAGGCAGGTGTACTCATCGAATTCGGTGATCGTGGCCTTCAACGGCACTTCCTGGGTGGGGTCCTGGTGCTGGTACATGACCAGTTCGTGGCGTCCGCCGACCTTGGGTTCCAGGACCACGGAGGATTCCTTGATCCCCCATCCGGCCGGACCCCACCATTGGGCGATAATTTCCGGTTCGCAGAACGCGGCCCACACGGCGGTGCGCGGCGCGGCAAAATGGCGGGTCAGTACCAGTTCGGTCATCTCATCCATGCCTTGAAGATTACCGCGTACTTCACCGCCACAGCGAGGTATCCGGTGTGCCGTTGGCCTCAGCGTCCGGAAGGACCCGGGGACTTAGCGCGGCTGCATGCGCGCCGCGGTCTGCACCGTCTGCGCATCCGCCTGGGTTCCGCGTGCTTCGTGGGCCCGCAGCACCTTGACCGCACGCTCCCATTTCACCCGTTCCCGCGGACTGGAGTGCACCGAGCGTTCCGCGGGGCCGAAAATCGTCAGGCCAGCGTACTTCAGGCGCCACAGGAAGCGGTATCCCAGGCTTAGTCCCGTGGTATCGGTGATGACGGGCAGTGATGACTCGTCCATGATTTCCCCTTTAGCTCTGCGCCCGATGCGGGCCTTACATCTATTGTAGGCAAATAATTGGGGCACCAACTAATTAGTCGGCGTTATCATCAGCACTTTGTGCCGCGCTGATCAACCGGGTCATCAGCCGCTGGATGTCATGCACATCCTGCTCATCCATCTGCAGCCGGCGCATCATCTGCACCGGGACCTGCAGGGCCTGTTCACGCAGCTGCGCCCCCTTTTCGGTCACCTCGATCAGGATGGCCCGCTCATCCTCCGGATTGCGTCGCCGGGTGACCAGCCCGTGGGCCTCCATGCGCTTGATCAGCGGGCTGAGGGTCCCGGGGTCCAGACGCAGCTGGGCGCTCAGCTCCCGCGCCCCGATCGGGCCCTGTTCCCACAGGGCCAGCATCACCAGGTATTGCGGATGGGTGAGCCCCAGGGGTTCAAGCACCGGACGGTAGGAGGAGATGACCGATCGGGAGGCCACTGCCACCGCGAAACACACCTGGTGCTCCAGCTTCAGCAGATCGTCCTGATTCAACTCCGTCTGTCCCACGTTCGGGCCTACTTCCTTTTTGATGATGCCGCGTGCCTAACCCGGCACCGGGGCTATTGCTCGAGCCGCGCCACCGTTTCAATGGTTTCCCCATCGGGCAGCGTGCCCCGGGCATAGTGCGCATCACGCACCTTGCGGGCCCGTTCCCATTTCATCCGCTCGCGGGGACTGGATCCGACCGAACGCTCGGCCGGGCCGAACAGGTACAGTGCGCAGTAGCGGATCCACCACCTGAGCCGGTATCCCAGGCTCAGCCCGGTGGTGTCGTGGACAATCGGCAGTGGTCTGTCATCCATGTGGGGCCATCCAGGGTCCTGTGCGGGCCGGGGCGGCCCTATATCCAGTGTAGGCTCACCGCGCGGTTGTGTGGGTGCAGTAACTTGGAAGATGCACCACTCGACCGCGGGCCGCCCCGCCACTTCACCTCAAGGAGATCCGTGAACGTCACGCCCAGCACCATCCCCGGCGCCGTCACTCACTGGATCGCCCACCAGTCCCCGGCCACCTTCTCCTCGGTGATGGCCACCGGGATCATTGGCTACGGGCTGGGTTTGGCCGGGCACCGCACCGTGGGCCAGCTGTTCTCCTGGACCGCGGTGGGCCTGCTGCTGATCCTGCTGGCCGCCCTGGTGGTGCGGCTGATCACCCACGGCCGGGCGATGCTCGCGGATCTGCTCAACCCCTCGGCCGCGTTCGGGTTCTTCACCATCGTGGCCGCCTGCACCGTGGTCTCCCTGGACCTTGGCGCCCTGGGCCTGACCCGCATCTCGCTGGGGATCGCCACCGCCGGCGGGATCCTGTGGGTGGGGCTGTGCTATGTGATCCCGGCGCTGCTGGTGCTCATTGAGCGTCCCGAACCGGGCATCGCGCACGCCAACGGCTCCTGGTTCCTGTGGGTGGTGGCCACCCAGGCGGTGGCCGGCACCTTCGCCTTCCACCCCTACATCTTCCGGCTGGGCAATATTGCGGCGCTGGCGATCTGGCTGCTGGGCTGCATGCTGTACCTGATGATCGCCACCCTGGTGACCATCCGGATGCTGCGCTACCCCAACCATCCCGAGACGCTCTCCCCCACCTACTGGATCTTCATGGGCGCCACCGCGATCACGGTGATGACCGGCTCCCAGCTGCTGTCCCTGGCCAATGCGGGGGTGCTGGAGCCGTGGCTGCACCCGATGATCGCGTTCACCTGCTTTGCGCTGCTCTCGGTGGGGGTCTGGTTCATCCCACTGCTGGTGCTCTTCGGATACTGGCGCCACGTGGTGCGCCGCCACCCGCTGCGCTATGAGACCAGCCTGTGGGCGATCGTCTTCCCGCTGGGCATGCTGGCCAGCTGCTGCCAGTTCCTGGGACGCGAAACCGATTTCCCGGCGCTGCAGCACTTTGGCCAGGGGTTCATCTGGGTGGCGGTGGCCGCCTGGGTGGGCACCACCGCGTTATGGCTAGGCATGCTGGCCCGGAGATCCTAAGCTGGGTGCATGAGCAACCTTGAGCAGGCCCCGGCGGAGATCGGCTGCACGAATGCCGAGCCGACCGAACAGGTCCAGATCCTGGAACCGCGCCCGGTGCCGCTGGGCGGGCCGCGCGCCATGACGGTCTACCGCACACTGCCGCAGAAGCAGCGCAGCCTGATCGGGGCCTGGTGCTTCCTGGACCACTACGGTCCGGACGATGTCTCCAAGAGCCTGGGGATGGCCGTTCCACGTCACCCGCATACCGGCCTGCAAACGGTGTCCTGGTTGTTCACCGGGGCGATCGACCACATGGACTCGGCAGGTTTCAAGGCCACGGTGCGTCCCGGGGAGCTGAACCTGATGACCGCCGGGTACGGGATCACCCATTCGGAATTCTCCACGAAGGACACCACCGTCCTGCACGGCGCCCAGCTGTGGGTGGCGTTGCCGGAGCATGCCCGCAACATGGAGCCAACCTTCGAAAGCTACCGCCCCGAACCGCTGACCGGCCCGGGCTGGAGCCTGTCGGTGTTCCTGGGCACGCTGCGCGCCGAGGGGCAGGAATCCACCTCCCCGGTGAGCGTGTACACGCCGCTGACCGGCGCGGAGCTGACCCTTCAGGCGGGGGCCTCACTGTGCATTGAGGTGCCCGAGGGGCACGAGCACGGGGTCATGGTGGACACCGGCGCCCCCACCGTGAACGGCCAGGAACTGGGCCACCGCGACCTGGGCTATCTGGGGCGGGGCACCGGCGAACTGCGCATCCAGGCCGGGCAGGACCCGGTGCGGGTCATCATCATCGGCGGGGAGCCGCTGAACGAGCAGATCCTGATGTGGTGGAACTTCGTGGGCCGCACCCATGAGGAGGTGGTCGCCTTCCGTCAGCAGTACCAGGCGGAGATCGGCGCCGAGCCCGGGGACGCCTCCGAGGACCGCTTCGGCCCCTTCCCCAAGGACACCCCGGCCGCGCTGCCGGCCCCCACCCTGCCCACCGTGCGGCTGCGTCCGCGCGAAAACCCGCCGGTGTAGCGCCACCGGCCAATCGATTTTCCATTATCCGACAACCCAGCGACACAAGGAGCACCATGAGTCAGATCGTCCCGCAGGCACTGCCCGAACGCGACCGCTACGTCCTTGACGATGCGGGCAAGCACATCGGCGCCGCCCACTACCGCGACTACCAGGGTGAGAACGGGGTGGAGCGGATCTTCTTCCACACCGTGGTCGATGAAGAGTACAGCGGCCAGGGCCTGGCCTCGAAGCTGGCGGCCTTCGCCCTGGATGACACGGTCTCGGCCGGGATGAAGATCGTCCCGGTCTGCCCGTACATCAAGAAGTATGTGGGCAAGCACCAGGAGTTCGAGCCGGATGTGGTCCCGCCGCGCCCGCACCACCTGCAGATCCTGCCCAAGGCCTAACCGGGACGGCGGCGCCTACCCGCCGACCGCGTGCAGGGTGAAGGCGCTGAGGAACCCGAGGGTGACCAGCAGCCCGGTGTAGTCGTGGTCCACCGCGTACGCCTCGGGGATCATGGTGTCCGCGATCATGGTCAGGATGCCGCCGGCCGCGACCGCGGTGGCGAACGCCAGCACCTCGGCGGGCATCTGTGCCAGCGCGATGGCCCCGATGAAGGCGGCCAGTCCGCTGGCCACCGCGATTGCGCCCCACAGCGCCAGCACGGCGCGGCCCGGGCGGCGGGCCTGCTTCATGTCCGCGGTGCTGGCCAGTCCCTCGGGGATGTTGGAGATGAAGATGGCCGCGAGCATGGTGGGGTTGATTCCCGCTCCGGCCACGACTCCCAGGCCCAGGGCCACCGATTCGGGAATCCCGTCAATCAGCGCCCCGACGGCGATTGCGGTGCCGGAGGAGTTCTGGGTCCGCGGGGTGCTGGCGTGGCGTCGCGCCGTCAGCCAGGCCAGCAGCCGATTGGCGCCGAAGTAGAGCCCCGCGCCGGCGAGCACCCCGGCGACGCTGGCCGCCAGGCCGCCCTGCTGGTAGGCCTCCAACACCAGCTCAAAGCTCAGCGCACTGATCAGCACCCCTGAGCCGAAGGCCATGATCGCGCAAACCCAGATCCGCGGAATGCGCAGCCACCAGGCCGCCCCGGCCCCCAACAGCAGGGCCGAACCGGCCACGGTGCCCCACAGCAGGGCTTGAAGGCTCTGGATCATGGCACCCACTATAGCGGTGCCTGGATGCCCGGGCTGAGCGGGATCAGCCCAAAAACACAGCCCTGCATTCAAGGCCCTGACATCACCCCGATCGGGTCTCTGCCGCATCGTGCTGCCCGTGGATGCAGAAATCGGACTCGCTCCTGCCCAGGTGCCAGTGAGGACCAAGACTCTGGACAATCTCTGCTTCGCCGACTCGCCGCCCCGATAACGGCGTGTAGTAGCTCGATTTAAAGACAACCGTGGTGCTTTTGGCGTTGATCTCTGCCGTTACCTGCGTCTTCACCTGCGGGCTGCCGGCCCTCTGGCTGGAGTCGGATGCGCCTTCGGGATTTGTCCTACCGTGGCTCGGGTCATGCCAGGGGTTGCCCCTACCCTTCGCTTTGCATGTTGCTGAACCGGGAGTAGTGGCCCTGGAAGGCGACGGTAATGGTCTTGGTGGGACCGTTGCGGTGCTTGGCCACAATCACGTCGGCCTCTCCGGGACGATTTTCCTTGTCGTACACGTCCTCGCGGTGCAGCAGGATCACCATGTCCGCATCCTGCTCAATCGAGCCGGATTCACGCAGGTCCGAGACCATCGGCTTCTTGTCCGTACGCTGTTCCGAACCACGGTTCAGCTGCGAGAGCGCGATGAGCGGGACATCGAGCTCCTTGGCCAGCAGCTTCAGGTTACGGGAGAACTCCGAGACTTCCTGCTGGCGTGATTCAACGCGCTTGCCCGAGCTCATCAGCTGCAGGTAGTCCAGCACGATCATCTTCAGCTCGTTGCGCTGCTTCAGGCGGCGGCACTTGGCGCGGATCTCCATCATCGACATGTTCGGGGAGTCGTCAATGAATAGCGGAGCCTCATTCAACCGTCCCATGGTGGTGGCGATCTTGGTCCACTGGGCATCCTCCACCGACCCCTTGCGCAGGTCCTGCAACTGGATCGAGGCCTCCGCGGAGAGCAGACGCATCGCGATTTCATTGCGCCCCATTTCCAGGGAGAAGAACACGGTGGCCATGTTGTTCTTGATTGCCGCCGAACGCGCAAAGTCCAGGGCGAAGGTCGACTTGCCCACGGCCGGACGCGCGGCGATGATGATCATCTGCCCGCCCTGCAGGCCCTGGGTCAACTCATCAAACTCGTAAAAGCCGGTGGGGACACCGGTGATGCCGTCACCGGCGTTGGCCGCATTTTCGATCTCATCGACGGTGCCCTCGATGATCTCGCTGAGCCGGACATAGTCTTCGCTCGAGCGATTCTCCGCAACCTTGTAGACCTCGGCCTGCGCCTCGTTGACGATGGCGTCCACGTCCCCGTCCGGGGAGTAGCCCATCTGCACGATCCGGGTCCCGGCGTCGACCAGGCGGCGCAGCACGGCGCGTTCGCGCACGATCTCGGCGTAGTAACCGGCGTTCGCGGCGGTGGGCACGGACTGGATGAGGTTGTGCAGGTATGCGGCACCGCCCACCCGGACGATTTCGCCCCGCTTGGTCAGCAGGTCCGAAACGGTGACGGCGTCAGCCGGTTCGCCCCGTCCGTAGAGATCAATGATGGCCTCATAGATCGATTCATGGGCCGGACGGTAGAAGTCGTTGCCGCGGACCACCTCAATGACATCGGCGATCGCGTCCTTGGAGAGCATCATGCCGCCCAGAACCGACATTTCCGCGGCGATGTCCTGCGGCGGCGTACGCCCCGCCTCGGAGTCGCGGTTCTCGTAGGCCTGCTCAGCGCTGGCAATAGACATTCAAATCCCCTTCTACCCACCGGGAACTCGGCGACCGGTTCACCGTCCACCTCGTATCGTTCCATCGGGCCCCGACAGTTTGGGGGCGCTGGGGAAACTTGTGGATATTTCAGTTCCAGAGCCAACAGTAGGCCTCTTACATAAGGGCGTAAACTCACTTATCCACAAGATCTGTGGACAAGTGGCAGCTATCTGTGGAAGGGGGTGTGCAGGAACTGGGGAGAACACTGTGGATTTCCCCACTTAACCACAACTAATACCTTATTGACTTGGTGTTTCAGGTTTTCACACGTGTGGATAAAAATTAAGTTTTCCTCCGTGGCATTGTGGGTTTTGGATCTTTTCCACAGCCGGAAAGCCCACAACTCGGGGACGAGGAGGCGCCAACCACGGTTATCCACCCCCAATCCACAACACTGTGGAAAGCTTTGTGGATTACTTCAGATCTAAAAACCCGCTACTCATCGCAGGACCACCCAATATGGTCCTTCGGATGCGGGGCTTCGTCCACAGATCCCCGGATTGCCTCATCTCGGGACTGTGCACTGTGCCTGACACGCAACCCGGTTTGAAGCGGTTAACGCAATGAATCCCACCGCGGCGTACGACGCAGTGGGATTCATCGATGCCGCCCTGCCCTTAGACCAGGGCCGGCACCTTGAGGGTGTGGAAGGCGGAATCATGGAAGATCGACGGGGTGTGTGCCGAGGCCTGGTGGCCGTGCACCTGCAGCAGGACGACCCAGTGGTCCCCGGCTTCGACCTCGTTGTAGATGGAGGTATCGAGCCAGAGGGTGGATTCCTCGATGAACAGCGCCTGTTGCTCGGTGATGTGGGTGTGCAGCCCGGCGAAGCGGTCACCCTTCTTCGAGGCGATCTGGGCGCAGACCCCCTCGTTGCGGCTGCTGAGCACCGAGACTCCGATGCGCTGTGCCCGCCGCAGCTTCGGCCAGGTGTTGGAGGTCTTCTGCACGGCGAACATCACCAGCGCCGGATCCAGGGAGACCCCAACGGTAAACGAGGAGGCAACAATTCCGGTCTTGACGCCATCGATTTCGGCGCACAACGCCGCGACGCCCGAGGGGTGCTGGGCGAAGACCTTGCGCAGGGTCAACGGGTCGAGATCCTGATTCAATGACATGATTCGTATCCTTAGCATCAGGCCCACCGTGGTCGGCGACGGTCGAATGCCCATAGCGCCGCAGCGCCAAGCTGCTGCACTGTGGATTCGAAGGTTTTACGCCTCGGTGTGCGGTACTTGTTCCACGCGGTGGCGCGCGGAACCGAATCCTCACCTGGAGCACCCCACTACCGTTTAGAGGGTTGCCGGCCAGCTAGCCAGGGCTTGTCAGCTGACGCTCTTGATTCTGTCTACGACACTATGGCCCGTCGCGGCGTAACGTCAAACATTTCCTGTCTTATACCGCAATCTTCGACATATTGTTTCGCCCGCCCCCTCCTTCCGCTACGCTCGCCGCCGATAATTTCGCCCGACGCAGCTCACTAACGGACACCGCCTCCTACGCTGGTCGCCCCGCGGGCGCCGTTGAGCGCAATGGCACGCAGTTTCTTTGTCTGGGGTTCAGTTTCATGCCACGATGTCTTGCGAGGTGCCCTGCGTCACAGCGCGGGGCCGGATAGTTACCGACCCCGAGGAGCCCCCATGGCATCGTTGCTGGCCAACCACTCAGAATTGACTCCCCTGCGCTTCCTGGAACGCTCCGTGGAGGTCTACCCGGAGAAAACCGCGGTGATTCACGGTTCGCGCAGCTACACCTGGGCCCAGTTCGAGGAGCGCGTCCAGCGGCTGGCCCAGGTGCTGTCCCAACGCATTTCCCCGGGCGACCGGGTCGCGGTGCTGGCCCCGAACACCCCGGAGATGCTGGCCGCCCACTACGCGGTCCCGCTGGCCGGCGGCATCCTCGTTGCCCTAAACACCCGCCTGGCCGCCCACGAGCTGCAGTACATCTTGTCGCACGCCGAGGCCCGGCTGCTGTTGGCGGACACCGAGCTGCTGGGCAACACCGCACGACTGCGCCAGGAGGTGGCGAGCCTGGAGGCGCTGATCGAAGTCACCGACGACCAGTACACCGGCCCGCGCCCCCAGGTGCCGGTCGACGCGGTGCTGGAGGACCTGCTGCGCCACGCCCCCGCCGACCGCCTGCCCTATACGGTCGGCGACGAGCGGGCCCCGATCTGCCTGAACTACACCTCCGGGACCACCGGCAAGCCCAAGGGGGTGCTGTATTCACACCGCGGCACCTATCTGAACGCGCTGGGTGAGGCGTTCCACCAGCAAATGGACGCGCACACCCGCTACCTGTGGACGCTGCCGATGTTCCACTGCAACGGCTGGTGCACGCCCTGGGCGGTAACCGCCGCCGGCGGCACCCATCTGTGCCTGCGGGCGGTGCGCGAGGACGCCGTCTGGGATGCCATCGACCAGCTGGGCACCACCCACCTGTGCGGGGCACCAACCGTGTGCTCGATCATCGCCGACGCGCCCCGGGCCCACCCTGTGGGCCAGCCGCTGCGCATCACCACCGCCGGCGCTCCCCCGTCACCGGCCATCATTGGCAAGCTGCACCGGCTGGGCATCGAGGTGGTGCACGTCTACGGGTTGACCGAGGTCTACGGCCCGTACACGATCTGCGAGTACCAGCAGCACTGGGATGAGCTGGACGCCGAGCAGCAGGCCGCCAAGCTCTCCCGGCAGGGGGTGGGCATGGTGACCGCGGAGTCCGCCCGCGTAGTGGACCTGGACATGAACGACGTGCCGGCCGACGGACAGAGCATGGGCGAAATCGTGCTGCGCGGCAACAACGTGATGATCGGCTACTACAAGGACGAGCCGGCCACCGAACAGGCCTTCGCCGGGGGCTGGTTCCACACCGGGGACCTGGGCGTGATGCACCCGGACGGCTACATCCAGCTGCGCGACCGGGCCAAGGACATCATCATCTCCGGCGGGGAGAACATTTCCACCGTGGAGGTCGAGCAGGTGCTGGCCAGCCACCCGCAGGTGCTGGATGTGGCGGTGGTGGGCATCGCGGATGAGAAGTGGGGCGAACGCCCCATCGCCTACGTCATCCGGGCCAGCGGCTCACAGGTGGATGAGGCGGCCCTGATCGCCCACGCCCGCGAACAGCTGGCCGGGTTCAAGGTGCCGCGCACCATCGTTTTCCCGCAGGATTTGCCGCGCACCTCCACGGGCAAGGTGCAAAAGAACGTGCTGCGCACCCTGCCGCTGCCCTCCGCGGCCACCACGCGCTAAACCCGGCGCGCGGTGGGCTGACGTGCCGGCGCCTGGCTTGCTACGCTGTTGCTCCCCGGGGTTGAGGAGGGCAGCATGCGAGGCCGACACTGCTGGTACCCGCTGGCCGCCCTTTGCCTGCTGCTGGTCGCCTGCAGCGGGCCGGTGCCAATCCCGCCGGCCGCCCCGCAGAGCGGCGCCAGCCCCACCGCCAGCGGGCCCACCGGGCCCTCCCCCGCGCACCGCGCGGAGGTCGTCTCGGTCATCACCCGGAACCTGCAGGCCCCGTGGTCGATCTGCCGGGCCATGGACACGACGCTGGTCAGTGAACGGGACACCGCCCGGATTCTGGAGGTCGACACCGCCGGGCGCCAGCGCACGGTGGGTACCGTGCCGGGGGTGCGCTTGGGCGGTGAGGGCGGGCTGCTGGGGCTCGCGTTCGCCGAACCGGACCAGCTCTACGCCTATTCGACCGGGGCCACCGGCAACCGGATCCAGCGTTTTACGCTGCACGGTAAGCCCGGCTCGCTGCGCCTGGGGCAGCAGCGGACGGTCATCGATGAGCTGCCCGCCGCCGGGATCCACAATGGCGGGCGGATCGCCTTCGGGCCGGATGGCAAGCTCTACGCGGGGGTCGGGGACGCCGCGCAGCCGGACGCCGCGCAGGACCCCGAGAGCCTGGGCGGCAAGATCCTGCGCCTGGAACCCGATGGCGGCATCCCTGCGGACAACCCGTTCCCCGGTTCGGCCGTCTACAGCCTGGGCCACCGCAACGTGCAGGGCCTGGCCTGGGACGGGCGGGGCCGGATGTACGCCAGCGAGTTCGGGCAGAACACCTTCGATGAGCTGAACGAGATCCGTGCGGGGGGCAACTACAGCTGGCCGCAGGTGGAGGGCCAGGCCGAACGGCGCGACCGGCGGTTCACCGACCCGATCGCGCAATGGCCCACCGGGCAGGCCAGCCCCAGCGGGATCGCGATCGCCGACGGGTGGGTGTACCTGGCCAACCTGCGCGGGCAGCGGTTGCGCCGCGTGGAGCTGGCCAACCCGCAGCACCAGCAGGAGCTGCTCACCGGCCAGGGGCGATTGCGCGCGGTGCTGGAGGTCGGGCCGGGACAGCTGTGGGTGCTGACGAACAACACCGACGGGCGCGGCACCCCACAGCCCGGGGATGACCGGATCATCCAGCTGCGCCTTCAGGCGCCGCCGGGCAGCTAGTGCCGCGGCCCGTCCAGCATCCGGGCGAGCCTGGCGCGCCAGCGGGCTGGCCGGGCCGGCGCCGGGGCCGGACGCATCAGGTAGAGGGCCCACAGGCACAACCCGCCGGCCACCGGGGCGTGTAGCTGCATCCACTCATACCAGCTGGCGGTGCCCGCCAGCACCCACAAATCCACCCAGCCAAGGTCCGCGCCGAAGGCGCCCAGCCAGATCGGCAGCACATAGAGGATCCCGCAGCCCACGAACGCGCCCACGTACCGCCATCCGGACGGCAGCCGGGGATCCAGGTGCGCCAGCGCCGCGGCCCACGCCACGGCCAGCAGTGCGCCCACCAGGCGCAGGGGGTTGAGCATCAGCTCCCCCAACCCGGTGCCGGCGGAGAATACGGCTTCACCGGTGGCCGACTGTAGCAGCTGGATCAGGTAGCCGGGCAGCGGGGGAAGCACCAGCAACACCGGCAGCAGGCCGGCCAGGATCAACCCGTTTTTTCGGCTCATTCTCCCAGTATGCCCGGCGTGCTAGCGTGCGTCGGCCAGCAGCCCCGAACGCACCGGCTGCATGTCCCCGGTCTCGATGTAGCGCTGGTGCCAGGACAGCGCCTCATCGAGCAGGTGCGGGGTGTGCTTGCCATAGCTGTTCTTCCGGGCCCGGTCGAAGTAGTCCTGCAGCATCGGGCGGTAGTCCGGGTGCGCGCAGTTATCGATGATCACCTGGGCCCGCTGCTTGGGTGAGAGACCGCGCAGGTCCGCCAGGCCCTGTTCGGTAATCAGGATCATGGTGTCGTGCTCGGTGTGGTCCACGTGGCTGGCCATCGGCACGATCCCGGAGATCTTCCCGCCCTTGGCGATGGAGGGGGACATGAACACCGACAGGTAGCCGTTGCGGGCGAAGTCCCCCGAACCGCCGATGCCGTTCATGACGTGGGAGCCGACCACGTTGGTGGAGTTCACGTTGCCGTAGATGTCCGCCTCGATCATCCCGTTCAGTGCGATGCAGCCCAGCCGGCGGATCACCTCGGGGTGGTTGCTCATCTCCTGCGGGCGCAGCAGGATCCGTTCCCGGTAGTAGTCCACGTTCTGGTTGAACTCGGCGATCCCGGCCTCGGAGAGCGAGAAGCTGGTGGCGGAGGCGAATTCCAGGGTGCCGTCCTTGATCAGGCTGAGCATCCCGTCCTGGATCACCTCGGTGTAGGACTGCAGCCCCTTGTAGCCGCCGCGGGACAGGCCGGCCAGCACCGCGTTGGCGATGTTCCCGACGCCGGACTGGATGGGCAGCAGCTTCTCGGTCAGCCGCCCGGCACGGATCTCATGGTCCAGGAAGTCCAGCAGGTGGTCCGCGATCTTCTCGCTGGTTGCATCCACCGGGGCGAAGGGTGAGAGCCGGTCCGGGGCCTTGGTCTCCACCACGGCGATGACCTTGGAGACGTCCACGTCCAGGTAGGGCTGGCCGATGCGGTCCTTGACCGTGGTGATCGGCACCGGCTGGCGGTGCGGGGGCAGGGCGGTGCCGTAGTAGATGTCGTGCATCCCGTCCATGGCCGCGGACTGTTCCTCGTTGACCTCGATGATCACCTTGTCGGCCATCTCCAGCCAGGTCTTGTTGTTGCCGACCGAGGAGGAGGGGATCAGCTGTCCCTCGGCGGTCACCCCCACGACTTCGACGATCGCCAAGTCGATCTTGCCGTAGAAGCCGAACCAGGCGTGCTGGGCGACGTGGGAGAGGTGGATGTCCATGTATTCCATCTCACCGTCATTGATGCGTCGGCGCAGCTCCGGATCCGACATGTAGGGCAGGCGCAGGTTCATGCCGTCGGCCTTGGCCAGCACCCCGTCCAGTTCCGGGGCGGTGGATGCGCCGGTCAGCACGTTGATCTTGAAGGCCTGGCCCGCATCATGGGCCTGCTGCATGTGTTCGGCCAGCGCGCCGGGCACAGCCTTGGGGTATCCGGCACCGGTGAAGCCGCTCATGGCTACGGTCATGCCCGGCTGGACCAGCCGTGCCGCGTCAGCGGCACTCATCAGGCGGTCGGTGAATGCACGGTGGTGAATTCTGTGGTGCACGGGTGGTCCTCTCTGCGATCGATACGTACGACGGTGTGGCGTATCCCAGCGAAACACTCTATCGCCGTCGGCGGGGATGATTCCTCTTTTCGTGCGCCATGGAAGGTGAGGGGGCGAACTGCTCGCTGGAAAGTAGTGAATCTGCGGTAAGAGGACAGTGAATGTGCCGCTCGTTACGCGCCATGTTGCCAGGACATGATCCCGGACACGCGCGCACTTGAAGTGGCCCACAGCCGATGTGGACTCCCCTGTGCTGCAAAAATGCCGTGGTGCGCCGTGCCAGCGCATAGGCTAGCTTCCAACAAGGGGCCGGCTGTTCAGGGCCGGCCAAAGAATGTGAGCCACCACCATTAGGAGCCTTAGATGGATGACACCGCCTCGGACCCACTGCTATCGCAGATGCGCCGGAACAGCCGATTCACCGAAGCCACCGGCCTGATCATTGACGAGGTCAGCAGTACCTCAGTCACCGGGCACGCGCAACTGGGCGAGGAGCACCATACCCCGTGGGGCGTGGTGCACGGGGGCGTGTACGCCTCGATGGTGGAAACCGCCGGCAGCGTCGGGGCCAGCTACGCGGTGGCCGACCGGCAGCAGATCGCCGTAGGGGTGCACAATGCCACGGACTTCCTGCGGCCCACCAGTGCCGCCCAGGTGCGGGTCACGGCCCGGGCCCTCTTCCAGGGCCGGACCCAGCAGTTGTGGGAAGTAATCATCACCGACGTCGACAGCGGCAAGGACCTGGCCCGCGGGCAACTGCGCACCCAGAACATTCCGGCGCCACAGGATTCCGGGCAGTAGTCCTTCCACGAGAATCCCTTATCACAGGTGATTTAAGATTCCCGCCCTGCCGCTTGTCGGGAGGCCGTTAAACGTCAGCGGGTGGCCTGCCTTCCCGAAGGAAAGCAGGCCACCCGCTGTACAGAAGTGGTCGAGAAGACTTACTTCTTGGCCGCAGCGACGACCTGCAGGCGCAGGTTGGCGCTGACGTCGTCGTGCAGACGAACGGTGGCGGTGTAGTTGCCGGTCGACTTGATCGACTCGGTCAGCTGGATGCTGCGCTTGTCCAGCTTGCCCAGGCCAGCAGCCTCAACGGCGTTGGCGACGTCGGCGGTGCGCACGGTGCCGAACAGGCGACCGGTGGCGCCAGCCTTGACGGTCACCTTGACCGGCTGGGACTTCAGCTTGGCAGCCAGTTCCTGCGCGTCCTCGAGGTTCGCGATGGCGCGAGCGGCACGTGCAGCCTTGATCGACTCCACCTGCTTCTCGCCGCCCTTGGTCCACACGATTGCGTGGCCGCGGGGCAGCAGGTAGTTGCGTGCGTAGCCGTTCTTGACCTCGACGATGTCGCCAGCGGTACCAAGACCGGATACTTCATTAGTCAGAATGATCTTTGCCATGGTGGTATCCCTCTTCCTTAACCGCGGCCAGCGCCGGAGTAAGGCAGCAGGGCCACTTCGCGGGCATTCTTGATAGCCTGAGCGATCTTGCGCTGTTCCTGCACGGACACGCCGGTCACACGACGAGCGCGGATCTTGCCGCGGTCGGAGATGAACTTGCGCAGCAGTGCGGTGTCCTTGTAGTCGATGACGGTGATGTCAGCGGCCTTCAAGGGGTTGGACTTTGGTTTGGGCTTACGGATTTCAGCCTTAGCCATCGTGGAGCTCCTTTAGTTTGGGAGCCCGCAGATTCCTCTGCGGGATGGTGAATAAATAGTGGTTAGAAAGGCGGTTCGTCGCTGCCGGGATTGCCCCAGCCGCCATGGTTGCCGCCGCTTGAGCCGCCGGTGCTCCACGGGTCGTTGGATGGTGCATTCCATCCGCCACCCTGCTGCTGTTGCTGCTGTGGGGCACTTTGCTGCGGGGCGTTGGAGAAGCCTCCACCGCCGCCAAAGCCGCCGCCTCCGCCGCCGGAGCGCTGGGTGCGGGTGACCTTGGCCGAAGCGAAGCGCAGCGAGGGGCCGATCTCGTCGACCTCCAGCTCCATGACGGTGCGGCGTTCGCCTTCCTTGGTGTCGTAAGAACGTGAGCGCAGCCGGCCCTGGGCGATGACGCGCATGCCCTTGGTCAGCGACTCGGCAACGTTCTCTGCGGCTTCACGCCACACCGATGCACGAAGGAACAGGGCTTCGCCGTCCTTCCACTCATTGGTCTGGCGGTCGAAGGTGCGCGGAGTCGAAGCGATCGTGAAGTTCGCGACGGCGGATCCGGAGGGCGTGAAACGCAGTTCCGGGTCGGCGGTCAGGTTTCCGATCACGGTAATTACAGTCTCGCCTGCCATGCTCTCTCCTCAGGTTGTTCGAACGTTGTTCTTACGAAGTGGAAATGCTGCTCGCGTAATTAGACGCGGGCTTCTTCCGGACGAGTGACCTTGTGGCGCAGGATCTGCTCGTTAAGCTTCAGCTGACGCTCGAGTTCCGAGGAAGCGGCCGGCTCCGACTTGTAGTTCACTACAATGTAGATGGCTTCGGACTTCTTCTGAATCTCGTAAGCCATCTTGCGACGGCCCCAGATGTCAACGTTGTCGATCGAGCCGCCGGCGGAGCGGATGACCTCGAGGTACTTCTCGATGGTCGGTTCCACGGTACGGTCGTCGACCTCGGGGTC
>Ga0153920_1000435_pt1 | contig 17537 bp, 14 predicted proteins | sample TSNJ004MetaG_FD_104713 | JGI IMG/M metagenome (GOLD analysis project Ga0153920, IMG submission 104713) | Attine ant fungus gardens microbial communities from New Jersey, USA - TSNJ004 MetaG | ecosystem: Host-associated > Fungi > Mycelium > Unclassified | place: USA: New Jersey, Brendon T. Byrne...
ATTAAGCCCTGATCATGGTAGTTTGCAATATAGCAGTCGTACGGCATTTTTTCTTCCCTAAAATAAGCTTTTGCCGCATCTACAAACAAAGTATCCGCCGGCAGCGGCATAGAAATATTTATTCCTTTTTTAAGCAATTCTTTTACCGCGGGGATTAGAATATCATTTTCTTCACCGCCGAGAATCCCTTCCTCGCCTGCGTGAGGATTAAATCCGCATAATGCAAATTTAGGATTATTAATTTTTAATTTATTAATAAAAAACTCATTTAGATTAATTATTTTTTCTACTATAATTTCAGATGTCAAACAAACATCTTTTAGCGCGCAATGGCGTGTCAATAAAAGAACTCGGAAATCATGCGCGGCAAATAACATCTCCGCTGATTGATTTCCCCTTGATAAATATTCCTGAAGAACTTCCGTTTGTCCGTTAAAAATATGTCCGGCTTTGTGCATTGCAGCTTTTGAAACAGGAGCGGTTACTATTGCTTTTGAACCGATTTCCGCAGCTTTTTTAAGTGAAAGAAATGAGAATTCACCGCATTCTGCTGTTAATTCCCCCGGTCTTATTTCCTGTTCAAACGGGATTTCAATAATTTCATAATTATGATTCAAGGTCCCATAAAAATCTATAATTTTTTTGTTTGAAATCAAAATAACTTTATTTTCAGGCAAATCAAGTTTGTTCAGTGCTTTAATAGTAATCTCCGCACCTATACCATTCGGATCGCCTGTCAATATCGCTATTTTATCCATGTATAAACCTTTTTATTTTTCAGACAAACTTTCATGCTGTTGAAAATATTTTAAAATTTCAATCAAAGTATTAATGCCGCCAAGATTGCCTGACTTTGTTACTATCCATTGCGCATTATGATCCATACTCAATGCAATAGCAGGATAAACTTCAGCTACTAACTGAAGCTGATTAGCGTCTATGGCATCACAACATTTATAAGAAGTTTCGCCGCCAAGAGTTATTAAAATTACTTCTTTTTTATCAATAACACGTTTTGTTAGCTCTGCCAAAAAATCCGTTATAGAACATGCCAGGTTGGATTTTGTTAATTCTGCATTTAATGAATCCTCGGAAAATCCGTCAAAATTTTGTATCAGATGAGATGTATTAACAACAACGATATTACTCTGACCCAAGTTATTAACTATTCTTTCTACCAGCTCATCTTTAACGCCTTCTAAAATCGTTTTAAGATCCAGATTTATCATAAGTAAATTATCAAATAGATCACTTTGTTCCAAATGCTCTAATTGATTTGCGGTAATTTGAGTTGCGCTTCCTGAAACAATGAATTTCGGTAGTTTCGGTATAACCTTGGAAATATGCTGATAATCCATTTCAGCAAACCATAACTCACTTAGTGCCTGAGCAAAAGCAGCAGTACCTGCAGGTAAAATATTATAATCGGATTTGTTAACAGCAAGTGCTATTTGCTCCAAATCTACCGTTGAAACCGCATCTGAGACAATAATTTTTTTACCTTCTCTAATAAGCTCATTTATTTTCATTAAAATCGGTCCTGCGCCTTTAATAACGGTAGCCAGTTCAACAGAACCGATAAGTTCATCGCATTTATGATTTAATTGAGTTTTCAACAATGTTGGTAAGTGAGATTCAAAAATAGGTGAATGTGGATCACGCGCCATTTCAGTTCTTTCAATCGGCACACCTTTTAATAAATGATAGCCTCCAACTGTAATTCTTGATTCTGCTGGGAAAGCCGGTACGATTATTGCTGCATCCCAACCCAAAACTTCTAACATGCTCCCAACTTCTACAGCTATGTTTCCGCGGATTGTCGAATCTATTTTTTTGTAAAAATAATCAGGATTAATTTTTTCTACAAACATTTTTGTAGCTTTTTTAACCTTTTCATAAGCCTCATCAGGCTCAACATTTCTTGATTCCGTAGAAATTGCCCAGGTTTGTGTTCCTTTAATATTTATAGGCTCAATTTCATCACATAACAAAATTTGAGTATTCGCTCCTTTTAAATGGAACTGCAATGCAGTATCATTTGCTCCGGTTAAATCATCAGCGATGATACCGACAATATTTGAAGTTATAATCATAAAATCTCCGATTTTCTGATTCTCTTACTCGCAAAACCAAATGCTTGCATTTGATTTTGACTTATTCGTTTTATCATAATGTTTCGATATCTCTTTTGGAACTTAATAACCTGATATTATTTGCGTTAACAAGAAAGTTTTCTCTCTCGCTTCCGGTTGCTTTGTCTGTCCATTTGTTTTGCGCAATTCTGCCGTCAACAACAACTTGAACGCCTTTTTTCACATATTCACCCGCAAATTCAGCTAATTTATCCCACACATCGACATTAAACCAGTCAGCTACTTCTGATTTCGTTTTAGGATCCCAACGATTAACTGCAATTGAAAAGTTAGCTTTTACTTTTCCCGATTCAAAATATCTTATCTCAGCATCACGACCTACGCGTCCTACCAATACTACAGTATTCATATATAACCTCTTTCATCTTCACTGTTTTTATTTTTAATTCTACAACAAATATATAAATAACCTTCAAAAATAAACTATAATGTGTAAATTTTTGTTAAATGATATCTCATAATAGTATGTGTAAATTTTGTCAAGAATTTCTATATAATTACAATTATGATATATTTGAATTATGGAAAAACTCAAATTAATTTTTATCCTGATATGTCCGATTTTATTTTATTTTGCAGTAAAAATATTGGTTCTTTTTAATTTCAATTCTATATGTTTATGGAAAACAATAACGGGACACGAATGCTGGGGATGCGGAATTACAAGAGCATTAAATGAGGTTTTTTCCGGGAATTTTCGAGATGCCTTTTTATATAACAAATTCATAATTATAATTGCTCCGATAATGCTTTATTTGTGGTTCAAAATGCTTTACAAAACTCTAAAATGATGATATTCTAAGTTTTAGAAAAAACATTATGTTTTTGGAAATTAGAATAAAAGTGAGGTTTTGTATGGAAAAAATCAGACAAGAAGGTGAAAAGTCTTTTGCAGTGACTGCGGTATTAGCATTTTTGGTAGGTTTTTTGGGTGCACATCGCTTTTATACCGGATACATAGGGATCGGTATCGCACAACTACTGACACTTGGCGGCTGCGGTATATGGGCATTAGTAGATATCATTTCTATTTGTTTTGATAGTTATAAAGATGCAAAAGGACAATACCTTGCAGATTATAATAAAACATTAGGAATGGTTTTATTTGGATTAGTTATATTAAGTATAATTATTTCAATGATGCGTCAAATTATAGATTAATAAGGTATAAGAAATGGGTGAAGAAAATATAATAGTTAAAGAAACAAGTGAGAAATCATATGACCTTACGGCAGTATTAGCGTTTTTACTGGGTCAACTGGGTGTACATCGTTTTTATACGGGATACATAGGCATCGGTATTGCGCAATTATTTACATTCGGGGGGTTGGGAATTTGGTGGCTTGTTGATGTTATTTCGATTTGCCTGAATGAATATAAGGATGCTCAAGGCTTACCTCTTAAAAAATATAATAAAGTACTTGCATATGTTTTGCTGGGGCTGTTAATATTTGGTTTAGTATCCGCATTATGGTCTTTATTTATACTTTTGATAATTGTAATTATTGCATCTCAAATCAAAACTTTATAAATCTTTTATAGAAATCAACTTTGAAATAACAATTTGCATAGCAATTGCAAGCTAAACTATAACCATAAGATGGAATATAAAAAAGGATTTGCATTGTTGAACACCTGCCTTGATGATAAAACAAAAATTTATTGGGAATGCCTGCCTTAATGTAATTTTAATTAATATTTTTATGATAGAATATTATTATATAAAATAGCAATTGTATCTTTCAAGGGTTGTTGATTGATACGGGAAAGGAAAAACTATCATGGAAAAGAATGATTCAACTTTATCGGTATTAAGACACTCAACTTCGCACGTCATGGCGCAAGCTGTTCAAACTTTGTTCCCGCAAGCAAAACTGGCAATAGGTCCGTCTACGGATACAGGTTTTTATTACGATTTTGACCTTACTGACGGTTACACTTTTACGGAAGATGACTTGATAAAAATAGAAGATGAGATGAAAAAAATTGTTAAAGAAAATCTTATTTTTGAATGCTATCAAGTTCCGGATGTTGATGCGCAAATTGCACAATTCAACGCGGAAGGAGAGATATATAAAGCTGAACTTTTAGAAGAACACAGACACCATAACCCGACTTTATTTTTAACCAAAGATAAAGAGGGAAATATATTATTCAATGACCTTTGCGCAGGCCCGCACGTTCCGAATACAAGTTATATCAAAGGAAATGCTTTTAAATTATTAAAAGTTGCAGGCGCATACTGGCGAGGTAATGAAAAAAATAAAATGCTTCAAAGGATTTATGCAACAGTATTCTGGAATAAAGAAGATTTACAAAGCTATTTAACTTTACTTGAAGAAGCTGAAAAACGCGACCACAGAAAACTCGGCACACAGCTTGATTTATTCTCGGTAAGAGAAGAAGTCGGAGCGGGGCTTGTTTTATGGCATCCAAATTTAGCGATTGTCCGTGAAGAAATTGAAAATTACTGGAGAAGCGAACACAGGAAACGAGGTTATGTAATCGTTAATACTCCGCACATCGCAAAATCTAAGCTGTGGGATATTTCAGGACACACTTCTCACTACAGAGAACATATGTTTTTTATTAATGACGACGGCGAAGAATATGTTCTAAAACCTATGAATTGCCCGTTCCATATATTGATTTATCAAGCAAACAGATATTCTTACCGCCAACTGCCTTTAAGAATGGCAGAACTCGGAACTGTTTACAGAAATGAAAAATCAGGCGCATTATCAGGCTTAACACGTGTTAAAGGCTTTACTCAAGATGATGCTCATATATTCTGCACGCCTGAACAATTGGTTGACGAAATTAACTATATAATCGATTTTGTAGCTGATACTATGAGTTTATTTGATATGCCGTTTGAGGTTGAACTTTCAACACGTCCGGAAAGCTTTGTCGGAGAAATTGAAAACTGGGATAAGGCGGAAGCGGGCTTAAAAGAAGCAATGGACAGACGTGGAATGCCATACGAAATTAATGAAGGCGACGGCGCATTCTACGGTCCGAAAATTGACTTTAAAATAAAAGACGCTTTAGGAAGAACATGGCAGTGCGCTACAATACAGCTTGATTTCAATCTTCCTGAAAGATTTGACCTTAAATATCAAGACAAAGACGGGGCATTAAAAACTCCTGTTATGCTTCACCGTGTAATATTCGGCTCAATGGAAAGATTCCACGGAATTTTGACAGAACACTATGCCGGAGCATTCCCGACATGGCTTGCGCCGACACAGGTTGCGATTGTTCCGATTTCAAACGAAAAACACGTTGATTTCGCTGAAGAAGTATACAAAAAAATGCGTGCGGCAGGAATAAGAGCAAAACTTGACGATCGTTCCGAAAGTATGAATTACAAAATCAGAGAATCGCTTCAAGATAAAAAAGTTCCTTATGTCGCGGTAATCGGCGATAAAGAAATTGAAGCAAACTCTGTTGCAATACGTGCGCGCGGAATTGGGCAAGTTGGCGTAATGCCTGTTGATGAATTCATCAAAAAAATTGAAGAGGAAATCCATTCAAGAGCCTCAAAATCCTTTGCTGCATTGCAAAATTCTTAAAAATAAATAAAAAGGCGGTTTTAATAACCGCCTTTTTATTAGCATTTACAATAAATTCAATTCTTTATGTTTTGTATAAATAGATTCTGCAAGTTTATCTAATTTCTCAAAATCTTCTTTTTTAGGTTTTCCTTTTACCAGCAATGGTTCAATCGGTTCACATCTGAGATTAGATAAGAATTCCTCCAATTTACCGAACAGATTTCCACCCCAGCCATAAGAACCTATATATGAAATAAACTGGGCTTTCGGTCTTAGAACATTAATCAAATACGCAGGTCCGACTATCATAGGATGTGGTCCCGCAAGCACCATCGGCGCGCCGATAACAATAGTTGTAGCATCAACCAGAGCTGTTGCAAGTTCGCCTAAATCCCCGTCAACAACGTTATACAAAGCGGTCTGAATCCCTTTTTGGTTTAGTTTTTTATTCAAATAATCTACCATTTCTTTTGTACTGTTATACATAGAAACATACGGTATTAATACTAAATTTTTTCCTGTTTCGGAAGCCCAATCTGCATAAGCATCTACAATAAACTTGCAGTCTTTATAAATCGGTCCATGGCTCGGCAAGAGCATTTCAGGATTCATTTCTCTTATCATTTGAACATATTTTCTGCACATTGGACTGAACGGCATCATAATTTCCGCAAAGTATCTTTTTGCTCCGTTATAAAGTTTATCGTCACATTCTGCATAAATGTCGTCAAAGGTGTAGTGCGCACCAAGAAAATCGCAGGTAAAGAGCATATTATCTTCTTTCAAATAAGTAAACATAGTGTCAGGCCAGTGAACCCAGGGCGCATATATAAATTTAAGAGTCTTGTCGCCTAGTGAAACCTCTTCTCCATCAGCAATAACCCTTATTTTATCCTCCGAAACTAAAAGCATTTCCATAATATTTTCTTTACATTTAGGGTTAGTTAAAATTATTGCATCCGGATATTTTTTAAGCATTTCAGGCAATGCTCCTGTATGATCTTGTTCTCCATGGTTTGCAATTATATAATCAATTTTAGTTACATTATTTCCATTTAAATTATTAAAAAATTCTTCGGTTTTAGGATGATACGTGGTATCAATTATCGCTGTTTTTTCGCTTCCGATAACTAAATAAGAATTATAGCTTGTTCCATGTTCTAACGGAATAAGTTCATCAAAATATTTTCTGTTTACGTCGTTCAACCCGCAATAGTAAATGTTATTTTTTATTTCTTTGAATTTCATTTCTCTCTCCTACTGATATATTAAGTCTCTGTTTTATTTTTATGTTAAAAAAAGGGGCCTAATTTTTCAAGCCCCTTTTTATTAATAATTTTCTGCTTTAATAAAGAAATATGCTTTTGGATGTTTACATACAGGGCATAATTCTATGGCATTTTTACTCTTAAGTGAATGCCCGCAGTTTGAACACTCCCAAACTATTTCTTCACAACGAGAAAACACCCGGTTTTCTTTAATATTAGCAAGAAGTTTCAGGTATCTTTCCTCGTGTTCTTTTTCAATTTTTGCAACCATGGTAAATAAATTTGAAAGCTCATCAAAACCTTCTTCTTTTGCTTCTTTTGCAAAAGTATCATACATATCGGTCCATTCATAATTTTCACCTTCGGCAGCATCTTTAAGGTTTATTAAAGTATCAGGTATTTTGTTGCCATGAAGATATTTAAACCAAATTTTTGCGTGTTCTTTTTCATTATTGGCTGTTTCTTCAAATATCTTACTTATTTGTACATAACCGTCTTTTTTTGCTTGAGAAGCATAGTAAGTATATTTATTTCTTGCCATTGATTCACCCGCAAAAGCAGTTTGTAAATTTTGTTCGGTTTTGGTTCCTTTTAATTCAGGCATAATTGTCTCCTTCTTTTCAGTTAGTCTATATTTTTTCGAACATATCTTTCCCTACGCCGCATAACGGGCAGGTATAATCATCAAGCAAATTATCAAAACTTATATTGCCATTTTCTTCCGGATCATAGACATAACCACATACAGTACATATAAATTTTTCCATAATACTCTCCTTTTTTTTAACAAATAAAAATTTATTTGCAGTCTTTGCAGATTCCCTGAAAAACTACATCATGATTTTCAATAAAAAAATCTGTTTCTTTTTCTGTTTTTGATACTATATCAGGTGCAACAACCGCACTTATATCATATACTTTCATACATTTTTTACAAATAAAATGATAATGTTCATGCGTATTATGATCAAAGTGAGCGGAACTTTCCAATCCGTCAATTTTTTTTATTATCCCTGCTTCAGCAAGCTGATTTAAATTCCTGTAAAGTGTTGCCAAACTTAGATTTGGTTCTTGTTTCTTTAAAACTCCGTATAGATACTCAGCAGTTGGATGTACAACATTTTGTTTTAATGATTCTAAAATAATTTCTCTTTGTCGGGAATAATTCATTTGTCTCCTTAATTGATAATTATTATCGATTTCTTGTTGCAATATTTGTATACTACGATTTAATAAGTACGTTGTCAATCTAATTTTGGTAAAACTTAATATAAATAAATATTACAGGCAATTTTTTGCATTCATTTGTTTTATGAAAAATATGATGAATGTTAGTGTGAATAATACAAATATAATGAGTGCACCACCTTTGAAGGTGGGCGAATTAACGCCGCCAAATAAAACACTAACCCCTGTTTTATTTTCAAGAGAACAGGCAGACAGGGAGTTTTATGAAATTGACAGATATGTATCTCAAAGAGTAAAAAGTTCGCTGGGAAAAGATCAAAGAAAAACTCCGACTTCTGTTTATGTAGCAACAGGATTGCTTACTCTGGCGGGGTTAATATTCGGAAAACAACTACTTAAGAAGTAAACTACTTGCTATATTATTTTTTTATTTTTAGATTTATAGTATTATAGTATTATTAAAACAGGCAAGTAAATCTTAAGAGGAGTAAAATGAAGAAATTTATATTTTTATTGTTTGTGTTTATTATAGGCAGTTGTTCTTTCGCTGTTGAATATAATATTCATAAACTTGAAAACGGACAAACAGTCGTTATTCAAGAGGTTAAAAGTAATCCCATAGTAACAATTGATACGTGGATAAAAACAGGTTCAATAAACGAAACAGATAAGAATAACGGCGTGTCGCATTTTCTTGAACATTTACTTTTTAAAGGAACAAAAAAACATCCTCCCGGTGAATTCGACAATATACTGGAAACTAAGGGCGGGATTACTAATGCTGCAACGAGTAAAGACTTCACACATTATCACATAACAATTCCTTCAAAATATTTTAATCTTGCTATGGAAATGCATGCAGATATGCTTTTGAATCCGCTCGTTCCGAGAAAAGAACTGGAGATGGAAAGAAAAGTTGTGCTTGAGGAAATCGCTAAAGATTTGAATTCTCCAAACGCATTGGTATATGACAATCTAAATAATATGTTATACACATTACATCCATATAAAAGAAAAGTAATAGGCAAACAGGAAATCATTGAGACTATTACAAGAGAAGAGATTATGGATTATTACCACACATATTATACGCCGTCTAATATGATTACAATAATTGTGGGAGATGTAAATTCAGAAAATGCTCTCAACAAAGTAAAAGAAAACTTTACCACAGAATATAAAAAACCTGTAAAACAAGTCTACCCAAAAGAAAAAATGTTGACTTCGCAATACAGAAAAACTTCAACATTCCCGACTGAATCAGGTTACATGTTAATCGGTTTTAGAGGGGTTAAAATTGATGATAAAGATTCATATGCTCTTGATGTATTGGGAACAATCCTGGGAGAAGGACGTTCTTCAATTTTTTATCAATCTATCAAAGAACAGCAACAGTTAGCATACTCTATAAGCGCATCTAATTCAGGTTATAAAGATGACGGTATTTTCTTTATATCCGCAAACTTCACACCTGAAAAAAGTGAGAAAGTTGAGAATGCAATTTTTGATGAAATTAAAAAAGTACAAAAAGACGGAGTTACTGAAGCTCAATTGAAACTTGCAAAGAATATTATAGAAATAGACACACATTACGCAAGAGAATCGATTTCAAATATTGCAAGCGAAATAGGCTATACTTTAGTAACTGCAAATGATATAAAATATTACCAGAATTATTTAGATAATATAAAAAAAGTAACTGCGAGCGATGTAAAAATTGCCGCCAATAAATATCTTGGTGTTGAAAAAAGTGCCGTTTCAATAGTTCTTCCGGAAAATAATAAAGAAGTTAAAATTTCAAATAAAACTGAATCGGAAGCTAAACCTGAATTAATCAGCCAAAATTACGGAATTGAAAAATACCGGCTTTCAAACGACGCGACGGTATTGATTAATCCTAACGACGTGAATGACATTATAGCCATAAGTATTTTTTCCAAAGGCGGAGAACTCACGGAAAAAATTCCGGGAACTGCAAGTATGACAGCTTCTGTTTTAACAAAAGGCACAAGAAAATATTCTTCTGCGGAACTTGCCCAAATTCTGGAAGATAGCGGCATAAAAATTTCTCCGGGAGTCAGATCGGATGCTTTTACTTTGAATGTTTTAACCACAAAGAAAGAATACGAAAAAACTTTGGAATTACTAAGTGAAATTGTTAATAATGCTACATTTGATGATTATGAAATCGAAAAATCAAGAAATGAAAAACTTAATAGTATAAAAAAGAGCAGAGATAATCCTTTGAATTTAGCTATTGAGGGATATAAAACCCTGATTTTTGAAGGCACGCCGTATTCCAATTCGGCAAAAATTCTTGAAAAAACACTTCCTCAAGTTCAACGCGAAGATATAATTGCATATTATAATAAATTATTCGACCCACAAAACATGGTCATATCCATTAACGGGAATATAAACAAAGAAGAAACCATGGCAAAATTAGGAAAAATTTTCCCGTCTAAAAACGGTCAAAAATTTGACTATGCAAAATATTCCATTCCTGACTTAACATCGCAAAAAACTGCAACAAAGGAAATCAAAGACCTTAAGACGGATTGGATAATAATCGGCTGGCAGACACCGGGTGTATTAAACCAAAAAGACTATGCTTCATTGGAAATTATTGATGCAATTTTAGGAACAGGCATGAGCTCAAGATTATTTAAAAATCTCAGGGTTAAAGAAGGTCTTGCATACCAGTTAGGTTCTCAATTCGGACCTCAGGTCTTGAAAGGCTCACTAATAGTTTTTATAGGTACTAACCCTGAAAACCTTGAAATTGCAAAGTCAAAATTACTCAATGAAGTAAATAGATTCAAAACAGAGTTTGTAGGCACAAAAGAATTACAAGATGCGAAAGACAAGCTCATCGGTCAATACATAATATCTCTTGAAACAAATATGGATAAAGCATCCACGATGGGTTGGTTTGAAACTTCGGGACGCGGTTATGAGTTCGGACATGATTATGAAAAACTTATCAACAGCATAACTGTTTCTGACATCATTGAAGTTGCAAATAAATATTTCACCAACAACTATGTGCTGTCAGTTGTGAAAAATTAGGGAATTGCATAACCCGGATGAATAGTGAGGCAAGAAGGGCAATCTGCCTGAATCAAAGTCCAAATCGTAAGGATAGAGGATAATTTTAAATCCCGCTTTTCTTTACCAATTTGTTCTAGTCAAAGTTTGTCTGCCTTTTCTGTCAAACATTTTGTCTTTATACCAGATTCCTTGAAATTCTTCGTTTGGTCCGTACATATACTGCATATCTTTTGAATCAAAATAAATTGCGCTTACCAATTTTCCGGTTACCCTGTATTGTTTTGATACATAAGGATAATTAGGATAATTTTCCGACAAATTATCTATATATTCCAAAGTTCCGCGAGCGTTATAATAATAAATAGTTCTCGGATTATTTTTATATTGAACCGCATACATATATAGTATTCTTTCCTGAAAATAGAACGCCGATAAATTAGCATCCAGTGTGGTTGTAGCGCCATTTCGAACTAAATAATAATGCTGCTTATAATTTGGATCTTTTATGAAATCCTGGTATTTTTCTTTAAACTCAGAAGTTTTATATTTAGGAAGAATATCTGCGGAAAAAATAATTTTCCTATATTCGTCTATCCTTGCATCACGTTCAATTTGTGATATATTAGGCCATTCAAAAGTTATTTTACCAGCAAGAGTTTTGGTTTCATTTTCTGCATTAATTTCTTTTTCGTTAACAGAAATGTTTTGAACATCCTCTAATTCGTCGGCATTAATATTTGTATTCAATAATATTTCATTTTTATGTAATAAAACACTATCTGATTGTACCTCTAAATCCGCAGACTGAGCAACTAACGCTGTCATTAAAATACATAAAAATACTGCTATTTTTTTCATATAACCTCCAAACTTACTTTTATTATAAAACGAAAATTCAATAACAATAGACTTGACAATATAATCAAGTAATAATCAAGCTTTCAGCTCTTTAAAATCAAGTGTATAACAAATTGTAACAAAAAATTAACATATTTCTGATAAATATTCCTGATTTTCTTGACTAATTATATTGATGTATTACGATTATATAACATGCAATTAATTTGGGTGAACTATGCCCAAATTAAAAAAACAAATAAAAGGCTGGAGCTTCAGGATTGGAGAACCTTTAGCAGTAGGCCCCCATAGATTTACAAAATCTATTCCGAAATTATACATAGTACGTACACTTAATTTATAGACGAGGTAATTTAATGTCTAACACAAAATATGCAAAAAGAGTAACTCCGATGGGTATCCCGCATACTCGATTGGATGATTTACCGGACCTTATTGAAGTGCAGAAAAAATCGTTTGAATGGTTTTTAAAAGAAGGTTTGAAAGAGGAATTGTTGTCTTTCAGCCCTATTAAAGATTATACGGGCAGATTAGAATTGCACTTTTTGCCAAATTATACTTTCGATAATGCAAAGTATACAATTGATGAAGCAAGAATTCATGACGCTACTTACGCTAAACAATTACGCGTAATGGTCAGATTGGTTAACCGTGACAGCGGTGAAATCAAAGAACAGGAAGTTTATATCGGTGATATTCCGACAATGACTGACAAAGGTACATTCATTGTTAACGGTGCGGAACGTGTAATCGTTTCTCAAATTGTTCGTTCTCCGGGTGTTTATTTTAAACGTGAAATCTCACCTGCAGGAAAACGTTTATATAATGCAACAATGATTCCTAACCGCGGCGCATGGCTGAAAATTGAAACAGATACTAACGACTTGATTTATGTGAAAATCGACAAGAACAGAAAAATCTTAGCGACAACTTTATTAAAAGCAATGGGTATTACTGTTTCTGAAATGGAAACACTTTTCACTCATTTCGAATTTTTAAAGAGAACTCTTGATAAAGATACAACAGAAACTACAGATGATGCTCTAATTGAAGTCTACAAAAAACTTAGACCCGGAGACCCGGCGTCTCCTCAAGGTGGACGTTCTATTCTTGAAGCGCGTTTCTTTGATGAAAAGAAATACGATATTGGCAGAGTCGGTCGTTACAAATTAAATAAAAAATTAAACTTAAATATTCCTGCAAGCCAAAGAACATTAACCGTTCAGGATATAGTGGCTTCTATTGAATATCTTATCAATTTAACTTATGATGAAGGCGCTGTTGATGATATAGACCACTTAGGAAACAGAAGAATCCGTTCAGTTGGTGAATTATTACAGAACCAATTCAGAGTGGGTCTTTCACGTATCGAAAGAATTGTTAAAGAAAGAATGACGCTTCAGGATTCTGAAACATTAACGCCATTGAATTTATTAAATACAAAACCTTTAGTGGCTTCGTTGAAAGAGTTCTTCGGGTCTTCACAGTTGTCACAGTTCATGGACCAAACAAATCCTCTTGCTGAATTAACACACAAAAGAAGAATTTCAGCTTTAGGACCGGGCGGTTTAATGAGAGAACGCGCAGGTTTTGCTGTTCGTGATATACACCCTTCACACTATGGTCGTATTTGTCCGGTAGAAACTCCGGAAGGTCCGAACGCAGGTTTGATAGGTTCATTGGCAACTCACGCTAAAGTTAACGACTACGGATTTATTGAATCTCCGTTCTTCGTTGTTAAAGACGGCGTTGTTACAGATGAAGTACACTATTTAACGGCTGATGAAGATGAAAATTTCCGTGTTGCTCCGTCAGACGTTCAATTAAAGAAAGATAATACATTTAAAGATGAATACGTTCCGGTTCGTTACAGATCGGAATTTACAATGGGCGAATCCAACAGGGTTGACTATGTCGGGGTTTCTCCGATACAGATTATCTCTGTTGCGACTTCATTAATCCCGTTCATTGAGCACGATGATGCTAACCGTGCGTTAATGGGTTCAAACATGCAGCGTCAGGCAGTACCTTTATTGATTACACAAAGACCGGTAGTCGGTACAGGCTTAGAAGCAAGAGCAGCAAAAGACTCAGGTATGGTTGCAGTTGCTGAAGTTGACGGTATTGTTGAACGTGTTGTTGGTGAAGAAATTATCATTCGCGATAAGAGCGGTGTTCCTCACTTACATCAATTAATGAAATACGTGAGAAGCAACCAGGATACTTGTATTAACCAAAGTCCTATCGTAAGAGAAGGCGAAGAGGTTAAAGCAGGTGATGTAATAGCAGACGGAGCGTCTACTAAAGGCGGAGAACTTTCATTAGGTAAAAACGTTTTAATCGCGTATATGCCTTGGGAAGGTTACAACTATGAGGATGCTATTCTTCTTTCTGAACGCTGTGTTCACGATGATGTATTCACTTCAGTTCACATTGAAAAATTAGAAATAGATGCAAGACAGACTAAACTCGGACCGGAAGAAATTACCCGTGAAATCCCTAACGTATCTGAAGATGCGTTAAGACATTTGGATGAACGCGGTATTGTTCGTATAGGTGCAAGAGTTTATGCTGACGATATATTGGTAGGTAAAGTTACACCTAAAGGCGAATCTGAGCATCCGCCTGAAGAAAAACTTCTTCGAGCAATCTTTGCTGAAAAAGCAAGAGATGTAAAAGACAATTCATTAAGAGTTCCTCACGGAGAAGGTGGAAGGGTACTTGACGTAAAAGTATTCGACAGAGAAAAAGGTGATGAATTACCTCCGGGCGCTAATACCGTTATCAGAGTTTATATTGCTCAAAAACGTAAAGTTTCTGTCGGTGATAAACTTTCAGGGCGTCACGGAAATAAAGGTATCGTTTCAAGAGTTCTTCCTAAAGAAGATATGCCTTTCTTGCCTGACGGAACACCAGTAGATATCGTATTAAACCCTCTTGGTGTACCTTCCCGTATGAATGTAGGTCAGACTTACGAATTATTATTAGGTTTGGCATCATACTTAACAGGCGAACACTATGAAGCACCTTCATTCGACGAAAGATACGGTGATAACCAGTCTGAAATAGCTACCAAAGCAGAGTTAATCAAAGGTATTAAAGAATCAGGATGCAACTGGGTTAACGAAGACGGTAAAGTAAGACTTATAGACGGAAGAACAGGGGAAGAATTTGATGAACCTGTTGCAGTAGGTCTATCTTATATATTAAAACTTGTACACTTAGTAGATGATAAAATTCATGCAAGAAGTACAGGTCCATACTCACTTGTAACTCAACAGCCATTGGGCGGTAAAGCACAATTCGGCGGTCAAAGATTTGGTGAGATGGAAGTTTGGGCGCTTGAAGCTTACGGTGCTGCTTACACATTACAGGAAATGTTAACTATTAAATCCGATGATGTGAATGGTAGAAACAGAGCTTATGAGGCAATAGTAAAAGGTGATAACATCCCTAGACCGGGTATTCCTGAATCATTTAAAGTATTGGTTCGTGAATTACAATCTATCGGTTTGGATATCACTGTTGCTAAAAAAGACGGCGTAGAAGTTGACTTGATGACAGATATGGATGATATGAGAAGATCAGCTCCAAAACGAACATTGTCTGATATCGATTCAGAGTTATTGAATATCAATTTCTTTGAAACACCGACAACATTAGGTGAACTGTAAATATAGAAGGAAAGAAGAAAAGAGGAAAGAAGGAAGGTTTAATAATAATATGTCATTGCGAGGCAAAGCCGAAGCAATACAACAAATTTAATAATTATGTTAAAGGCATTAGAAAACCCTACCTCCATACCTCTATCGCTCCTTCCCTCCAGATATAAAAAAAGAAATTATAAAAATAAAGGAGATAAAATTGTCTACAAGTATTGATTATTTTGACTATATACGAATAAGTATCGCATCACCTGATCGCATACTTAAGTGGTCATATGGCGAGGTTACAAAACCTGAAACTATTAACTACCGTACGCTTAAGCCTGAAAGAGACGGTCTGTTCTGTGAAAGAACATTTGGACCTTCTAAAGACTGGGAATGCTATTGCGGTAAATATAAAAGAGTAAGACACAAGGGTATCATCTGCGAACGTTGCGGAGTTGAAGTTACCGATTCTAAAGTAAGAAGACAAAGAATGGGACACATTAAGCTTGCTGCTCCTGTATCTCATATCTGGTTCTTAAAAGGAATTCCTTCATACCTTGGCTTGCTTTTGGATATGACTTTGAAAGATCTTGAACAAGTAATCTATTTCAACAATTATGTTGTTTTAGATGCCGGCGAAAGCAGTTTCAAAAAATTACAATTGCTAAGCGAAGAAGAATATGAAGATTATATGGCTGAAAACGAGAATTCCGAATTAAAAGTAGGAATAGGCGCAGAAGCTGTTAAAGAACTTCTTGCTGAAGTAAATATTAACGAATTGGCTGAAGAAATCAGAACTGAACTGGCAGGCACTATTAATTCAGTTCAAAGAAAAAGTAAGTTAATCAAAAGATTAAGATTACTGGATTCTTTAATTTCTTCAGACACAGATCCTACGTGGATGATTATGGAAGTGTTACCTGTAACTCCTCCTGATCTTCGCCCGATGGTTCAATTAGACGGCGGAAGATTCGCAACATCCGACTTAAACGACTTATACAGACGTGTAATAAATAGAAACAACCGTTTACAAAGATTATTGGAAATGGGCGCTCCTGAAATTATCGTAAGAAACGAAAAAAGAATGTTACAGGAAGCCGTAGATGCGTTAATCGATAACGGACGTCGCGGACGTACGGTTGTTGGTCCTAACAACAGAGCATTAAAATCCCTTTCTAATATTATAGAAGGTAAACAGGGTCGTTTCAGACAAAACTTGCTGGGTAAAAGGGTTGACTATTCCGGTCGTTCTGTTATCGTAGTAGGTCCGCAGTTGAAATTAAATCAATGCGGTTTGCCGAAAGAAATGGCAATCGAATTATTCAAGCCATTCGTTGTAAATAAGCTAATCGAAAGAGGATATGTTCAAAATATCAAATCTGCGAAAAAGAAAATTGAACGTTCCGAAGCAATCGTTTGGGATATATTAGAAGAAGTAATCGACGGACATCCGGTATTATTAAACCGTGCTCCGACCCTTCACAGATTAGGTATTCAGGCATTTGAACCTAAATTGGTAGAAGGCCGCGCGATTCAGCTTCATCCGTTAGTATGTACGGCATTTAACGCCGACTTCGACGGCGACCAAATGGCTGTTCACGTTCCGCTTTCAATTGAAGCGCAAACAGAAGCAAGAATGTTAATGTTAGCAACTAACAATATCCTTGCCCCTGCAACGGGTAAACCTATTATTACTCCTTCTCAGGATATGGTATTGGGTATGTATTACTTAACTATATTAAAAAATCATGAAATGGAGCCGAAAGGTTATTTCTATAACTTCAAAGACGCAATCTCTGCTCTTGAAGTCGG
>Ga0153920_1000436_pt1 | contig 17523 bp, 17 predicted proteins | sample TSNJ004MetaG_FD_104713 | JGI IMG/M metagenome (GOLD analysis project Ga0153920, IMG submission 104713) | Attine ant fungus gardens microbial communities from New Jersey, USA - TSNJ004 MetaG | ecosystem: Host-associated > Fungi > Mycelium > Unclassified | place: USA: New Jersey, Brendon T. Byrne...
ATTAACCTCCTTTTGAAACCTGAACGGTCAAAGTTAAAACGGCAGTTCACCGTCATCGGAAAGCTCGGCAAATTGATCCTCCATGGGCTGCGGCGCAGCCGTGGAGGGGTATCCGCCAGACGCCGGGGCAGGGAAGCTGGAGGGGTACCCGCCGTCTCCGCCGCCGGGCTTCGCGTCACCAAAATAAATGTTTTCGGCCACCACCTCGGCGCTGCGGCGCTTATTGCCGTCCTTGTCATTCCAGTCGCGGATTTGCAGGCGGCCCTCCACCACAGCCATACGGCCCTTGGTAAAATAGCGGCTGACAAACTCGGCCGTGGCGCGCCAAGCGACCACATCGATAAAATCGGTGGCGCGCTCGCCGGTGGTCTTGTCCTTAAAATCACGGTCCACCGCCAGGCTGAAGGAGGCGACCGCCGCCCCCGCCGGAGTGTGCCGCAGCTCAGGGTCCCGGGTCAGACGACCCATAATAATAATACGATTCAGCATGTCTTCGTCCTCTTACTGGTCCTTGCACACGATCATAGACCGCATCACGCCATCGTTGATACGCAGCAGGCGGTCCAGCTCGCGGGGCAATTCAGCGGGCGCTGTGAAGGTCATCAGCACATAGTAGCCCTCCATCAGGTCATTGATGGGATAGGCCAGACGGCGTTTTCCCCACTGGTCGATTTCTGTGACGTTTCCGCCGTTTTCCACAACGCCTTTAAACCGCTCCACCAGGGCAGCGGTCTCCTCCTCACTCAGGTTGGGCTTGAGGATGTAAAGCACCTCGTAATTTGCATTGATCTTTGCCATGTTTTTCGCACCTCCTTATGGACATATGGCCCCTGGACACATCCAGGAGCAAGGATAACCTATCTTAAAAAAGACAGGCTTAATTATTATATCTGATTTTTTCCGGATGTCAAGAAAAAGATCTCAGCTTTGAAGTTCGGTCCATCCCATGGAAGGGGCTTTCTCCAAATGTACAGAGACGGCGGGATGGCGGCGTGACCATATGCCGCGCTGCCATCCCGTACCATTGCCGCGTACCGCTGGTTTGCTGAATGATCCGTTGCCTCGTCAGTGTGCAATGGCGCCCACAGCCCAATTGGTCATGGTTGAGAGCGCTGCGACAGGATCCGGCATTTGGAGATTTTGTTGAAAGTTCACCAGAACAGCGGCCAATTCTGCGCGGGTAATGGTGCCCTGGGGATCCAGTTTCCCATTGCTTCGAAGAGAAAACAGTCCGTTTCCGATTGCCCAGCCCACGGCCTCCTCCGCCCAGTAGGAAGCCCGGGCCCCGTCCGAATAGCCGGACAGGTCAGATGGGGCGCTCCCCTGCAAATTCTGTACACGGGCAAACCGCTGTAATATCAGGGCCATCTGCTCCCGCGTCAGAGAGGAGGCGGGACGGAAGGTTCCGTCTGAATAGCCGCCCACAAGGCCGCAGTCCACTGCCCAGGAGATGCTGCCGCTATACCATGCGGCCGGCGCAACGTCCGGAAAGGAGGCCGGCGCTGTCACCGAGGAGGCGGCACTGTTATACAGCACCTGAAGCAGCATGGCCCGGGTAATCTCGGCAGAGGGAGAAAAGGTGCCGTCTCCATTTCCCGTCAGCAGATTGGCGCGGGTACAGCGGTCCACAGCGTCCCAGTACCAGGCCCAGGCGGGAACATCCGCGTAAGCCGCCGCGCCCAATTCAGATTGAACGCGCCCGCTTGGCGCCGAGAAATCGACCTGGAAATAGTATGCCTGCGTGGCGTAGGGAGACTGGGCATCCGGCGCTTTCAGTGAAACAGTGACACAGTAGAGAACCCCGCTGCTCTGCACCGGAGAGAGATCACTCACAGGGGTGTCGCCGGAGGGGAGGCGGCGCAGCACCTGATTCATTCCCCACTCAATGAGTGTAAGGCCGGAGAGGGATACCGTTTCTCCGGGTGAAAACCAAACGGCGATTTCCTCATTGCTCAAAGTATCTGTTGCGGTAAGGGTGCCCTTCACGGCGGCGGATTCCGCCAGCCACTCATATTCCCCATCGCCGTCCATATCGGTCAGGCACTCCAGCAAAATAGAAAATTGATCGCTGGAGGAGGAAAGGGACAGGGAAAAGTCGCTGGAGACACGGTTGACCACCGTATCCAGTTCCATGGCGTTTTCCCGGGAAAAACTGCCTGCAGAGGGAAGGTATTGCTCCAGTGTCAGGCCTGTTTGCACATTGATTGCACTGGAGGCATATATGGAAAGCGTAAAGTCCGATGCCGCCGCAGCTGTGGGTAAAGCCAGGGAGAGGGACAGGACCAGGGCCAGCGCCAGCGGGGCCGGCCGGTTCATTGTCTTCATGACAAAATCCTCCTTTAGGTTGGATTGCAGGGAAGTATATACCAAAAAGAACAATTTGGCAAGTTTTACACAAATTCCCGCGATAAAAGGATATCCATCTGGAAGAGCGTCTAAACAACAGGAGGAAAAATTTTTCTATCCCCTGTGCTCAGATCATGTCAACACGATCTGGCATTAAGACACCTTGTCCAGGGTGGGCAGGCTGTGCTATAATAGCCGCAGGGCGACCATCAGCGTGTCACAAACGCGGCGCAGCCGCTTTTGTGAGGGGAGGGGCCCCCTTGTACATGCGGCGGCGCAGAACGTCCCGCGGAATTTTCACGTTTTCTGCGTGAAGTGAGCCCTGTTTCACGATAAACAATAGAATGGTATAGGTGGGTTATTTATTTGTTCCTCTTACAGCGCACCAGAGATGAGTTGTCAAAGAAACCCCCAACAAAATAAGGAGCGTGTCACCATGATGTATCGCAAATCCCTGTCCTTTCAACCCTCCAGCCGGCAGCCTTCCCCAGGCACCGCCCGCTTAACCGGCACACACGGGGCGCCAGCCCGGTTTGGGCGGTTGCTGGGCGCTGTGCTGGCCGCCGCTGTGATATTGTGCACCATGGGCGGGTGCGCGGACGGCTCCCTGTCCGCCGCCTCCGGCAGCAATCCCGGGGGGGGAGGGGGCACAGCCGGCCGCCGCCTATGAATATGAGGGCGTCACCTACCAGATAAGCAATGAATTTACCGCCGTGGGCAGCGCCTCTTTCCTGGACAGCGCGCGCAATACCACGTATTCCCTGTCAGTTTATCATGGGGCGGATGCGTCTCAGGCGGTGGATGTCCTGATGAGCCTGATTGTAAGCGCGCGCTTTGATGACGCGTTTGAAGGCTTTTCCTTTGAGCAAGTGGAGCAGCCCGGCGACCTGGCCGAGTTCACCTCGGATAGCGGGGCCGTTTACCAGTATAATATTATGACCATTACCAACAAGGACGGAAGCGGAAGCCACACCGGAGTCGTTTTGGCGGATAACGGCACGCTGGTCAGCATTTTGGCAACCTATGAGCAGGAGGCGCACGCGGATTCTGCGCTGTCCAGCCTGCGGAATATTTTGAAAAGCGTTGCGATTGATCCGGACTACCCTGGCGCTGATGGATCGGACTTGGCGGAGATTACCACAGAAAACTACCAGTCCCTGTTTCAATTGGCCCAGGAGTACGATTATGTCGGAATCGCGTATTATCTCGCGCCCTATGATTTGTACGGCACAGAGACCTTTGTGGACGCGTACATCCCCTACGGGGCGGGCCTTGAACATCTGGACGATGGCACCGCCGTCCAGTCTCAGGCCCATGGCCTCCGGGTCTATGTGACCATGGCGCATAGCGCCGAAAACGCCAGGACCGTGGTGGACGAGGCATATCAGGCTATGGTGGAGGATGGCGTGGACTTCTACACGGAAAGCCCTTCGGAGACCTACCATGACACAACATTGGACATCGCGGTCAGGCGGGTGATGTATTTTGAAGACAACAAAACCGTGGCGCGGATCGCCATTTTGTATGCGGATGTCCGCCAAAACGGGTATTACCAGTTTGCCCAAATCACCTACTTACCAGAACAGTTTGACGAAGAATATCCAGCCTTGCTTGCGGAATTGTGCGATGTTTTTGCCATGAATTTACCGGAGATCCCTCCCATGGATTAGTGTAGGCCCGTCCAGACCGCCGGCAGGCCCTGCCGCGAAACCCAGGTTTGGCATCTGCCCTTGCCGGATCGCATAGTCCCTTTCACCAGGAACCAGGATGCGCCGCAAGCGCCGCATTGCCAGCCGCTGTTTGTACCGGCGCAAACAGAAAATTGCAATGAGATCCTATTTATGCTATAGTACCTACTGCTTTCATCACAAAACGGGTGGCAACCACGTTTTCCAATGTCCCCTGAATCAAAGCGCAATCCTCTTTTGTCTATTTCTGGTCCAACATTTGATCTACAGGAGCGCGAATCATGTACGAACTACTTTATGTTTTCTTTATTTATGCTTTCTTGGGCTGGTGTACGGAGGTATGCTTTGCCGCCATCACCACAGGAAGGTTTTCCAACCGCGGCTTTCTGAATGGACCCGTCTGTCCGATCTACGGATTCGGGGTGCTGCTTGTGGTCTACCTGCTGGAGCCGCTGAGTGGAACTATCCTGTTGCTGTTTGCGGGCTCCGTGATCCTCACTTCGTTGCTGGAGCTGGCGGTTGGATTTCTGCTGGAGAAGCTGTTTCACCAGCAGTGGTGGAACTACAGCAACTACCGGTTTAGTATCGGCGGGTATGTCTGTCTGCGCTTCTCCCTGATGTGGGGCGTTGCCTGCCTGGTGGTAGTAAAGCTGCTGCATCCCGCCATTCTATGGCTCATTGATAAAATTCCCTATCCGCTGGGCATGGTTCTGCTGATCCTATTTTCTCTGGCCATGGCCGTGGATATGGCGGCCACAATCCGCACCATTGCCCATATGAACCGCAGCCTGGGGCAGATTGACGCGCTGGCCGGCCGCATCCGGGAACTGTCGGATGAACTCGGCGAAAATTTGGCCGACCGCACTCTCTCCGCAAAAGAGGCCGGCATAGACTGGAGAGAGGATCTGTCGGATTGGAAGGACGACCTGTCAGAGCGCAAGGAGCAGCTGACGGAAAATCTCGCCGGCAAGCTGTCCGGCCTGAAGGAAAACCTGGAGGACTGGAGGGACGACTTCTCGGAGCGCAGGGAAGAATGGACAGAGGAATACCAGCGCCGCAGTTTGGAGGCCCAAATGGAAGTGCATGACCTGCACAAAAGGCTGGATGAGGTTATCCGCCATCCGTTTTTCGGGGAAAACCGCCTGCTGCGCGCCTTTCCCAAAATGCGCTCTACAAACCACAAAAGCGCCTTGGAGCGCCTGCAGAAACGGCTGGACCGCCCCTGACCGACAGGCTCCAAGTGATATTGCAGTTTTTATTTTAAAATGGTAAACTAGGCGCAGTGGCTTTTTGCTTGTGAGTGCTTGCCAGGTCAGGCCGTATATACGGACTGACCCACAGTGTTTAGGAGGACAACACGATGGAAGAGATCCTGCAACTGAAACGCCAGTTGGAACAGAATCGCCCGGCACAGTGGGATGAACTGCCCGACCTCGCCTTATACATGGATCAGCTCATTGCCTATATGCCCCGGCAGCTGATTCAATTTCTGCCGGGGGAGGGACTGACCTCCGCCATGGTGAACAACTACATCAAGGACGGCCTTGTCCCGCGGGCAAGGGGAAAGCGTTATGGCCCAGAGCACTTGGGGTATCTCACCGCGGTATGCGCCATAAAAAAGGTGCTTTCCGTGCGGGATATGAAAATCCTGCTCACCTCGGGACAGGAGACCGGCAAGGAAGCGCCGCAGCTGTATCAATCTTTTTGCTCCGCGTTGGACCGGGCGCTGCTTGACACGGCAGACACCATTACAGGAGATGAGGAGCAGGAGGATCTGCCGTGCTTGGCCCTGATGCTGGCATTGCACAGCTATTCCTATCAATTGGCCTGTTCCTGTATTTTGGAAATTCTTTCTCCCACGGAGGACACTGGAAAAGAAAAAAAGCCAAAAAAATAGGTTGTATCCGGTTTGCGCCCCACATTATTTTAAGGAGGAATCACACGCATGCCCGATTATGTAATTTTGACCGACTCTGCTGGCGACATCCCCCAGCAGCTGGCTGACCAAATGGCCGTTCCGATACTGCCCCTATCCTTTGTGATAGAAGGGCATGTTTATCAGGATTTCCCCGACCGCCGGGATATGGCGCTGTCTGACTTCTATGCCCTGCTTCGTGGCGGCAAGACGGCGTCAACAAACGGCGTAAATCCGGAGGACTATGTTCAGGCCATAGAGCCCCTGCTTGCCGGCGGACAGGATGTGTTGGTACTGGCCTTTTCCTCGGGCCTCTCCTGTACACACCAGTCGGCGGAGATCGCGGCGCAAACCCTGAGGGAGCGGTATCCCCAACAGAAACTTTTTGTCGTGGATACGCTGTGTGCCTCCATGGGGCAGGCGTTGCTGGTTTGGCACGCCGTGAACTTACAGAAAGAGGGTAAGCGGATTGAGGAGGTCCGGGACTGGGCGGAGGAAAACAAGCTCCGCATCTGTCACCACATCACGCCAGACGACCTGAATTTTCTCAAGCGGGGAGGCCGTATCTCCGCCGCCACGGCGGTGATGGGCTCCATGCTCTCCATCAAACCGGTGATCCATGTGGACAATGAAGGGCATCTGATTAGCGTGGGCAAGGAGCGCGGCCGCTCTGCCGCGCTGAAGGCCCTGGTGGATAAAATGGAGCAGACGGCATATGAGCCAGGGGAGCAAGCGGTCTTTATCAGCCACGGGGACTGTCTGGATGAGGCGCAATTGGTGGCGGATATGATACGGCAGCGCTTTGGAACGAAGGAGATTTATCTCAGCCACATGGGGCCGGTCATCGGCGCCCACGCGGGTCCGGGCACCGTTGCCCTGTTTTTCCTGGGGAGCTCCCGCTGACACCGGAATGGATCCTTTTCATTTGAGCTGCAGCACGCGCCGCGGCGTGGCTTGCCTCATATCATCTCATGTGCGTTTCACGCCATCAAACCGTTTCCTATTTTTTTACGAGATTTGTATCAATTACGCGACACAGGAGGGGCAAATGGACGATATAACATGGCTGGAAATTTCCATTCACACCACACCAGAGCAGATTGACGCCATCACCGAGCAGCTTACCGCACGTGGGATGACTGGCCTTGTCATTGAAGAGGAACAGGAATTCCAGACTTTTTTGGCACAAAACCGGCAATACTGGGACTATGTGGACGAGGAACTCCTTCAGCGCATGAAGGGTGTGGCCAGGGTAAGGTTCTACGTGACAGATGACGAGACCGGCCGGCGGCAGATAGCGCAGTATCTGTCCGGATTACCTGTGGAATATACCGTAACGCCACTGGCGGAACATGACTGGGCTTACAGCTGGCAAACATATTATAAGCCGCTCCCAGTTGGCCAGCGGCTTTATATTGTGCCCGACTGGGAACGGGAGGCGGAGCTCCCTGCGAAGAGGCTTCCTCTCTATCTCAACCCCGGCCTGACCTTTGGAACCGGCTCCCACGCCTCCACCCAGCTCTGCCTGGAGGGGCTTGAGCCGCTGATCAGGCCGGAGACCACAGTGCTGGACCTGGGCTGCGGCAGCGGAATTCTCTCCATCGCCGCGCTGGTTTTTGGGGCACGCCATGCACTGGCGGTGGACATCGATCCAATCGCGGTGAACGTGGCCTATGAAAACGCCGCGCTCAACGGCATCGGCCGGGAGCGGTATACTGTGTTAGACGGGGATATCCTCTCCAATACCGCCTTGCGGGGGCGGCTGCTGGAGGGCAAGTACGATTTGATCTTGGCCAATATTGTGGCCGATGTGATCATCCCTCTGTCCCAGTGGGTTCCGCAAATGCTGGCCCAAGGCGGGTCGTTTCTTTGCTCTGGCATTATTGACAGCCGCCAGGACGAGGTGTGCGCCGCATTGGAACAAAACGGACTGTCGCTCCGGCGCCGCCGGGAGAACAATGGCTGGGTCGCGCTGGAATCGGCGGCAAAGGGCTGAGCGCGCATGGAGAGCAATCGAAGCAGACTGTATTGGCCGGCCACTGTGCTGCGCCGCCAGGTCCCAAAGGGAAGCCGGGTCATCGCCGTCAGCGATATCCACGGCAACCTCCTCTTTTTTCAGGGGCTGATGAAAAAACTTAAGCTCAATCAGTCGGATATTCTGGTGATCGTGGGTGATATCCTGGAAAAGGGGGAGGAGAGTCTGGCGCTTTTGCGGCACCTGATGGAGCTGGAGCAGTACCTGACCATCTGGCCTGTTTGCGGCAACTGCGATGGGCTGGTGCTGCGCTTTTTTGAGGACGACTCCTGGGATCCCGGCTTTTTCCAGAGTTATCTCCCCAACCACCCCGAATCCACTTTGCGCCAAATGGCGGCGGAAATTGGGTTTGACCGCATTGAGGACCTGCCGGCCCTGCGAGAGGCGCTGCGGAAGCATTTTAAGCCGGAGTGGGCTTGGCTCAAGGCCCTTCCCACCATCATTGAGACAGACCACCTGGTCTTTGTCCACGGGGGGATCCCCAATCTCACCAACCTGGAAACCCTGGACAGCTGGCAGTGCATGAAAAACGATAATTTTCTGGGCCAGGGCCATACCTTTGACAAGTGTGTGGTGGTGGGCCATTGGCCCGTGACGCTGTACCGGCCCAAATATCCCTCCGCGGCGCCTCTGTTTTCCAGGGAGCGAAAAATCCTCTCTATTGACGGCGGCTGTGTGCTGAAGCTGGACGGCCAGCTCAACGCCCTGATGTTTCCCGTTGAGGACTCCGAGACAATTTACTGGACCTTCTTTGACGGACTGCCCACTGCCATCGCCCGGGATTTCCAGGAGGAATCCCGCGATCCCATTAATATCCGCTGGGGCCGCAGTGGACTGGAAGTATTAGAGCCAGGGGATGAATTCACCCTCTGCCGCCATGTGGAGACAGGCAGGGACTTGCGTATTCTCACCCGCTATCTGCACTACCGCCCGGATGGAACCGTGTGGTGCGAGGATTCCACCGACTACCATCTCCGGGTAAGACCCGGGGATGTCCTGTCCATTTCCGAGCGGGTCACCGGCGGCGCGCTGGCCAAAAAGGACGGAGTGACAGGCTGGTATTTCGGACGGCTTTTGGAACCCGTATCGGGCCATTTGGATGACTCATAATCAAAACAACACAAAGGAATGACATTATGTTGGAGTTTCAGCCCCTGCGCCTGGAAGATTTGCCCCGATTGCGCAGTTTTTTTGGATACAGCGGCAGCCGCATTTGTGACACGACCCCCGGGACCGTGGTGATGTGGCGGGATATGTACCACACGGAGTTTTGCGTTTACGAAAACTCACTGTATTTTAAAGTAGACTACCCCGGCCTGGGGCACACCTTTACCTTGCCCCTGGGCGGCGGCCGGACAGAGCACTTTCGCAACATTGCCCAGTACTGCTGTGAGCAGAAGATGCCCATCGCCTTCTATCCCATCCCGCGGCCAGAGCTGGAGCGGCTGCTGTATTATTTCCCCAACAGCGAGGCGGTGGCAAACCGGGACAGCTTTGACTATTTGTACCGGGCTGAGGATCTGCAGTTTTTCCGCGGAAAGCGCCTCAGCGGCCAGCGCAACCATGTAAACCGGTTTTTAAAAACCTATGGCAACTGGTCCTTTCGTGCCATGGAGGAAGGGGATATCCCACAGGTACGGGCTTTTTTAGAGTCCTACGCGCAGAAACGGGAGAAAGCCGCCGCCTCCTATCAGGAAGACCTGAGCAAAACCTATGAGGTGCTGGATTACTTCCCCACCTATGACATGTTGGGAGGCGTCCTGACCGTAGATGGCGCCATTGCGGGCTTTTCTCTGGGCGAGGTTTTGGGGGACACCCTGTTTACCCATATTGAAAAAGCGGATCGGGAGTACCAGGGCTGTTACCAGATGTTGGTGGCCCAGTTTGCCCAGCGGTTCGCCGGACCCAAGGTGGCCTTTATCAACCGGGAGGACGATGCGGGCGACCTGGGTCTGCGCACCTCAAAGCTGTCCTATCATCCGGTGGCGCTGCTGGAGAAATTTACAGTCACCGTGAAAGAGCCCTGCGCCGCCGCATTTTAGCGCACTGAGGGATGACTTGGATCGCTCCGTCTTTGGCGCGGCACTCAGGCCGCCGGATGGCCTTGACAATTCCACCGGATCAGGATAAAATGTGCTCAGCTGCAAGACAATTGAACACAGGGGCGCTGGGGGACATCCCCGGCTGAGATAGCGGCAAAACGCAGCCGTTGATCCCTTTTAACCTGATCCGGGTAATGCCGGCGTAGGAAGTGAACGAAATTTTATGATCGTATCCTTCATACCGCACACATCGGTTCAGCTGTGTTGCGGTAATTTTTTTATGGAGGAATACGACAATGAAACAACACACAGCGGCGAATACAAAGGGGGCCGCGCAGGGTATGGCCATGAGCTCCCGGGCACAGGTCCGGATGCTCTGCGAGGGAGCGCTTCTGGTGGCGGTGGCCCAGATTCTGTCCTTTCTTAAGCTCATGGAGCTGCCCAACGGAGGCTCGCTGACCCCGGCGATGCTGCCCATTATTCTCTTTGCGGTGCGCTGGGGGCTGGGCCCGGGGCTGATGGGCGGCTTTCTGTTCGGCACGCTCCAATTTTTATTTGATGGCGGCTTCGCTTTGGGCTGGCAGTCCATTCTTGGCGATTATCTGCTCGCGTTCGCCATGTTGGGCCTGGCCGGACTCTTTCGCAAAAAAACCTGGGGCATCTTTGCCGGAACCGTGGTGGGATGTACCGCCCGCTTTTTAGTGCACTATGTGGTGGGCGCCACCATCTGGGCGGAGTGGATGCCTCCGGAATTTTTCAACTTGACCATGACCTCCCCGTGGTTTTATTCCATGCTGTACAACGGCTGCTATATGCTCCCCAACACCATCTTGGCGCTGCTGATCGCCGCGCTGCTGTACCGGCCCTTGCGGCGGTTTTTCGTGGGAGCGGATCTTTTGTACTGAGGCATCTCCTGCCGCCGGCCGGTCTGCCACAGTGACCTTGCCCGCATATCTCCGATCTACTCTTTACAGAAACGGAACTTGTTATGAGAAAATTTGACGGCGTGCTTTTGGTCAGTGATTTTGATGACACATTTTATACAGACAGGGGCACTGTCCCCCAGGCGAACCTGGACGCGCTGGACTATTTTATCGGGGAGGGGGGCCGCTTCACCGTGGCCACCGGCCGGGCCCACCGCACCTTTGCCCCCTATGTCCATCTCTCCCCCGTCAATGCGCCGGTCATTCTCTCCAACGGCTCGGCCATCTACGATTTTCAGCGGGAGAAGATGCTGCAGCAGACCTTTCTGCCCGACAGCGCACCCCGGGATTTCTCCCAGACCTGCGCCAAATTTCCAGCCCTGGGCTTTGAGGCGTATCACGGTGAGGATATCTATCTGCATAACCCCAATGCCGTCACAGAGGGGCATATGAAAAAGGTGGGGTCTGCGTACACACAATGTTCTATCCTTGAGATGCCAACCCCCTGGACAAAGGCAATTTTTGAACAGGACTATCCGCTCTTGCTGGAGGTACAGGCGTGGTTCTTAGCCCGCTATGGAGCCGCCTATGAGGCCATCTTTTCCAACCAGTATTTATTGGAAATTACCGCAAAGGGAAGCCAAAAGGGGAGCATGGTACTGCGCCTGGCGCAGTTGCTGGATATTTCCCGGGAACACATCTACTGCGTGGGAGACAATCAAAACGACATCCCCATGCTGGCCGTGTCCGCCATCCCATTCGCCCCCTCCAACTGCGCCCAGGTGGTCAGGGATTGGGGCGCCCAGGTACTGTGCCACTGCGAGGAGGGCGTCATTGCCCCGATTGTGGAACAATTGGACAAGCGGTATTGATCAGAAACGCCGCAGAGAACAAAGAGTTGCGGTGATACAGATAACAAAAAAGCGAGAAAACTTTCTCGCTTTTTTGTTATCTGTATCACAATCATCACCCTCACCGAGAAAAACAGGGAGCTTGCCTATCCCATTGCTTTTATATTGATAATACGTTTGGATTGCCGTATCCAGAATATTTGTATGATACACGTTTATCCCACATCGTGCCTGGTTCCACCATCGCTTCCGAGCGTTTCAAAAATATATACAATTTCTTCCACACACTCAAAATCGCTGAGGCTGTCATTGAAAATGACAGCCTTGATCTTTTGCAGGGCCTCAATTGATTTTAGTTTTACAATCTCCGTATAATCAATCTCACTTAACCTCAAAGTTTCAAAAATTATCTCTCCTAGTTCCTTACAGATTATCTCTTTGTATAATTCCATTTGTATCACCTCAAGATAATTTTACTATATTCCGATAGTAAAATTAACACTATTGTTTGATAGTAAATATACTTGTTTTGGTGATTAATATGTTCATGTACCAAAGATTAAGAGATTGTCGGGAAGATAAAGACTTAACGCAGACAGAAATCGGCGTGATATTAGGTATTGACCAACGTGTTTATAGCACTTATGAAACGGGAAAACGACAAATTCCCGTCAATTATTTGATAAAGCTGGCGCTGTTTTATCATACCAGTTTAGATTATCTTGTCGGATTAACAAACAACCCCACACCATATGAACACACGTGCAGAGCATAAGCAAAAAATAATATACGATAGAAGCGCACGGATTACCGTGCGCTTTAAAAATAATATCCTTATCAACCGAACCTCAAGTGCTCTGTGGCCTTCTTTTCATCAAAACCTCCCGTTTTTTCCCTCTCTGTTCCCGGGAGTTTCTATCTTCCTATCATTTTCATAGGAATCTCATCACAAACAGGCCATGTTTTTGATCGCGCGCAGCGTGGTGAGCGCCGCTTTACGAAGGGACCTGTGTTTCATGCGCGAACAGGGTCAGTCCGTCTCTCCCGCCAGCTCTTTCATGAGCCGGGACACCGTGGTTATGCTCCCGACTTCTCCCACCCGGGCGCCGCAGAACACCAGTCCTCCCTCACCCCTGGCCGCCTGAAACAGCGCCTGAGACAGACAGTAGGGGGTATCGGCGGGATGGCAGATGCCGGGGAGGCAGGCGGAACAGCGCTCCACTGGGATTGTGCTGCTTCCCTCCACGCCATAAACCCGCTGAAGGAATGGGGTGTTCACCGCCCGCGCGGGCAGACCGGAGGGGCTGAGCACAATCTTCACATCCTCCTCCTTTGCCTGGACATAGGCCTGCTTGTAAGCATCTGAGGCATCACACTCCCGGGTGGCCACAAAGGGGGTGCCGATCTGTACGCCGTCTGCACCCAGCTCCAACATACGTACAATATCCCCATGGCAGTTGATGCCTCCCGCCGCGATCACGGGAATCTTTTTTGCGCCATGCCGGAGTTCAAACTCCCGCACATACTCCACTACATCCCGCACAATCTCCTCCAGGGGCTGGGCGGTGCCATCTCTCATGTCCGTCAGTTTGAATCCCAAGTGTCCCCCGGCCTTGGGTCCCTCGACCACCACGCCGTCCGCCACACGGTCATATTTTTTAAACCAATTAGTGAAAATCAGGCGGCACGCCCGGGCGGAGGAGACAATGGGGAGGATGCAGGTCTTCGAACCGGCCACATAGCCCGGCAGCATCATGGGCAGGCCCGCCCCGGAAATAATCAAATCAATGCCGTTTCGCACCGCCTCGGCCACATAGTCCTGACAGTGACCCAAAATATACATGAAATTCATGCCCAAAACTCCGCCGGGCGCCAGGCTGCGGGCCCGTTGGATCTCCTCCCCAATGGCTTTCATGTTTGCACGGTAGGGATCCGACCAAAACTTGGGATCACGAAAGCCGATTTGCACCCCGGAAATCACTCCGATCCCTCCGGCCCCTGCCACAGCGGACGCCAGCCCGGATAACGAGATTCCAATGCCCATCCCGCCCTGGACAATGGGCAGACGGGCCCGAAGGGTTCCAATGCTCAGCTCTGGTAATTCCATAACACGCCTCCAAAGGTATCAATAAAATTACAAAATCTCATTTCTAAAACTATATTATGGTATATCATAGCGCATCAAAAAGGAAATTACAACCATAATCATTCAATTTTTTGAAATAATTTGATGGGCCGCAGGTCAAATGCCCAGGCTCTTTTCCATTGGACTGGGCATTTTTTTGCTTCAGGAGAGAAAGTCCTTTCCATTTTCCAGTGTCACCTTTTGATAGGGGAGCCACACATAGTGCCCCTCTTCCAGGTCCACGGCCTCCTCTGGGTTTTCCCCCCGGCTTAACGCCAGCGCCAGCTTCATCATGGCCTGGGCAATACCCTGGGCATCATTCAAGACGGTTCCATAGAGCGTTCCCTCCTGCACCGCCAGAAGCGCCGGAGGGGTGGCGTCCACACCTAAAATCAGGGGAAAGTCCTCCGGTTCCAGCCCCGCCTCCAGGCAGGCATCAATCGCCCCCAACGCCATATCGTCATTGTTGGCAAAAATGACTTCAATTTCCCTGCCAAATTCCTCCAGCCACTGACTTACCCGGGTCAACGCCTGCGCCCGGCTCCAGTTGGCGGTTTCGTTGGCCAGCTTTTCCACCGCCACTCCGGCGTTGGTCAGCGTTTGAATCGAGTATTGGGTGCGCAGCAGGGCGTCCTGATGGCCCGGCTCTCCCTCCAGCATCACATATTGCAGCACGCCATCGCCATTGCGGTCCACGGTGCGTTCGCCCATCCAGGCCTCCAGTGCCAGCTCGCCCTGGAGCTCACCGGACTGCTGGCCTATCGCGCCCACATAATAGATGTGCTCCCACCGCTCCACATCCTCCTCCACAGGCTGTCGGTTAAAGAAGATCATGGGAATCTCCGCCTCCTGCGCCTTATCAATCAGCATGGCCGCCACAGTGCGGTCCACAATATTGACAAAAATCAGATCATAGTCCCGGCTGAGAAAGCTCTCCACCTGATCTGTCTGTACCGTCTGGTTGCTGCGCCCATCCACCATGGCCAGGTTAATTTTAATCCCCAGGTCGCCCTCCACCTCCCGCGCCGCCCGCTCCAGATGCTGTACCACCAGGGAAATAAAGGTATCCTCCTGGTCGTAAACCGCCACCCCGATGCGCAGGGTATCACTTTGGCCGGCAGATGGCTTGATGCACCCGGGCAGCAGAGACAGGCACAGACACAGCAGGGCAAATTTAACGGGTAAACGGAAACAGAAGCTTTTGATATTCCGGCTCATACATGGTATCTCCTCGTATCACAGAAAATTGCAGCGCGGCTGGTTGCTGCAGCTCCGCCCCCTGGGCGGCCCCAATGATATACTGGAGGGCAAGATAGCCGCCAGTATATTCATTCCAGGCGGCCAGGGCCGTAATACTGCCCTTTTCCAGATAGGCGGCAAGCGCCCCTGAGCCGCCCACGCCATACAGCGGCAGACACCGCCTTATGCCGTCCAGTGCCTGGGCCGCCTTTAAGGTCGCCAATGGCTCAAAGGCAAAGACAGCCCCAATTTGCTCATCCATCACCAGGGAGGGGAGAACAGCGGGAATGCTGGATGCCTCAATGTACAAAACCTCTGAAGCGTAGCCCGCCGCCGCCAAGGCCTGCCTGCAGCCCTCCATTCGTTGGGCGATCCCCGCGCGTTGGTCTGAGGTATCCAGTAAAAGGATGCGTCCCGCCACACCGTCCTCCAGCATGGCCTGTGCCAACGCCGCGCCGATGCCCGGGTTATCCGGCGCCAGGAGCAGGGCATTTTCCGGCGCGGAGTCCAAGTAGAGGAGGGGAGGGGGGCTCTCCTCCTGCTCCAGCGCCCGATGCAGCGCCGCCGGGTCGGCCGCCGAGACAATCAGGCCGTCCGCCCCCTGCAGCACCTCCCGCTGAAGCAGGGTGAGCTGCTCATCGGGGTCATTTGTGGTGGAGGGCGTGAGAAAGCGTAAATCAGCGTTATAGTCCTGGGCGGCCTGTTCCATCCCCAGGCGGATATTGGCCCAAAGGGTATTGTCGCTCTCCCGGATGAGCACAGAAATCTCCAGCGGTTCCTGCCGCTGACCGCTGCCGGGCAGTTCAGTCTGAATCAAAGTCAGCACCACAAACAGAGAGGAGACCGCCAGGATCGTCACTTGCAGCAGATTATTGCGTGTCATTCTCTTCATGGCGCATTTTCCTCCCCATAGCGCCGGGCCTCTTCCTCCCCGATGGCAGGCAGGGTGATGCGCACCAGCGTCCCCTCGTCCGGCTCACTGAAAAACGTCAGGCCGTACTCCCCCCCAAAGGTGAGCGCGATGCGGTGATGGATATTGCGCACACCCAGCCCTGAGCCTTTTCCCACCGCTTGGGGCCGGCTGTCATCCAGCAGCGCTTCCACTCTTTGCGGCGGTATCCCCGGTCCGTTGTCAGAGATATCGATCAGAAGCCGGCCTCCCTCCCGCCGGGCGTGGAGAGAAATTTGCCCGTCCTCCTCTCCTGGGGTCACCCCGTGGTAGATCGCATTTTCCAGCAGCGGCTGTACCACCAGTTTCAGGGTATATAGCCCCTCCGTGTTGGGGTCCGCCGTGATCCGGGTCGTAAACCTGTTTTTATACCGGATGGATTGAATGGCCATATAATGCCGCGCATGCTCCAGCTCGTCACGGAGGGGGATGATATTGTTGCCCCGGCTGAGGGCAATGCGAAAGAGCCGGCCCAGAGAGGTAACCATCTGCACGGCCTCTTCATACTGTCCGGCCTCCGTCAGCCAAATAACAGAGTCCAGGGTATTATAGAGGAAATGGGGATTGATCTGGGACTGAAGGACAGACAGCTCCAAAAGACGCTTTTGCTTTTCTTGCTCAATGATGTCATCGGACAAATGGCGCAGGGTTGACACCATGGACCGAATGGAACGGCTCAGCTGCTTTACCTCATAGCTTCCGCCCTCAGAAAATTCCACATTTTCCTTGCCCGCTTCCAGCTCCTGGATGGATTTTTCCAGCTGGCGGATGGGATCTGAGATGTGTCCTGAAATTCGGAAATTTAAAAACGACATGAAAAAGATGGAAAAGAACAGCAGGGAGATGCCAAACAAAATGATCTGCTGCGAATTTTGCACGATACTCTCCACAGGGACCACCGCCACCAACCTCCACCCGGTATACCCCACGGTTTTCACCGTCACCTGCCGCCGGCTGCCGGAAAATTCCTCCCGGCAGGTGCCGTCCCGGTATCCGGCTGCCACGAAATTGTTCTCTTCCAACAGACCCGCATAGATGAGCTGCTGGCTGGGATGATAAATGATCTCCCCCTCACTGTCAATCAGGTAAATATATCCGCCATTGGGGAGATTGGTCTCCCGAAAAATCTGCTCAACCCCGGAAAAGCTCATATCCACCAGCAGGACACCGTCCTCGGTGCGTCCCGCCCGGTTCAACTCCACCTGCCGGCTGAGGGAGACCACCCACCGGAACGTATAGTCCGGGTCGTCAAACAGGTTCTGTACATGAGGACTGGAAAAGTGGAGATTCTCCATTCGGCCGAGCGCCAGTTGAAACCAATCCTCCTCCCGCGGTGATGCGCTGGACTTTAAAACAGACAAGGGTGTGGCGGATACCAGTACCCCGCTGCTGTCAAAGAGGGCAATGGAA
>Ga0153920_1000438_pt1 | contig 17487 bp, 12 predicted proteins | sample TSNJ004MetaG_FD_104713 | JGI IMG/M metagenome (GOLD analysis project Ga0153920, IMG submission 104713) | Attine ant fungus gardens microbial communities from New Jersey, USA - TSNJ004 MetaG | ecosystem: Host-associated > Fungi > Mycelium > Unclassified | place: USA: New Jersey, Brendon T. Byrne...
GAAGCTAAAAGATCTTCTATTCCATTAACTTTAATTGACATAGATAATTTAGTTAATTTAATTTTCTTAGTTCTTTATACATTTCATTTAACAAATGATCTTTAATGAATTTTAATTTATTTGCATCCTCAAAAAGTCCTTTAAAGAATGAGTCGTTTTGTTCATATCTCTCAACAGCAATTTGTTCAAATTCTTTTTCATACAATGTTTTAAATGCAGTTTTATCACCAGTTTGAGCAGTATTCACCATTTGAGGATTTTTCAGAATATCCGCTTTTATTTGCGCCAAAACTCTGTCTTGTTCTGTAAAATCGGTATTAAATTTGGCATTAAACTTTTTAATAATTTCCGACAGATTCTCAGCTTCTTTATCAGTGCCACCACCGCTTGAGCCATCAACAGGAGGAATATCTACCTCACCCTGCAATTCTAAGCCAATTGAACCTTCGGCAGTTTTTTGTAGCTTATAATACTCCAGCAATACTTCATCATTGAGATTTACTTTATCGCTATTCTCTTTTGGTAATATTTTCAGTAGATATTTGACGAAAACATAAAATTTTTGCATGTCCTTATCAAACATTCTGCAAACTTGAATAATAAACGCATAAGTTCTGACAAAAGCGTATAGAGCTGATTTAAACTCATATTTTTTTTTGTTTTCCAGCACTTCATATCTCTGAGCTGCTGGCATGAGTATAGGCGATAACACTTCCAAAGTCGGCACTGTTTTTTGGTAGAATTTTTTGGCAAACGCTTCAACCTCATGGTTTTGATAGACTCTGTATTCATCCAATTCCCTCTTTTGTGTATAAATCAAATTCGGGTCAGTTTCAGATTCTAAAACAGTAGCTTCATAGTATGGCTGGAACGATTGCAAAATTTCCTCATGAGTATTTGCAAAATCAAGCACAAAAGTATCTTCTTTACCACGCATAGTTCTGTTTAATCTTGAAAGAGTCTGAACTGCCTTAACCCCATTTAACTTTTTATCAACAAACATTGTGTGCAAAAGAGGTTCATCAAAACCTGTTTGATATTTTTCAGCAACAATTAGCATATTAAAATCCTCGTGAAAATATTCTTTTAGCTGATTTTCCTTAATGGTCTTGCCATCTTTGGTTTTGTTAATTTTCTCTTCGCTCCATTCTTCGCCGCCATCTTTTAAACTACCTGAAAAAGCAACAAGGACATCCAAGTCTTTATAACCCTGCTCTTCAATGTATCTTTTAAATTCAAACAAATAGCGAACAGCGTGCAACCTTGAGGCAGTTACAACCATTGCCTTTGCACAACCTTCGATTTTATGCTTTGTAACATCTCTGAAATGTTCAACCATAATTTGTGTTTTCTGAGCGATATTATGTGGATGCAAAGACTGAAACCTTGAAACAGCTCTCGCCGCTTTGACTTTCTCATATTCCGGATCACCTTCAATCTTTTTGGCAATTCTATAATAATGTTTGTATGTGGTGTAATTTTTTAAAACATCCAATATGAAGCCTTCTTCAATTGCCTGTCGCATTGAGTAAATATGAAAAGCTCTGAATTTACCATCCTCTTGTTTTTCTCCAAATACTTGCAATGTTTTATTCTTAGGTGTTGCAGTAAACGCAAAGAAAGATAAATTAGGGTGCTTACCATGTGTTGATAGCTCTTTAACTAAATTATCTTCGAAATCTTCTTGATGGCTTTCTTCTTGAGCTTCTTCGTTGGCGAATTCTTCCAATATTTTTTCACTATCGCCCAAAGCTTCTTTTAATTTTTTTGCTGAAGTTCCGGTTTGTGAAGAATGTGCTTCATCGACAATAATGGCAAATCTTTTGTTTGAGGAATTGACTTCTTTGTAAATCCGGGGGAATTTTTGCAAGGTCGTGATAATTATTTTCGCCCCATCGTTAATCGCAGTCTTTAAACTATCAGAACCTTTTTTAATAGGTCTTACAACGCCATCAACATGGTCAAATTGATAAATTGTGTCTTGAAGCTGACTATCTAAAATTTTTCTATCGGTCACAACAATAATCGAATTAAAAATCACTTCATCATTTTTGTGTAAGCTCGATAACCTATGCGCCAACCAAGCTATTGAATTTGATTTTCCCGAACCAGCAGAGTGCTGGATTAAATAATTTTTCCCAGCTCCATGCGTTTTTACATCATCCAAAAGCTTTGAAACAATGTCTAATTGGTGAAAGCGAGGGAAAATCATCGTTTCCTTTTTCGCAACAACCTTACCGTCTTTATCTTTTACATCTTCAACTTTTAAGTGCATATATTTTTGAATAATTTCAAGCAACGACTCTTTTTGAAGAACTTTTTTCCACAAATAAGAAGTAGCAAATTCATCTTCAACAATCGGGTTGCCCTTGCCCCCAATATTTCCCGCTCCGTTTGAGCCTTGATTGAATGGCAGAAAATAAGTTGCAGCACCACTTAATTTGGTTGTCATAAATACGTTATACAAATCAACGGCAAAATGCGCTAATGTTCTTTGCTTAAATTCAAACAATTTGTCTTTTGTTGCTCTGTCAAATTTATATTGATTAATGGCATTTGTGGTGTCTTGCCCTGTAAATTGGTTTTTCAGCTCCATAGAAACAACAGGGATACCATTTATCAAAAGAACAATGTCAACGCTCCGCTCATCAAGAAGAGAGAATTTCATCTGACGTGTGCAATGCAAGATATTTTGGTTATAAAGGATTATATTATCAGGATTTAGTGAGGTTTCTGGCTTGAAATAGCAAACTTTAAAGTTTACACCCCTGTCTTTAAAACCGTGCCTTAAAACTTGTAGAAGGTTTGTGTCACTAACTTCCTTGGAAAAACGGCTGATAAAAGCTCTTTCAGGGTCAGGGTAATTTTGACAATGCTTCTCCCAAGCTTTTGGCTGACTTGATTTTATAAATTCGATTAAGGTTTTTTCATCAACCGCGCTTGCGCGGTTGAGTGCATCAGGACTGCCTTTTGCGTAACCGCCATCAGGACTTATTAAAAAATCCTCAATCGCCTGTTCAAAATGTTTTTCTTTTAATAATTCGTCTTGCATTATTCAGCCACCTTCCTTTTGCCCGTTACGCACTCGTAGATGAGTGATTTTTTGTACTCTGTTAGTTTTTCAATTAAAGTTTCTTTTGTAGCAATCGTTTTTTCAATTGCTTTACATTTTTGAGATATAAAATCGGCGATTTGTTGTTGTTCATTAATAGGAGGATTAGCAACTATAATCTTTGCAAGTTTTTCCCAATTCCTGAAGTCACTTGAACGAATTCTAACTCCGTCAGACAGGGCCATAAAAACATCATTCATTGCTAAAGCTCTTAAAAAATACATATAATATTTTTTATTTTCTAAACTTGCACAAACATGAACTACGGGAGAAATTTTTCCTCGTGAATCCGAAATTCCTATAGCTCCCGCAAATCCATCCATTCCATGAATAACTAAGTCATCAGGTTCAACGCCTTGATAGCCGTGTTCTGTATCGGAAAATGTATAGCCTTCTTCTCTTATATTTTTTCTTAATGTAACTGTTCCATTTCTGAAACAAGTTATAACGTCATCGTCATTCAATAGTTTGCGCTGTAATGGCAACAACAAATATTTAATTCTGCGTAATTTCCAGTGTTGAGGAATATTTTTTAAATACTCTACACCAGTGGCCTTAGACTCAACATTTTTATTTAAGCCTTGCATTACGGCTTCTGTAATGATAGATTGCTTATACTCTTTTAGCTTTTCAATGATTGATTTTTCTTTTTTAATCACCTCATCAATCAAACCACACTCTTTGTCAAGATAATTCGCAATCATATCTTGCTCTTCGGGGATAGGAAAAATAACATTGATATTTTTGATTTGTCCTGTTGATACCCCACCAATTAAACCGCTCATTTTCAAATAAAAATCAGTTAAAAATACATCTGATTGACACAGGTAATACAGTAGTTTTGCAGAAAACCCGTTTTTTGCCATGAAGCAGCACAATTTATTTACAAAACAAACAGCCTTATCACTAAAGCCTATTTTTCGCCCTGCGCTCCCACCCTCAATACAGAGTAAAACTGAATTAGCTGGTGCGACTTTAAATTCGCTACTGGTAGGAATGTAAACTCCATTATCGTAGTCTATTTTATTTGTTCCTGCCTCGATATTTTTCGTAGCAATGTAAGGAATAGCGTTTTCCTGAACTTCGTAATTACCTTTTTCGCTATCATTTATGCTATTTCCAGTAAATATTTCTGCAGAATATTTTATTTTTTGAATTCTCCAGCCTTCGGGAATTTCCCCAATCCATTCAATGCTAGAGTCTTTATATTTATCATATTTTTTGATATTGTTTTGACATTTAAGCATTCATTACTCCCTGGTAAGCCATCTTTGCTATTTGCATATTAGGATTACCAATACTTGTAACAAAGTGATTATAATAGTCGACTTGCCATAACAATTTTTTCATTACTTTGGCATTCATTAAATTTTTACTTAGTTCATTAACAATAAAATTTCTCCATTGCAAATGATTATTGTTAAAAAATTCATGATTTCCCCATTGGCCTAAGTAGTCAATAAAGCGCCATCCATCATGATCTTGTAGAATTGGAAAATTAAAGCGGCTGGGTTCTTTTGCATAAATATTCCCGAAAATATTGTCGGCTTCCCTATCAATAATTATTCTAGGATATATTGCATTTTCTTCTTCGAGCTTAATTGCACTTATTAAGCCAGTTCCCCAAGCAAGAACCTTGTTTATACATATATCACCAACAGTAACACCGCCTCTTAAAAGGATATTTTCATTAAGAGCATGTATTTGCAAAAAAGAAAGCAAGCAAAGAAAATTATTCACACCTATATCTACATTGTAGCTATCGTCTTTTAGAGGCTTTAAAGTTATTAATATATTATCAGAAAAAATCTTGATTTTAACATCGCAAGAACTATTTTGAGACATAGTATTAACAAAGTTTAATGCAAAATTGTAAATTTTGTTGATTGTATTCAAATTATTATCAAGACTATCGTTCAATATCAAGCCTTTTCCTGAAAGTATATCAATATATGCTATCAGATGTTTTGTGGTTTCCAATCTTTCCAATTCACTCATTAAATATAACCTCCAGCGACCCTTCAAGTTCTTTTTCAAGCGCTAAAATTTCATGCATTATTTCTACGGAGTTTCTCGGGGGAGTGTATTTATAAAAATACCTCGTAAATGGAATTTCATAACCGATTTTTGTCTTTTTCTCATCTATCCAAGCATCGGGAGCATAAGGAAGAACTTCACGTTTAAAATATTCTTCAATATCTTCTTTTAAAGGTACATTTTCAGTGTCTCTCAGTGTGGGGTCCGGCTTTTTTGTTGGCTTCCCGTTGTCATCAAACAGGGGTCTTTCTACTGTGATTTTGGAATATCCAAACTCCTCATTATCAAAGATTTTACTTATTTCATTTTCTTTAAAATTCGCATAAATGCGCGTGATTTCTTCAATATAGCGCTGTGGAATATCATTTCTTTTGTTACCTAAAGATTTTCTGCGTTTTTCATAAAGTTCATTAGCATTTATTAACTGAACCTTACCCTTTCTTCGTTGTTCTTTTTTATTAGATAGAAGCCAGATATAAGTTGGGATTCCTGTGTTATAGAAAATATCATTAGGTAATGCGATAATCGCCTCGAGTAAGTCGCTTTCAAGAATATACCTTCTTATCTCAGAAGGACCAGAACCCGCATCGCCCGTAAAAAGCGGTGAGCCATTGTGAATAATCGCAACTCTTGAGCCTTGTGATTTCATTTTTGCGATTGCTGTTTGCAAAAACAACATTTGCCCGTCGCTTACTGCGGGAAGCCCTGCGCCAAACCTACCGCCAAAGCCTAATTTAGCTTCTTTTTCAACAGCAGTTTTATCGTTTTTCCATTCTCTGCCAAATGGCGGATTGGAGAGGATATAGTCGAACCTTTCATCTTTAAATTGGTCATCAGCAAGTGTATTGCCGTTTTTTATTTTGTCGGAATCGCTGCCCTTAATTAACATATCAGCTTTGCAAATAGCAAAAGTTTCATCATTAATTTCTTGTCCGAATGGCAGTAATTTTGCGCTTTTATTTAGCTTTTGAAGGTAATCATCCGCAACCGACAACATTCCACCCGTGCCGCAAGCGGGGTCGTAGATAGTTTTTGCAATATTGTTTGTTAAAATATCTCTGTCATTGACAAAAAGCAAATTAACCATAAGCTCAATAACTTCTCTTGGGGTATAATGCTGTCCCGCATCTTCGTTATGAGCTTCTGAAAATCTTCTTATAATTTCCTCAAAGATATAGCCCATTTCAAGGTTTGAGATTTTATCAATATGCAAATCCGCTTTTGAGGTTGTAAACTCTTGAATAACAATGTACAAAAGGTTCTTCTCCGCCATTGTTGAGATTTCTTGTTCAAACTTAAACTTGTCGATGATGGTTCTCACATTCTCTGAAAAACCGTTTAAATAGTTTCTAAAATTTATCGCTATATTATTCGGGTCGTCTAAAAGTGAAGCAAATGTATATTTGCTGGTATTGTAAAATTCATACTTTGATGCTTTTTGCAAAAATTTATCTCTCATTGGCATATTGGGTGCCATAGAGTTATGTTTTTTCAAAACTTCTTGCTTGGTTGCTTCCAAAATGCAGTCAAATCTTCTTATAACAGTGAGCGGCAAAATAACTTTACCATATTCGTGTGGTTTATAAGCCCCTGTTAATTTGTCAGCTATAGCCCAAATCAAGTTAGCTTTTTCATTAATATTAGCACTTAAACCCATTAAAATACCCTCATACTTACCAACATTATTTTAACATGAAAATTCTGAAAATATAAATAAGAATTTATTATTACTTATATTATATGCCTGATTAGTCAAAATATTTTAGAATATTTAATTTTCAAAATTTACGAGTTTAAGAAATATTAATATCGTTTCCCATTCCAGAAGTTTTCAAGTAAATTGTTCAAGGGAGTTTGGTCTTTGTGATTTTTTATTAATTTTTTCAAGAATGATAAATTTTCATAAGGACTATTTTGAAAAGAATTTTTTATCGGCAATAATGCCTTTTTGTCTAAAGATTCAATTATTATGCGGGATAAATCACACCCAACTGCTTCCAACGGGCTTGCTTTTGCATATTCGCAAATTGAAGATAGTTCTTGTCCATAAGTTTTATTTATTCTTTCAATTGTTTCTTTATCCAATGCTTTATCAATAAATTTTGCATAAGAATTCACATTGTTTTTCTTCAACAAATTGTCTGTATGAGCTGAATGCGAAAATTCATGAGTAAAGATATCTAGAAAATGGTTACTTGCAGCTTTGCCATTTTGAAAATTCTCATCAGCAAAATCATCTAAATATTTCCAAGTGTATGAATCTTGATTAAAAAACAGATTTCGTTCTCTAAATATTTTTTCTGAACCTTGTTTAACCTTGCATGGGAAAAATAAATTAAATGCCAATGTATTAGGGTTATCGTCAAGTTTTAATTGCTTGAAATCTTCAACGTAAATCCCTTTAGGTAAACCCAGTTTTAAACCGTATTTTTTATTTAATTCAGTAAAAATTTCTGCTGTTTTATCGCAGCACCAGGCTATTATTTTATTATCTCTAAAATCTGTTTCAATACCTTGTTTTAAAAATTTATCAGAAATTTCAGGAATATTCGCATTTCTTATTCCATTGACAAGTTTAATTGTCATGCCCGCTTGAAAATTTATTTGATTTTGTGTGACATTTGTTATTTTCAAAATTTGAATCCTTATATGTATGATTTATTTAAATAGTCCTAAATGCAATTTTTTGCCAATACATAGCAGAACGTAAAGTTTTTTTAATAATATGAACAAAAAAGTTAATAAATAATTTTCAGCATACTTAAATAAGGAGCAAAGGTATTTGTGTATGCAGATAAATAATGTTAATAACCGGACATTTATGCTTAAGCAACAGAATTTCGAAAGAAATGCTGCTATTGAGCATCCGTTTTCGCGATTTAATTCCTATAAATCATTACCTTTGCATACATCAAAAGCTTATGTAACTCCACAAATTAGTCAAGTATACAAAGAGATTGAAACTTTTGAAGTTCCTTATGTGAGTGAAGGCAAGTTATATGAACTCGCAAATGGGCATAAATTGATTGTTATTCCGAAGAAAGGTTCTTTTATCATAAATACCTTTGTAAAAGCAGGACAAAAACATGAGCCTATTACAGGACATTTTTTGGAACATTTAATTACAAATAATAAAAATGAAATTGATGGTGAGTCTGTTTCAAATATGCTTGATAATATAGGAGCATCTTATCAAGCCACAACACACTTAAATTATACAGATTATTTTTTAAAAACTCACGTAGATAATTCAGAAAATATCGAAAAATTAATAAAAATTCAATCTGAATTATTACAAAAACCCAAATTTTCTCTTCCAGATATTGAAAAAGAAAGAAATATTTTAATTTCAGAGTATGTTACAAGAGATAAGAAAAATAATTTTGAAAATATGGAAATTGATTATTTAATATTAAATGAACTTTTAAGTTTAAATGAAAAACCCGATGAAAGTTATAGATTTGATCCTATTAAATTAGTCAAATCAATGAATTTTAAAAAATTGACTGATTTTTACAATAAATATTATAATAACAATAACATGATTACAGTCATGATCGGAGGGAGCAATCCCGATGAAATAGTAAAAATCTTCAACAGATATTTTAATAAACCAAATTTGACTAAAACAACTAAAAAAGAACCTAAACGAGATTTATCAATTCCAATTCAAAAAACGAAACGAATTGATATACAAACAAAATCTTATATCGAAAATAACATCAGAGTTAATTTTGTAGGACCTAAAAGCAATGATGAAAAAGCCAATTTTATTATATTACTACTCAATTTGTATATTAAAGATAAAAATTCAGGTTTTGATATCCGTCATATCAGTACCGATGAATATCCAACTAACGACTCATTGTTAAGTTTCATAGCCGAATCCTCTAGTGGAAAAGAAGAAGAAGTATTAAAAGATTTATATGATAAAATATTTGATTTGGTTAAAAGTCCTATTTCCGATGAAGATTTTGATGCACTTAAATTAAAATTAAAAGATTTATATTCAATGAATAACGAGTATTCAAGCGTTCTCGTAAATTCATTAGGTAAAGATTTAATTGAAAACAATCGATCGGACTATTTTAATAATTTTAAATATCTTGAAACCCTGAAAAAAGAAGATATACAAAACTTTATCGATAGATATATTGATTTTAACAAAACCTTAGTAGTTGTCGCACATAATGAACTTAAGTCGGTGTCCAATATACAGCCGGCATTTACTGGTACTATTAAAGAAATTGATACTAAAAATATAACTGAATATAAATATCCGAATAATTTACAATTATTAGTTGATACTTCGGAAGGTGTTACAAGAACAAAATACGGGATAATGTTAAGATCCGACAAAATTCCTGATATAAAGCCAGGAGTATATGAATTATTGCAATTGATACTTGGTGATATTTTTGATGATGATAAAATATTCAAAACACTTTGTTTGAAATCCGAATATGAGATTGAACCAGATCGTATTAATTTATCTATTTCAACCCTGCCTGAACAAACAAACGAGGCAATACAATTTGTTAATTCAAAACTCCAATCCCCAAATTTTACTCAAGAACTGTTTGATAAGAATAAAGATTTGCTGAAAATTTTCAATAAAGATATAATAGACGAGAAGATATCAGCTTCATATCGCATCAAATATGAGAATCATCCTTATAAATATTCTATATCAAAAATTGCTACAGCTGAGGAACGTCTTAAAAAAATTGATGAAATTCAGTTATCAAATGTGATTGATTTATATAACCAAATTGTAAATAATGCCCAAGGTAAAGCCGTTCTGGTTATACCCAAAAATGAATTTGAAAAACAAAAACAAAATATTTTAGAGAAAATTGTAGTCGGATTTCCTCAATTCAAGCCCCTAAAAAAGCTATGCATTGCCGACAAAATAAATATTAAATCTATTGATAAAACTAAAATTTTTATACATGAAGGACAAACCGATTCCGGAAGCATTTCACTTGAGTTTCAAATGATAAATAATGAAGATTTTAAAGAAAGTCTTATAATTGATCTTCTTACAAAAATTTTAGGTAGTGGAGAGAGTGGCAGGCTCTTTTCTGACATAAGAACAAACCAAGGACTGGCTTATGTTGCAGGTTCTACATATGAATCTGATCCTATAACAGGATATTTTAGGCTGGGAGCTGAATTGTTATTGAACAAGGAAACATCAAATAATTTAAGAACAACTTTAGATTTACTTAATGATAATGTTTCTAAATTAATTAATTACAAGATTGACGACAAGGAACTTCAAAGGGCAAAAAATCAATTAATCGCTAAATTATCAGGATTAATGGAAACTTCCTTAGGGCGATACGCATGGCTTAACATGGACGAATTTAATAATGTCAAAAATCTTTTCCGAGATATTGATGCAATAACTTCACAAGATATTCAGAATTTTGCAGAAAAATATTTTACTCAACCTCCCATAATAACAATTTATGCAAATAAGGACGTCATTGTGGCAAATAAGGATTATATTGAAAAGCTAGGCGAAGTAATTAACCTGAGTTAATACAATTTTTTCTCATAAATTGGGACGCCTTTTGATAGGACATATATATTTTTAAAATCGGTTAATTCCTCAGGGTTTTCGGGTTCAGGACATTGTATTTTATGGACAAGTTTAAAATGCTCAAGTTCCTTAATTTTATCAATGTTTTCAGAAACAGCTTTTATATCTTTATTTTTACAGGAATCCACCCATAACATATATGGGTTTCGATTCCAATCAGCAAGGTATAAGTTGACATTTTCATCATTATCTAACCCGTATCTAAAATTGTATCCCTCATTATATTCTGTAATTTGTGGTTTATATTTATATTTAATATTATTTACATCAAATTTATATTTAAAACGTTGATCTGCTAAAACTTCTGAAGAAATATACTTTGATTTATCAAAGTTACCATTTTTAGGAGGCACCAAATGTATATCAGTATTAAGCAATATTGTGCAATTTTTTGTTAACGCACAATCTGATAGAAAAGCTTTGAGTTTTCCAATAAATTCTTGATTTCCTTCTGTATGTAAAGTATGTTTATCAAAATTTTCAACATGAATTATACATCTTTTATTTGAATTTTGCGCATTTTTAGCAATACTCCCAATAGTTTTTATTGCATCTTTTTTATCTATAGTTCCAAAGTCAATATTTTTTAAATCAAAATTAGCTTCATTGGCTGTTTCAACAGCGATTCTTTGCATAGATTCTTTGTCCAGTCCAGATATTAAAATACCATTAGGATAAATAATATTAGATTTATTGGAAAATATATTTCCGGAATTTTTATTTTCATTTTCCATTTGTTCTGCGCCAGACAATGAAATAAACTTTTCAGTTATATTCTTTTTAACTTCAGCGTATCTCTTTCTCATCCCTAAATAGCTTTCTAATTCTTCTTTTTTCTTTTTAGCTATTTCTTTTTCTTTCTTTACATTCTCTTTTAAAATATTTACATCATTTGCCAACTTATCTTGTTTTATCTTTATTATATTCATTTCATTATTAATATTTTCTAGTTTAGAAGTTCTTTCTTTATTAATTTTTTGAAAATATTTAATTAGTGTTTCGATTGGTGCAAAACGTTCTTTGGCTCTTTTATTTGCAGTATCAAATGAAGTAAAAAAACCATCTTCTTCTTCAAATAGTTCATCCCAAAGAACTAGACTATAATCTTCAACATACATATATAATTTAGCTTTTTCTATTTGAGTATCAGTATAATACTTATTATCATAATATTCGCCTTTAAATGCAATTTTTTTTCTATTGGATGAATGCTGCATTAATGGTAAGGAATTAACTTTCATATTTTTAACCTTTACTGATTAAGTCGGTTATACCCTTTATTCCAAGGTCCAGTATTTTTTTGAAATCTTCATTATCAGAACACTCACTCAATTTTAGTTTTCGTGCATTTTCAGCAACCAAATCTATGCAGTTTTTATTTTTAGAATCAATAGCCATAATAAATTGCCATAAACCAAAATTATCAAGATTTAATTTTTCGACATTATTTGCCACTTTCCCAAGGGTGTCAATATTCTCAGGCTTAATATAGCCCAGTGTTTCAGCTAACATTTTACCTTTTCTAAAATTTAATTTGTTTTGATATTTTCCAAATTCAGGCAATAATTGTTCTTTTATAAACTCCAAATCTTTATCTTTCACATGTTCTAAATATGCTTTAACATCTTCTACTTTTTTTATTTTATATATTTGAGGATTATTTACTATTTCATTTAATACAAACACATTGTCATTATTTACTTTTTCAGCTATTTCACTGACTTTATCTTGATCTTTAACTATGGTCTTTAATTTATCCACTAAGTTAACTCTTATATTGTTATTTAGTTTGTCAGGCAGAGAGTCTGATTTTATTTCTTTTAAATTTCTATATTTTATAATTGCAAAAATACTTGCACCTGTCAAAATAGCTGCTGTTATAATAGAAATTTCTTTTTTATGTTTTTTTATAAAAGAATCTTTTGATTCGGTATTCGTATTGTTAGGTTTAGCATAATTTACAACATTGTTAATACTTGCCTTTGGTTGGGTAAAATTCAAAAATAGGCTATTTCCTGTGTTACTTCTAAAAGTAATCATATTCTTCCCCTTTTTTATTCCTTAGTCATAGTTTCAACTTCCTCTGCAAATCTTTGCAGAGACATTTCATCAATATCAGGGCCATATTCTTTTATTGCATCAATAATATTTCCCTGTGTAATTTCTTGTCCTGTTCCTTTTATTGTTGTAACAAGTTCATTTATTATTTTGGCAATGCGTCCTGCACTATATGCTTCGCCAGCAACTCTATAAGACATAACCTCGTCAGTTAACGCTTCGTAATTTATAGGTTGGTTTGTGGCACCTTTCAGATAGTGTTTAAAAAGTTCCGTTACATTTTCATCCTCAGGAGGTCCTAAGTATACTCTTGCAGGAATGTAATCATCTTTCAACAATTCTGATTCAATATTTAATGGAAAGTTTGTAGTCATAAAAACAGTGCATTTATATTTTTCAGCACAATTTTCAAGAAAATTTTTCAAATTATTTACATTAAATTCTTCGTATGATTTAGCTTTACCAGCAGCAATTTGGGCTTTTTCCTCATCTGAATATTTGGCTATTGAATCAAATTCATCTAATAATATAATTGTACGTTGTTTATTATCAGAATTTTCATATAGTTGCTTGGCTTTTTTAGCTTCTGATTTTAAATCTATGAGTATATCTTCGTTATCCTGTAACATTTCAATTGGTACAAAATTACATTTTGACTGTTCAGCAAAAGCTTTGGCAAAATATGTTTTTCCTGTGCTTTTTGGTCCAAAGAATAAAACACTATTTGGCATTGTAACTCTTTCTCCGCCTTTTTCAAGTGCAAGTTTGTTTATAAACCAATCATTTAGCTTTTCTTTTATTTCTAATTGTCCTGCAATTTTATCCCAACCCTGACCAGCTCTTTGTTGAGTTAATAATTCATGAGCATCTTTAATTTTTGTTAGATTTTCTTTTTCAGTTTCAACAACTGATTTTGCTTTAAATTGTTCTACTATTTCCTTAGCCAAATCTTCTTTAATTTTAAATATTGCTTCAGCACTTAAATTATTTTTTTTAGCATCTTCCAACTGCTTTTCTAATATATCTGATTTTTCTTTAGAAAGTTTTAAATTGTCTTCCATTTTCTCTATGATTACTTCTTTTGCTTTAATGGTTTCATTCTGTTGTTTGCGAAGCTGTTCTTGATTCAAATTAAATCCAACTAACTGTTGGTTCGTATCATTCTTTGCTTTTTTATTTTTGCCTCTCACATACCAAGAATATTTTTCTTTATTTTCTTTAAATTTTTCATCATAGTTGAAAGTATCATTGTCACCTTTAAATGTAATTTTGGTTTGCCAACAATTGTTATTTAATTTTTCATTGTTTAGATTTTGCCCTTGATAAAATGTATTTAAATTCAATGTAACTTTCATATTTCTAAAAACTCCTTAAAAATTGATTTTTACATAAATATTAAATCCAAATAAACAATCTTTTGCCTGTTTTGAGGAAATATTTACAAAAATTAACAGAAATATTATTAATAGCTAGCAAAAAAATATTTTTATGGATTTAATAATAAAAATATAATGTAAATTATTTTAAAAAAGGGATTAAATGCAGGTTAGCGGAATAAATTATTTGTACAGTTTAAATAATATTAGTTACAGTATGCCTTTTAAAGGTCAAATATACTTATTTTCTGATGCCGCAAAATTTATTGAAAATGATGATTTGGAATCACTAAAAAAAATGCCTGATTTAACAATTATAAATAAAGATTTGAATTCTTTATTACATATAGCAGCGAAGAATAAAAACAAAAAAGTCGCAGAATTCTTGTTGGACAATAACCTTGATGTCAATATGAAGAATAAAAAAGGTCAATCATCTTTTAATATTGCGTGTTGGAAATCGGATGAATCTTTGGTGGATTTGTTTTTAAAACAAAATCCTGATGTAAATACTCAAGATGTTTTGGGTAATACTCCATTGCATAATGCAATCCAAAATACAAATATTTTAGGGAAACTTCTTGAAAACAAAGCTAATCCATATATTTTAAACGAAGATGGAAACCCGGTACTTCATGAGGCAAAAGTTTACAAAAATTCTTTAGAACACCTATTAGAAAAAAAGGTAAATCCAAATTCAATAAATAAAAATAGTCAAAGTCTTATGCACATTGCTGCTGAAGAGTCTAATATTGATTTAGCAGAAACTTTATTAAAACATAAAGCTGAAATTAATTTTGTAGATAAATACAGAAGAACTCCGTTATTCTATACTCAAAATCCTGAAATGCTCGCATTTTTATTAAATAATGGAGCGAATCCGAATATTGAAGATAAAAACAAAAAAACACCTCTACTATTAGCTCAAAATAATGCCGTTAGAATAATTTTATTATCTTATGGCGCTGATCCTGATGTATTGACATCACAAGGCGGAACTTTGCTTCATATGGCAGTACAAAAGAATAATATAGATGTTGCAAAGACATTATTATCTTTCAATGCAAGTGTTAATAAACTCAACAAAGATGAAAAAGCTCCATTATATTATGCACAGACAAATGAAATGAGAAGATTGTTATTAGAAAATGGAGCAAATCCGAATACCGAATTATATTTGCATTACGCACTCAGAACTGATAATGAAGATTTTTTTGAAGATTTACTTGAATCATATGCAGATACAAATTTAAAAGATGAGTTAGGCAGAAGCCCTATATACTATTGCAAAAATGTTGAACAAATAGAAAAGCTTTTAAAGAAAAAAGCAAATATAGATGAAAAAGACAATCAGGAAAATACACCATTGCTCTACTATAGCGCAAAAGGCGAACAGGAGATTGTTAATTATCTGATAGAAAACGATGCAGATATTTTTGAAATTAATAAGTTCGACAAAAATTATAAGGATTTGTTAGAAGATTACAAAAAATATAATTCTTGGATAAAATAAAAAGGAAAGTATGATTATAAAAACACAACAAAGGTTAAATCAAACAAATAATATTAATTTTCAGGCTTACAGGGGCGCTGATTTTTACGGTGTGCCCGAAAACAAGGATGCCTTAAACTATAAAATTAAACTTACTCCCCAAAAAATTGATGAGATTATAAAAAATGCGCCAAATACAGATGAAGGAATTTTTAATGTATATAAAGAATTGTCAAAAGAAGGTCAGCAAGTAAAAAATGCTTTTTCAGGATTCAATGTTATTTTTAGGCAATATATGTATGTTGCAAAAGACAGAATGGAAGAAATAATGAATATGAATCCAAAAGGTTCAAAAATCCCCGTGGTCGGAATTGTCTCGAAAGGTGCGGCAAAAATTACTGGACGTTTTGAAAAGAGAATTATTAAAGAGGTTGGTAATCTTAATCAAGATTTTGATGAAATAATTCATAAATACTTCCATAACGGAATTAATAAAATTATTACAGATTATATGAATGTAAATAAGTATTTTTATGAAGGAATAGAATATATCAATACCATAAAAGGAGAGTCCGATTCCAGAGTTAAATTAAGTGAATATCTCAAAAATAATAATTCTTCCTGTTTCAAAAGCTATTCAAATTTATATGAAAATCTTGTGAAATCCGCAAATATTATAAATGAGAATTCGGCAAAATTAATCAAAAAACAAAAATCAAAACAAACAAGAAGTCTTTTAGTAAGTGGAATTATGAAGCTAGGCACAGGTGGGTCAGGATAGAAAGGAGCCGATATGATAAAACCAATTACAGGTTATGGAGAAACAATCTCGTATAATAGTATAAAAACAGCACCAAATCAGGTTTCATTTACCGGAATAAATGTCAATAAAATTTCCAGAAAAGTTAATAATGAACTGGTAAATAAAACTGAACATACTCTAATAGATTTTATCCAAAATTCAGGTAAAAAATTAAAAAACTTGTTTAATCTAAATAATACAAAAGATCTGCCTGTAACAGAGAAACCTTTAATTGCAAAAATGTCAGTACAAAATAACTATGATGACAATACTCTAAATTTGTTAAAATTGTTAGAAAAACATAAAATTGATATAAGTGGAATAGGAGAAGTTAAAAGGCACTCTAAAGGAGGACTTCTTGATATTGACAAAGGATTAATAAAGGGGAAAATTAATAAGGCATTAGAAGCAAAAGAAATTGATAGCAAAATTGCAGAAACACTTAACAGTAAAGTTAGTTATTGTGGCAAGTTTGACGATTCAATAATTGATGCAAAATCTAATCTTTTAGATGAAAATTTAATTTCAACTTCACATCTGTCGGATAATATAAATGATTTAGGTGTTATATCTCGTGAAAACGTTAATTTAGATACACAATTTCATTCAAAAGTATTTGAGGACTTAGGTTTCAATTTTAAAGAAAACTGGGATTTGGATATGGATTTTTCTAATAAAATTGATATTGATCCTGATATAGATTTCTTGGGGAAACTGGATTTAGACTCTGATATTGGCTTAGAAGAAGGGAAATTATTCGATTTCGACTTTGATTTGGGCAGTCTTTGGGACAACATTGTAGACTTCTTCACATAATATTTAAAAAGAAAAATCTAAGTTATATTTTTATATAACCAGGTTCGGAACTTGTATATTGCGGGGTGGTTTTTTAAAGACAGATATAACAATAAAAAGAGGGTATTTTAAAACTCCCTCTTTTTTGTTTTTGTTTTTATATTTTAGTCTACAGATATTAATTATGCTTAAATACAATGTCTTTTA
>Ga0153920_1000439_pt1 | contig 17436 bp, 13 predicted proteins | sample TSNJ004MetaG_FD_104713 | JGI IMG/M metagenome (GOLD analysis project Ga0153920, IMG submission 104713) | Attine ant fungus gardens microbial communities from New Jersey, USA - TSNJ004 MetaG | ecosystem: Host-associated > Fungi > Mycelium > Unclassified | place: USA: New Jersey, Brendon T. Byrne...
GCTACAATAAAAAAGAGGAAACTTTCTTTAATAATCTTTGCGAAAGCTATTACGAAAAAATATTGCGATACTTATATGGCGCGCTTGATGATGAAACAGCCGCCCGTGATTGCACACAAGAAGTGTTTTTGACGGCTTGCCAAAAGTGTAAAATCTTAACTCAGCACCCTAATCCTGGTGGCTTTTTGTTTCAAACGGCTAAAAATTTAGCCAAAAAAGTACGCCGTGAAAGTTTTTCACAGATGATTCGTGAACAAACAGGTGACAATGAAACTGACCAAATACCAGATTGGAATATGTCTATTGAGGCTGTGCTGGATCGTCAGGTTAACGAGCAGGAATATGTAGAAGTAGTACTGGCTCAATTAACAGAGGAAAAGCGCAATTTATACAAACTTTATTATATAAGTAAAAAAAGCATGACTGACATTGCCGCGTTATTGGGTATTGAAGAGACGGCTGTGCGTATGCGCTATGTGCGGCTTAGGCGGGAAATAAGAGATATAATCGACCAAATCGCAGAACAATATTTTATAATATGATGTTACATAGACGTAATGTACCGCATATATAATTGAACAAACAATTGGCCAGTTGAATGTTAAGTGGAGGAAAAGACCATGAAAAAAAAGCAAGATATTATGAAGGATCTTGATCAGGCAATTGACGCTATGGATACTGATGGAATTGACCGTGGCTTAGAAGATTTAGCTGACATAGAAACTCATCCGATTCCAGCAGAAAATGCGAACCTATTTGCAGCCCGTATTAAAAAAATGAATAAGGAGAATGTAAAAATGATAAAACCACGTAAATTTATGAAAGCCGCTGTTGTGGCAGCAGCTATTTTGACAGTTGGGGTATCTGTGTATGCCGCGAATCCATTCAATATTTTTTCTATTGTACAAGATAATAGATTGATTACTGTACGTACCAATGAAAGTATAACAGATGTGGATGGGAATCAGATGGAAGTACAGTTCGAATTTTCACCTGATGCACCAAAGCATGATGAAGCTGAAGCCAATACTCAAAAATATACCTTTGATACGGTAACGCAGGCTGAGGAAGAATTGGATATTAAGCTTGTGCTCCCCTATGCAGTGAATCAAATGAAATTAGAAAGTGCAACTGGCGAAACAGCGAAAGATGAGGGTGCGGAAAGTCAAAATGCAAGAATCAGCTATACTGATTTACGGGGGCATAAGATTGATATTACCATCGCCAGAATCATTACTGACATGGCTGTTATATCAGAACATGAATTTGAAGAAGGCAGCCTTGATACTTATAAAAACAAGTATGGTGTGGAGTTTACAATGTTTACTATGAGTGATAAACAGACATATTTCGCAGCGATTGGTGAATATGAGTATTCTGTATACTTCACAGGTTATAATGAAAAAGAACAAAAAGAAATCATGGATACGGTTAATCTTTCAGAATATGAATAATCCAAAATGTCAAAGGGTAATCTTAGGCCGGCAAGAAACCCAGGGCGAAACGGGCACAGGGAATTATATCATCCCTGTGCCCGTTTCTTATGCCACTATCTCTTCCTGTATACTTCCAAAGGAGCATATTATGCATTAAACATGACTCTTTCACTATTAAATGCTTTGCTTATTATTCCAGACAGAATTCCGGCGATTACCAGGGTACTGCCAAATACCATGCCAAAATTCATAACCGTCAGATCTCCGGTCAGCACCTCTCCCAGAGCAATGCTGCTGTTATAAATAGGAATCAGGTATTCATACACGGAACGTTCGCCTGACGGTGATACCATCGTAAATAAACCGGCAACGATTACTAATATATAGAGTGGTGTTACATAGGTAGTTGCTTCCTTCACCGTCTTGGCATAAACAGATACAACGCCGACCAGTGCCACATACAGGAACGCCAGTGACAGTATAATAACCGCAATCATCATAATCTGTTCACTGCCAAGAACCAGAGACATATCTCCGCCTATACCCGCCATCGCTTTCGGCAAGGCAACAGAAAGAGATATAATGTATACGGCCGCCGACATGATAACCAATACGGTAAGCGCAAGCAGCTTGCCCAAAACGATCGAGCTTCTGTTTACCGGCGTCACAAGCATGGTTGCCATGGTTCCGCGCTCCTTCTCTCCGGTAATGCTGTCGGTACCAAGAGACATCGTTCCGGCAAATAAAAGCATAGTGATCAGGTACGGCAGCATGGTGCTTAATAATTCCGCATTTGCCTTTTCTTCATTCATTATAATCGATTCCGGATTATCATAATCATCCACAGTGAAGGCAGTCAGTGCACCGGCGTCTCCAACACGTTCCGCTACCAGCGCCTTCTCATAAACGCCGCTAAGCATAACCGTAAGCCCGCTCCACGCATTATTTGAATTCGCCTGGGACGGATTGAAAAAGATACTGACATGCGGATGGATATCTCCTTCTTTATAAGATACAATCTTCTCAGTAAAATCCGCCGGAAATACAACGAGCAGATCCTTATCCCCCGAATAAATGCCGGCTTTAAACTCTTCCGTGGAATCCGACGAACTCAACCATGTCACCTCTGATTTCTCAAGAAACCCTTTTATAGAGGTTTCCAAGTCAGCCGGGGCATTTTGTATTGCGACCTGAAACACATGCTGTTCTTCTTCATTTACCTGCTGCTTGGTAAGAAAACCGATTAACCCGTATATTAATACCATCAAAAGTACCGGAAGAATAAACAGTGATATAATCATTTTAGGGTCTTTGAATACCCGTTTCATCTCTTTAGAAAATACTATTTTTATTCCGTTCATAGAGTCTCCTTATGGCTGCGCATGTTTTTTCGTATGTCAAGTCTGCGGCGCAGGCACAAACTTTTAAGTCCGAGTACAGCTTTGCATAAATATCAAACTTATACGGCTTTACCATGCTTCTGATACAATGTAAAGAATGCATCCTCCAGATCGGACCGGTCTGTTTGTGCCAGTATCTCCGCAAGGGTTCCGTTTGCCGTCAGTTTACCTTCAATAATAATAGCAATACGGTCGCAGAGCTTTTCCGCCTCCGACATGATATGGGTTGACATAATAATGGTTTTCCCCTGTTCCTTCAGCTTCTGTAAATAATCGGTAACAGCGCGGGCCGTAATAATATCCAGACCATTGGTTGGCTCATCGAAGATGATTACCTTCGGGTCATGAATCAAACTGACTGCAATTGCCGCCTTCTGTTTCATACCGGTTGAAAGCTCTTCTATCTTTTTATCCTGAAATTCCGTAATTCCAAACTGTGCAAACAGTTCTTCCCTGCGGACCTCAACCTCACTCTCATTCATACCATGCAGGCGGCCAAAAAACCCCATCAGATACCGCGGCGAAAACTGCGGGTCCAGCTTAATCTCATTGGTCAGGAACCCGATATTTTCCCGTACCGACACTGCGTCCTTTACGGTATCAAAACCATTTACAGAAACACTTCCTCTGGTCGGCACAAGCAGTGTTGCCAGACAACGCAGGGCTGTTGTCTTACCGGCACCGTTTGTACCCAACAGTCCGAAGATCTCTCCCTCATTTGCCGTAAGACTCAGATTCTCAACCGCAATCTTTGTCGTATCACTGATCTTCATCTGCTTTTGCTGTTTTTTATTCAGCTTGTAGATTTTTGTCAGGTTTTTAAATTCAATCATAATAGTTTCCTTTCTATCATCATTTTGCAATTACCTGAAATATAATGGAATAATATTTATTAACTATATTTTTATGGATTTCACGACATTAATATCAACACGGATAATTGACTTAATTTCAAGCCAATTATAATACATTTAACAAAATATGTCTATAGAGTATACATATGGATTTGCTGTTGCCTTTTTTGCAACAAAAGAGCCTGATGAGTGTCAGTTTGAAAGTTATTTTACTTTTCAATTGGTAGTCTTATTTATTATTTCATCAGATTGCCTGCGATCTAACAGAAGATTAACGCATAGACCAATAGCTACGAAAATGCCGCCTATCAGATTTCTAAGAGAGAAAACCTGTGAGAGAAATATATCAATTACAATACCGGAAAACACCTGTCCTGTAAATAAAAACAATGACAGATAAAATGCCGATATTTTCGTAACCGTCAGATTGCTTAGTAAAACTACATATACCCCGAGTATCCCCCCCAGGTAAATGTATAACTTTGGCGAAACAGTAAAATTTACAAAAGCTGCTTCGTTTTTGCCAAGAAGAAAACAAATGGGAACAGCTATTATTAACCCTATCAGATAATTAAAAAATGTACTATTAAGGACACTTGTATTTTCGGCAAGTTTAGCGTTTAGCGTGCGGGATATAACAATGTTAATTCCAGTCAAAAAAGATAGTACTACAGCCAATACGTCAAAATTGTTTATCATTGATATGATACCGCAAAAAATGAGAAGCAGTCCAATTATTTTACTTTTTTGAAAAGAATGTTTTGGCATATTCATGAATCCGTACGTGTCAATAATCAGCCCGGTTATGCTTTGCCCAAAAAGTCCTAACGCCATTATAGCAGACACACTTATACGCCCAAAAGCCAGATTAGTGAATGCGGTTGTCATTACACCCATAGCACCGCCAAGATAGAGAAACCATGCATGCCTTTTGGAAAATGGATGTTCATGTTTTTTTAATATCAGAACTGAAACGAGAAGTAAACCGGCAATGTGTACAATGACCGTTGCTGAATACACACCGTATAATTCTGTAAGTCCACCGTTAAAAGCGGTCATAATAGAAATTAGTATGCCCGTTAACAACGAAAGCAAATAATACATTTTTCTCACCTCCATGCTGAATCTGGTATTATTATAGCCCAAATATTGACTTATGAATATGACATATGTCATACTGTAAAAAATGGAGGACTGAAGTTATGAAAATACAAAATATTATGAAATCGGATTTAGATTTACTCTTGCAATATGGATTGCATGACATTGACTTGAAAGATGCAGAACGCTTTTTCTTTGAACAGGGGGAGTACCTTTTGCGAGAGGGAGAGCCGATTGATTGTATATACTTCGTTGTATCCGGCAAAGCAAAAGTATGCCTTAACATATCTAACGGCAGGCAGCTGCTCCTGAGCTATTTCTTGTCGGAGGGAATCATCGGCGATGCCGAGTTGATGATAGGCAGGCATACCGCCATTACCACTTTGCAGGCCGTTTCTGATTTTATTTGTATTGGTCTGCCGCTTACAGTTTATGCGGCTGCTTTGAAAAACAATATTACCTTTGTGAATTATATAGGAAAGGAACTTGCTGAAAAGCTTATGCAAAGTAGTATTAACAGGGCAATAACAATATTGCAGCCTCTTGATGCAAGGCTTTGCGCCTATATAACACAAACCGCAAGCGGCGGAATTTTCCGTGAAACGCTTACCGAGGTTGCGGAACTGGTCGGAACAAGTTATCGCCACCTTTTGCGTTGCCTTGATAAATTGTGTAAAGATAAAATTCTGCAAAAACAAGTTTATGGTTATCAAATTATAAATCAACATGAGTTGAATAAAAAGGCGGGGGATTTATACGTGCTAAAGTAATAATAACCGATATTGCTTTACGTATCTGTAAATCTCTTGAGTAAACTAAGACATGAAGCTATTAGACGAGACTTGAAATGTTTACGATAACCAGCCAGGAATCCTTGGCGTCCCACTTCCAATACTTTTAAAATTTTTTCTACTAATTCCAGCTCATATCCAAATAATCCTCCAGAGTTTCTGCAATCCCCTTAAATATCATAATCTCCTTGTAACGTATTTATAAATATTTGAATACCATAGTAACAGGAAACAAAGTCTTCCTCAACTAATGTATGAAAAAATATTGATTTTAGTATAAGGAGTATAAAAGAAAATGTCCAAAAACAATCTAACCTGTTTACAGGAAGGAGAAAGCGCAAGGGTCGTTTCTCTTTTAAATACCGGCACAATCAAGAGGAGACTTCAGGATTTGGGGCTTGTTGAAGGAACGCAGGTGCAGTGCATCCAGAAAAGCCCATGGGGCGACCCGGTAGCTTATGGCATACGCGGCGCAGTAATAGCAATAAGAACGGAAGATGCACAGGGTATTCTCATTAATTAAATATTATAAATTAGTATTTTAGGGGAGCAATCGTTATGGGCATGGACAAAAATTCGGAAACAGAGGAATTCATCATCGCTTTGGCGGGTAATCCCAATGTGGGCAAAAGCACTGTATTTAACGCTTTGACCGGTATGAATCAGCACACGGGAAACTGGCCGGGGAAAACAGTCAGCAATGCGCAGGGAATACATCATTACAGAGGAAATGATTACATTTTAGTTGATTTGCCGGGTACATATTCCTTAATGGCACATTCTGCCGAGGAAGAAATTGCGCGGGATTTTATCCTGTTCGGCGGAGCGGACACCACCATTGTAGTGTGTGATGCCACTTGCCTGGAGCGCAACCTCAATTTGGTGCTCCAGGTGATGGAGATCACGCCGCAGGTTGTTGTATGTGTTAATCTGATGGACGAAGCAAAAAAGAAAAATATAGTTGTTGATTTAGAAGCGATTGAAAAAGACCTGGGAGTACCGGTGGTGGGTACCAGTGCCCGCAGCGGCAAAGGACTTAAGGAAATGATGAAGAAGGTGGAAGCACTTTGCAATGGTACTATCAAACCTGATCCCCGAAAGGTGCACTATCAGCAAACCATTGAGGAAGCCATAGCACCTCTTGAACAAGCACTTGACGACCGACTGCATGGCAGACTGAATAGCCGGTGGCTTTCATTGAGACTGTTGGAACGAGACGACGCCTTCATCGCCAAAACAGGCAGGTATCTGGGCTTTGACCTTATGGCGGATAAAGAGGTTCAAGATGCTGTGCATGCTGCGCGCAAGGCACTTGGAAAGCAAAATATAACTCTGGAAAAATTAAAAGACAGCATTGTTTCCTGCATTGTTTTTTCAGCCGAAGAGGCCGTTATGGGAAACATCTCCTTTCAAAGAAATGCTGGCTGTGCCGGCTGCGAAGGCTGTGGATGCTGTGCCGGATGTTCCATTCATACAGACGGGGCTGCCGCAAGCCGCGATAGAAAGATCGATAAGATACTAATCAGCAAATATACCGGAATTCCCATTATGATTGCATTATTATGCGTTGTTTTATGGCTGACCATTACCGGATCAAATTATCCATCCCAATGGCTTGCAGACGGACTGTTCTGGGTGCAGGATCGCCTGACCGATTTTTTTTCGTGGCTGGGATCCCCTGACTGGGTACATGGCATACTGGTGCTGGGTATATACCGTGTACTTGCATGGGTCGTATCGGTGATGCTGCCACCAATGGCTATTTTCTTCCCTCTCTTCACGTTATTAGAAGACTTTGGCTATCTGCCCCGTGTTGCGTTCAATCTGGATCACCAATATAAAAAAGCCAAAGCATGCGGCAAACAGGCTTTGACTATGTGTATGGGTTTTGGATGCAATTCCGTTGGTGTAATTGGATGCCGTATTATTGATTCCCCGCGGGAAAGACTCATCGCAATTATAACAAACAATTTTGTACCCTGCAACGGTCGCTTCCCCACTTTGATTGCAATCATCTCTATGTTTTTCGTGGGAACCTTAGGAGGGGCATATGAGTCGCTGCTGTCAACCTTAATGCTGGCGGGTGTTATTATACTCGGTATTCTGCTTACTTTCGCTGTTTCCCGATTTCTGTCTGAGACAATACTAAAAGGAGAACCGTCCTCCTTTACACTGGAGCTGCCGCCTTACCGAACGCCCCAAATAGGGAAGGTTATCGTGCGCTCTATATTTGACCGCACTTTATTTGTGCTTGGAAGAGCAGTTACCGTAGCAGCGCCTGCGGGACTTATCATTTGGATTCTTGCGAATATAACGGTCGGGGATATGAGCCTGCTAAATCATTGTTCTGCATTTCTCGATCCATTTGCCCGTCTGTTGGGTATGGACGGTGTCATTCTGCTTGCGTTTATTCTGGGCTTTCCTGCAAATGAAATTGTAGTGCCAATTATGATTATGGCATATTTATCCGGTGGAAGTATTATGGAACTCAGCAGTCTTGGTGAGCTGAAAACATTATTAGTATCAAATGGCTGGACTTGGGCAACGGCAGTTTCTACTTTGCTGTTTTGCCTTATCCACTGGCCTTGCTCAACCACCTGCCTGACCATAAAGAAAGAGACCGGCAGCTTGAAGTGGACGGCTTTGTCCGTCTTTATTCCTACCGCTATTGGAATAACAGTCTGCTTTTTGTTTACCTCTGCGGTACATATTCTGGATCAATTGATACTCTAATTGCCGTGGTTTTGACCTTCTCCAGAGGAGGTCTCAGTGCCTTACCGGTCAAGACTACACTCAATCACTTCAGTGAAAACCGCCGCCGCTTACTCATGACTAAAGTCACAAGAATATGCGGCGACCATTTTCAAATCTTGATTTTTTCATTTTTCCCTAACCAATCACATTTCCATATGATTGTCCATGTGAATTTCATTATCTATCCAATAAAAATCAGTAGTTCATAATACCGGCATAAAAATATACAATTGTACGATGTTTGCGATAAATTTAACCGTTATACTATAAAAAAGACAAATCCTACTTTTAAGATTGTAGTCTGCTTGCAGAAGGGGGTGTAAAATGAAAAAATTTAAAACAAGCTTTATGAAATTTACTGCAATACTTCTATCGTTAGTTGTGACATTCGGAGTAGGAAATCCTGTTCTGGCGATTTCCGGGAACGTTTATAGGACAGAGGAGCAGACAGTTGTCATTGAGGACAACATAGAAACTAACGAGGCGGAAGAGACGGACGAGGAGGAAGAACTTGACGCATCTGAAGAAGCGGATGAGACGAATAGCACGCATGACAATATCTCAAATCCTGTTGCGATGCCGGAAATTCAAATGGATAAAGAGAAATCCGAAGAAACAAAGGAGGAGTTGGTATACGACCCGCAGCCTGTGACGATCGGAGAGGTCCGGACGGCGATAGACGTATATGAAACGAAATATCAGTTCGTGCTTGCGGCAAAAGGGTTTCTGGCGGCGCTGAATGTACCGAAGCCCCGTTGGCAGTACGAGGTAGCAGCAGTACTGATGCCGGAGGGCTACAACTGCCAGCTTGTAGATTGGGATGAAGACTTCGGTACAGAATATTATACGTTTTTCCCCAACCCTGTGGTGATGGCTGGATTTGGAGATGGCGAATTTGCAAATAAACCGCCCGAAGGATTGGATATAAGTTCAGTGTTTCCAACCTTTGTAGGAGATACCAGGGTTGATTCGAAATATACAAATGTCGCAATAGCAACCTTTGACAAAAAGGATCAGTTTGGGGCGATGTGGGCGAAAGAAAAATTGGATCTAAGCATGCCCTTCAGCACGAATATGTATCTGCATTTGGGACATTCCCTAAACCCAGCTGATGAGCGTAAAGTGGCTGACGGCATGACATTTACCATGCACAACCATGAACCGGCGCTAACTGCCATGGTCGGTGGCAAAGGAGAAGGTCTTGGCGTGTATACCGGAAGGACTTCAGATGATCGTCCGCACGGGGTCTTCCTGCCGAACTCACTGGTTATAGAATTTGATACATATATCAATGATGACAAGCATTCAACTGTTAATGATCCCGTGTCACTTGACACAGTCAAATATGCCCATTGTGCCCTTGTTTATCCCAGGACAAACGATGTCGATAACCCTATTTTACCAAGTGACCACAAAAATGTTTGTTTTTTTGAGCCTACGCAGGACTGGATCCCGTTCGAAGTCAAGTGGGAGGTCCAATATGATGCCGATAACACTCTGGGGGGCACTCTGACCTATAGCTTTGCCGGCATGGAGCAGGTGGAGGAGATTGAAGATGTAGAGGCAGTTTTCGGCGGGACGGAAGTTTGGTGGGGATTTACCGGAGCCACCGGGGCGCAGACAGCGGTTCAGGCTGCCGCCATTACCAAGCTGCCCTCACCGCAGTACAGGATGGATGTTGTGAAATCGGTGAAAAATGCGGATGAAGAAGATATTGACGAAAAATACGCCTATTCGGAGGACATCCTTACTTATACCATTAGAGTAACAGGCGGTATAAAGGCTGGCGGAAGCAGAATCGGACCTATAAGTATTGAGGATAAGCTGTCCAAATATGTGAAGTATGTTGACAGCGATATTATGGTAACAATGAGTGACGGCACCGGGCCTTTCTCTGTGGTACCCACTGTAGTGCCTGGTCCTGACGGCGAGACGCTCACCGTGGATACGGGATGTTACCTCGAAAAGTCAGAAGACTGGCTGGAAATCACCTTTAAGGTAAAGGTGAACGAAGATACAGACGTGGGCACCGTCGTGGAAAATACTGCTAAGGCGGAGGCAGAAAATTTAGAGGATCCTGCTCAATCAAATACCACAAGGGTAACGATAGCAGACACCTCCAGGAAAACCGTGGCCTCTGACAGTGCAGCCGGCGTCTCTGGGGCGGCAGTAACAGTAGGGGAGTATATCACTTATGAGATCTACTATTATAACCACAGTGGGAGCACGGCAGACCTGACGATTACCGATGCCCTGCACGCAGGCGTGGAGTATCAGAGGCATACAGGCGGCGGAGGTACTTATGCCGCAGACACCCGTACGGTAACCTGGCAGATAAGCGGTGTGGGAGCGGGAGAACACGGAAGTGTAACAGTGACAGTCAAGGTGAAGTCTGACATAGACCTTGAAGCGATTGATAATAAGCTGGTCAATACGGCTAAGTTGATCTGGAGCACCAATCCTGATGCACCGGAAGAGCTCACTGTCCAGAATCCCGTCGCAGGCTACAAGGTGACCTACGTCGGGAACGGCGGAGTTACTGCGCAGAACGATGTGACATATGTGGAAGGCCTGTTTCCAGTAGGGGACGATTATACCGTACGGGGAAATGACGAGATGGGCTTTGCAAAGAGCGGATGCATATTCCTGGGCTGGAACACGGCAAGGAATGGGTCGGGAGAGGATTACGATCAGGGTGATATATTCTATGCAGTCACGTCGGATATTACCCTGTATGCGCAATGGGGCAGAAACCTGGTGTTCCGCAAGATCGACGCAGAGTCGGTACACAATGAGCCAATTACAGGCTTAACCGGCGCCAGGTTTGAGCTATATAAATGTATTCATGTTCACGACACGGCATGCGGCGAGCCGGCTGACCCATACGCTTGTACCCATACGCATTCCCCGCTGGAAAACACGGGCACCTGCTGGGAATTAAGCTCCTATACGGCGTCCTACGCTGCCGACGACAGCATAGTGATTTTCACAGGGCTTACAGACGGCATTTACCTGCTTATGGAAACGACAGCGCCGGACGGCTATCGGCTCCCCAAAGGACAATGGATAGTAGAAGTGGAAAGCGATAAAATTCTATTTACAGGAACCAGCGGCGATTCTAATATCCCGGCAGTCGTTGCAAAAAATAATTTCTATGGCAAGGAAGCCGACAGCAGTGTCGAATTCTGGATTGGTAACATCAGGAAATATGTACTTCCTGCCGCCGGTCACGTCGGTATGTTCTGGCTTATGGCTTTGGGCGGCTTGCTGTTGATGGCCGGATTGCTTATGGGAATTCTGGTAAAATATTCTCTTCAGTATACAGATTCAGGTAATAAAAAAATTTCAAAATAAAAAGGAGGAATTAAAATGAGAAAATTCAAAAAAATCACTGCAATATTACTGGCACTTGTACTGGTACTCGGGGTGGGCGTAAACGTTTCGGCGGATAATGGTGCCCTGATCGTCCCCGACAAAGAAGGCACCATCACGATTCATAAGTTTGACAGTACGGGAAATTCTGACAGCGATGAATTCGGGATACCATGGAACGGAACGGAAATCGAAGATACATCAGGTTTTGGTAACCCTCTGGGCGGCATCACATTCAAAGTCACGTTAATACCGGGTGCAACGGCTAACATGACGGCCGTGCAGGCACTGGCTATCATCGATGCAATGACCGAAAGCGAACTGGCGGAAAACCAACACACCGGCATGACAGGTAATGGCGGCATATATACATTCGAAAACCTTAAACAGGGTATTTACCTGGTGGAGGAGGTTGAATATAAAAATGGCAATAGCACAATTGCTCCATTCCTGGTGAGCATCCCCATGACGGATCCCGGCGATCATTCAAGCTGGCTGTATGATATCCACGTGTATCCTAAAAATACAATGGCCGATGGTTCGATCGATAAGAAAGTTTTAAACAAAGAGGGAGATAAGCAGTACTCTGTCAATGCAAATATCGGCGAAGAAGTGAAATGGGTCATCACCGGAACATTTCCCGGCAGCCTGTCCACGATTAACCCGAACGATGAAACTAAGGGATACTTCTACATCACGGACAGCCTGGACAGCCGCTTGAATTATCAGGGCATTAAGGTCGAGGTGGTAAGCCCTGACGGCAGTACCAGAGAAGAGTTAGAGGTAGGAAAGCACTACAAATTGACCGCGCCTGGTGTTGGGGACGCCGGTACCCAAAATAAGGATATTATTGTCGATTTCAAGACTGCGGCCGGCTTGGAGAAGCTCATTAATTCGCCTATTGACAGCACGATCGAGATAACTATTACGACAGTTATAAACGAGACGGCCGTGACGAATCTCGCAAGCCCTATTATAAACAGCGGAGAATTGTATTTCAATAATAAGGACGGTGATCCGGATGATCCGGATAAGCCTCTGATACCCGTAGATCCTGATCCCGAAGTTGATCTTCTGGGCATTGCTATAAAGAAGGTTGATGAAAAGGGCAATCTTCTGGATGGCGCCACGTTTACCATCTATGAGACAAGGGATGACGCGGAGAAGGGACTCGCAATCCAGCTTAACGGCTCCGACTGGAAAAAGACATCGGGCTCCAGTCTTGCAGTAGTGGGCAGTGTCCCTGTAACATATTATAAGGGCTACATATATTTCTCCGGGGAAGAAATGGATGAACTGGAACTCGTCAGCACTGCCGGCACGATATACTATTTTGTAGAAACCACAGCTCCTTCAGGTTATGATCTGCTGGATAATGTCTATGGATTGGCGTGTGGCACTACGACAACGATTACGAACGTAAAAAGTCCGGGCTTTTTACTTCCGATCACAGGTGGCTCAGGCAGCCTGCTGCTTAGCATAATCGGAATTGCCCTGATCGGCGGAGGGCTTACACTGATCTTCACACCCAGGAAAAAAAGGAGATTCACTTCAAATTAACAATAATCATACAAGCATTTCTGCACTTGGCTCATTGCCTGCGGGAATAGAACACCGGCATGACCTGGCCCGACTTTGGCTGGTTAGGCCGGTGTTTTCCATAACAACAGACAGTCATGAAACAATTCCGCTATTCTTTAACAAATTAAGTGAGGGATCCTTATGAAGAGACTTATATTTCGTTTCTTAACAATATTGATGATTACTTCCGGTGTCGGTATCCTGCTCTATCCAACCGTCAGCAATTGGGTCACGACGCACTTTCGGGAACTTGAAATAGAGTACTACAATGAGTCTGTGGATCAAATGGATCCGGAACTCGCAGCCACAGAGCTGGAAAAAGCGAAAGCGTATAATGACGCCCTGACAGGCTCCAATATTGAGGATCCTTTCATACCGGGGAGCGGCATAGCCCTGCCGGACAACTACACCTCTGTCTTGAATATTGACGGAACCATAGGGTATATCAAGATTCCGAAGATAAACGTGTACCTGCCCATATACCACGGGACCAGCGAGGAGGTTTTGCAAAAGGGTGTCGGCCACCTGGAAAACACGGCCTTCCCCATAAGCGGGAAAGGGAATCATGCTGTGCTCACCGGGCATACGGGACTGAACTCCGCCAGGTTGTTTACGGATCTGACAGAACTGGAGACAGGCGATGTGTTTTATATCACCACGCTTGACCGGAAGCTGGCTTATGAGGTGGACCGGATACTGGTGATTGAGCCTGACGACACAGAGGATCTGCGTCCTGTTAAAGGCGAAGACTACGTGACACTGGTGACATGTACACCTTATGGAGTAAACAGCCACAGGCTTCTTGTGCGTGGTACGAACATCCCCTGCGATGCAGAGAAAGTAGAAGAAGCACCAGAGGAAGGAGTGGTGCACTGGATGGACTGGCAAACGGTGCTTGTTGTTTCGTCCTTATTTTTTATAGCTGCGGCAGTTACCACATATATGTTTGTAAGACGGCGCAGACGCCGGAAAAATAAAACTAAACAGGAGGAGGGTCAATGAAAAGGAAGATAAATACAAATATAAACAGATGCCTGACAATACTGGCCCTGCTTCTGCTTGCCGCAGGTCTGGCGATGATCCAATACCCCAATGTATGTCAGCATCTGTACAAACGTAAGGCAGAGCAGATTATCAGCGACTATCAGGACAGGCTGGATGAGTACACCAGACCACAGCCGGAATCAGGAGGCGGAGAATGGGATTGGCTTTATGAGATGATTGTGCAGTATAACGAGGAGCTGTATGAGAACGGCCAGTCAAGCCTGGTGGACGCATTTTCCTATCAGCAGGTGGGTTTTGGTCTTGTCCGATTCGGGTTTGACGAGGAGATGATCGGATATCTAAGTATTCCCAAAATGGGCATTGAACTGCCAATCTACCTGGGGGCAAACAGGGAAAATATGGCAAATGGAGCCGCGCATCTTACGCAGACCTCGCTCCCGGTAGGCGGCATAAATACCAATGCCGTATTTGCGGCACATCGGGGTATGAGTACAGCGGCGATGTTCCGGAATATTGAGGAGCTGGAGGCCGGTGACGAGGTTTTGGTAACAAACTTCCGCGAGACACTGACATACCGTGTGGCAGAGACGGTTGTCATTGACCCCGCCGATATAGATGCGATATTGATACAGAAGGACCGGGATTTGGTGACGCTTATCACATGCCACCCGTATCGCTATAATTATCAGCGATATGTCGTCTATTGCGAGCGCGTCACGGAGACGGGGAACGAATCAGATGAAAGCGGGGAAAAAAATGGGGAGAGAAACGGACAAGCTGTAGTGACCGGGCTTAGAACTATATTCAGATATGCCGAAATGAGCAAATCCCAACAACGTATTTTCCTGGAGTATTGGATTCCTGTGGGAATCACGGTCCTTTTGATAATCCTTGCAGCTGTTCTGCTGGTTTTCAAAAGAAAGAAAGTAAAGAAATGCACCGAACTATAACATATAATTTGATAATCGTCTAATACTATGCAAAAAAAATTGCATCTAAGTAATGTATAATTGCAGATTAGAAATATACACGGTATAATATCAAATAGAGGTGATGCAAGTGTTCAAAATAGGTGAGTTTTCAAAATTAACGCAAATATCTATCCGTATGTTAAGGTATTACGATGAAACGGGACTATTAAAACCTGCGGAAATTGATAGATTTACGAATTACAGGCTATATTCGACAGAACAGATTTCCAAGTTGAACAAGATTATATTCTTGCGTGATTTAGGCTTTCATGTATCTGAAATTGCAGTTGCACTTGATAAATGGGATGATGAATTTATTTCTCACCTGCTTGACAACAGGCGTTCTGAAATTGAAGGAGCGATTAAGGCTGAACAGGATAAGTTAGCCAAAATAGAATTAGCCAAAAGGGATATTAAACAGGAAAAGATAGCGATAAATTATAATGTTTCAATCAAATCTATCCCCAGTTATCAGGTGTTTTCTTTGAGGCGGGTGGTTCCTGATTATTATGCCGAGGGTCTATTATGGAAAGAAATGTCGACCTTTGCATATGAAAATAATATTCCTGTTTCAAACAATACCTTTTCCATCTACCACGATCAGGATTATAAGGAAACGGATGTTGATATTGAAATATGTGCGCCTGTGACCCGGATGGGGGAAAACACAAATGGGTTTACATATCGGAATACCGAGCCTGTACCAATCATGGCGTGTACTATGGTATATGGGCATTTTAAAAATATTGCAGGTGCATACCATGCATTTGCAGGCTGGCTGCAAGAACATAGCCAATATAGTATGGGCGAACACAGCAGACAGATTGTTCACCGTGGACCATGGAACGAGGAAAATCTCGATAAATACTTAACTGAAATACAAATTCCACTGGAAAAGATGTGACATGCTCTCTCCGCAGACATGGCACCTTTTAGAGCAGGGATACCACTTGTCTGTTTTAACACAACAGACTCTTTTTTGCATTGACTCTCACATGGTGTAAGGGTTTACACTGGATTTACAGAAAAAATATAAATTTTGGAGGAATGCAGAATGAAGAATTTTCAAGTAAACCCTATCGGGAAAATCAATGCCGGCGAGAAAGGAATGTTTATTGAACTTGACCCCAAATTTATTCCGGCTTTGCAGGGGTTGGATGGTTTCAATCACATAAACGTCATTTGGTGGTTTAGTGACTTTGACAATGAAGAAGCACGAAAAGTCCTTGAAGCGCCACAGCCTTATAAAGCCTCGCCTGCTGTAATGGGGATATTCGCTACCAGGTCACCTGTTCGTCCCAATCCGATTGCGTTGACCGTGGCAGAGGTTATTCAGATTGATTATGAAAAGGGCACTATCCGGATTTCCTGGATTGACGCTAATGACGGCACACCTGTACTGGATATTAAACCATATACACCAAGCCTTGACAGGGTAGAAACTCCCGGCGTTCCAAAATGGTGTGGCCACTGGCCCAAAAGTATAGAACAATCGGAAAGCTTTGATTGGGAAAATGAATTTAATTTTTAGTTAGAACACTAAAAAGGCAGAGGCAATCAAGTGTAAACTTATAATCCATGCTATAGTAAACAAACTATAGTAAAGGGGGTGCCTAAAATGCACGCATGGGAATCCATACAAAAAACATTGGATTTTATAGAAATTAATATAAGTGAGGATATTGACCTTGAAGAACTTGCCAAAATTGCGTCTCTTTCTTCTTTTTATTATCAGCGACTGTTTTCCCGCCTTGTCAAAAAGCCGGTACGGGAATATATCAAGCTGCGGCGCTTATCAAAAGCCTGTGAATTGTTAGATAATACGCGGCGAATTTTGGATATTGCTCTAGACTGTGGCTTTGGCAGCCATGAAACATTTACACGAGCGTTCAAAGATGCTTATGGAATGACACCAGAACAATATCGGCAGCATCCGGTTATGCTTAACCAATTTGACAAGCCAGAATTGCTGCTTTGCTACACGATGATTGATGAGGGCGTTCCCCTTATCAGCGATGGTCTGGTACTGGAAATGAATCATAAAACTCTGGAAAAGCCAATAACTTTTATGGGTGTAACCGGGTTTATTCCAATCGAAGGGCAGCTGCCTCTTGGAGAAGCCACCGGAGTTGACATGCCTGGTGAAGTATGGCGGCGTTTTCACGAGACCA
>Ga0153920_1000441_pt1 | contig 17396 bp, 19 predicted proteins | sample TSNJ004MetaG_FD_104713 | JGI IMG/M metagenome (GOLD analysis project Ga0153920, IMG submission 104713) | Attine ant fungus gardens microbial communities from New Jersey, USA - TSNJ004 MetaG | ecosystem: Host-associated > Fungi > Mycelium > Unclassified | place: USA: New Jersey, Brendon T. Byrne...
CCTCCTGTTTGTGAAGCGGTTACTTAGACAGCTCCACTCCACATCAGGAGGCCTTCGTCATCCCATCAATTCATATCGTGTCGTCGCAGGAATTCAACCAACGTCCCTGGGCAGTACAACTAGGGGAGGGGAACATGGGATTCGTCCAGGGCCTGTCCAAGGCCAAGAAGTTCGTCGACGGGGTGCTGGGCGCCGACAAGTACCAGCACTACCTGGAACACCACCGGCGCCAGCATCCGGGCGAGGAACCGATGAACGAACGGGAGTTCTGGAAGGACTACACCGACTGGCAGGAGCGCAACCCGCAGGGACGCTGCTGCTAGGAACCCGGTCCGGGCACCCTAATCGCAGCGGGCAGTGGCCGTCGCATCTATCAAGGATGCGGCGGCCACTGCCGGTGGTGGGCTGGTCTGCGAATCCCGGTACTCTTAAACCGGTACCAGAGCACAGGAAGGCAACCACGAGCTCATGGCTTTCTTTTCCCGGCTGCGCCAAACCCGCGCCGCCAACCGCGACCTCGGGCAGGGGGTGTGGCGTCGCGCCCACGACCGGTTCAACCGTTCGCTGGACCGGGTGTTCCAGGTGGTGGAGGGAATCGGCACCGACGAGCTGCACAACCAGCTGATGGCCTGCGCCAATGAACTGGCCGACCTGCAGCCGCGGGTGCGCGTGGTGTGCACCCAGGCCCAGAAGCTGACTCCCAGTGAAGAGGAATTCGTGCCCGAACGCACCTTTGACGTGCACCGGGCCCTGACCAAGGCCGCCAATGACCTGGCCACCAGTGCCCAGGTGCTGGCGATGACCCGGCTGCAGGCCGAAGCCGGCAGCGATGTCAGCAACTTCGCGGTGCGCACCCGCGTGCAAATCGTTGTCGAAGGAGTCCAGGCCGCTGAGGCGGCCCTGGAAAAAGTGCGCGACTGACCCGTTTTCCGGTTTCCCCGCACCCGGTGCGCACACTAGATTGGGAACATGAGTAGACAAGTTCCACAAGTCACGTTCCTGGACGGAAATTCCATTGACCAGCTGGGCTTCGGTGTCTGGCAGATTCCCGATGAGCAGGTTGCGCCGGTGCTCGCCGCGGCACTGAAGGCCGGTTACCGGCACATCGACACCGCTGCGATCTACGGCAACGAGGCAGGAGTGGGCCGCGCGATCGCAGCGAGCGGGCTGGAACGCTCGGAGCTGTTCATCACCACCAAGGTCTGGAACTCGGAGCAGGGCTACGACAAGACCCTGGCCGCCTTTGATGCCTCGCTGCAGAAGCTGGGCACCGACTATGTGGATCTGTACCTGATCCACTGGCTGCAGCCCAAGCGCCAACTGTACGTGGATACCTGGAAGGCCCTGGTTCAGCTGAAGGAATCGGGCCGGGCCCGCTCCATCGGCGTCGCCAACTTCACCATTGAGGCCCTCGAGGAGCTGCATGAAGCCACCGGTGTCCGCCCGGTGATCAACCAGGTCGAAACCCACCCGTACTTCCCGCAGCATGAACTGCGCGCCTACGAGAAGGAACACGGGATCATCCACGAATCCTGGTCGCCGCTGGGCCAGGGCGGCGAGCTGCTCAAGGACCCGGTGCTCGTTGAGATTGCCGAGAAGCACGGGGCCAGTACCGCCCAGGTCGTCATCGCCTGGCATCTGGCCTTGGGCAACGTGGTGATCCCCAAGTCGGTCACCGAATCGCGGATCGTTGAGAACTTCGCGGCGCTGGGTGTGAACCTGGATGCCGAGGACCTGGAAAAGATCGCCGGCCTGGACCGCGGGGCCGAAGGGCGGATCGCCTCGGATCCGGCAACCGCCGACTTCGCCTAGAACCCGCGGGGCACGGCGGCTGGCCCTGCCTCTGGTGGGGCCGGCCGCTGCGCTCTAGACTGGCGTTGTCCTTTCGCCGACCCAGATGGAGCGAACATGAGCGCAGAGCAGTTTCCCGAGCCCGTCATCGAGGATCACCCGCTGGTGCACCTGGCGCTGATCCGCAAGACCCTGGGGTTTGACGAGATTAGGGCGTTCTATGACGCCAGTTTTCCCCAATTGTTTGCCGCGCTGCAGGACAGCGGCCGCCGGCTGGTGGGTGCCCCGCTGGGTATTACCTACGGCACCCCCGGCCGCCTGATCGACTTGGCCGTGGCGTTGCCGCTGGATGCCCCGCTGGGTTCCGTGCAACCCGTGGCGGGCGCAATCCTGCCGGCCGTCCGTACGGCCACCCTGGTGGTGCAGGGCGACTACGAACAGTTGGCAGCAGCGCACGCCCATCTGCGCCAATGGGTGCTGGAGCAGGGGCTGAACCCCGCCGAGGTGGCCTGGGAACAGTACCTGACGCAGCCGGAACCGGACGCCGATCCAGCGCAGAACCTCACAAAGATCGGCCTGGTCTTGGCTGATTGATCCGAACCCGGCATCATCCGGCGTGATCCGTCGCTCCCTGAAACGGCCACCGGCGGCGTCGGCGTAGCCTTGCGGGTACGAAAAACGCCCTTGTCACAATCGCTGGCGATTCTGACAAGGGCGTCTGGCCGAGCCCCCTGCCGGATTTGAACCGGCGACCTGCTCTTTACGAGGGAGCTGCTCTACCCCTGAGCTAAGGAGGCCAAGTGCCACTAGGGCACCAAGTCACTTTATCCGAGTCGCTCTTGGCTCGTCAAAACGCGAGGGCGGCTGGCCGCGTCCTAGCATTTGGTTCCGTCTTCGGGAACCTGTCCATCAATCAGGTACCCGTCCACGGCTTGGGTCACACAGTCATTCGAGCGGCCGTAGGCGGTGTGGCCGTGGCCCTCATAGGTCAGCAGCACCCCACCCTGCAGCTGCTTGGCCAGTGATTCCGACCAGTGGTACGGGGTGGCCGGGTCGCCGGTGGTTCCGATCACCAGGATGTCCCCGGCGCCGTCGGCGTGCAGCTCGCCGGGAACCCGGGTCGGCTCGAACGGCCAATCCTCACACCCCAGGGCACCGTAGGAGAGGTACTTGCCCATGATGGGAGCCTGGCGCTGCAGTTCGCTGGCCTCGGCCTCCATCCGCGCCTCGGCCGCGTCCATCGGGTAGTCCAGGCAGGTCACCGCGCCGAAGGCCTCGGTGGTGTTGCCCGTGTAGTTCCCCTCCTCGTCGCGGCCGGCGGACAGGTCGGCGAAGTACTGGATCTGATCGACGTCGCCCTCCAACGCGTCGGCCATCGCCGAGCTGAGCATCGGCCAGGAGGTTGACTCGTAGAGCGGGATGATGAAGCCGTTGATGAAGTCGATGACCGGTACCTTGCGCCCGTCGCTGGCCACCATGGGCTTGGCCTCAAGCTTCTTGAAGAAGTCCTGCAACTGCTTGTAGGCGTCCTCCGCGGTGCCGGTGAACGGGCAGTCCCCGCTTTCCACGCAGTCTTCCAGCCAGGCCTTGATTTCCTTTTCGAAGCCGACCGCCTGGGCCAGGTCCACCTGGCTGGAGGTGCTCTTTGGATCCATGGCCCCGTCCAGCACCATCCGCCCGGCGTGGCCCGGGAACAGGTCGGCGTAGGTGGCGCCGAGGAAGGTGCCGTACGAGAAGCCCAGGTAGTCCAGCTGCTCATCACCCAGGGCCTCGCGGATGATGTCCATGTCCTTGGCCGCGCTGGCGGTATCCACGTGGCCAAGCAGCTCACCGGTCTTTTCCAGGCAGGAGTCGGCGTACTTCTTGGACTCGGCGCGGATTTCCTCGCGTTCGGCGGGGACCCAGCTGCGCTGGTTCTGCTGGCGCAGTTCGTCCTGTTCGGCGTCGTCCAGGCAGGTGACCGGGGTGCTCTTGCCCACCCCTCGCGGGTCGAAGCCGATGACGTTGTATTCGCGCTGCAGTTCCTTGCTGAACATCAGCGGCACCGAGGACTTGACCAAGTCCAGCCCCGAGCCGCCCGGGCCGCCGGGGTTCACCAGCAGGTTCTTTTCGCTGCCCTGGGCGACGCGGCGGTTCAGCGCCAGGTCGATGGAGCCATCCTGCGGGTTCTCATAGTCCAGCGGCACCTTCAGGGTGGCGCATTCGATGACGCTGCCGCACTTTTCCCACTGCAGCTGCTGCTCGTAGTAGCTCTGCAGCCCCTGGGCCACCGGCTCCGGTTCGGCGCGTTGTTCCGTGGGGGCCGAGCAGCCGCTGACCAGCAGTGCGAGCACCGCGCTGAAGGCCGCGGCGGGGAGCCACCGGCGGTGGCGTGGACGTACGGACACGTGTCACTCCTTGGGTTGGTGAGCGCCGCAGCGCTGGAAAACTATCGTCGGACCGGTTGCAGCAGGGTGGACATCAGCGCCTCCAGGGCCAGCAGCGGGGTGACGTTAGCGGCCAGGCGGCGGCGGGTTCCGTTGATCGCGTCGATCTGGGAGAGGGTTTTCTCGCTGGGCTGGGCGGCGGCGTAGGCACTGATCTCTTTGCGCCGGTGCTCATTGATCAGCTCCACCCGGGTGCCCAGCTGCAGGGTGAGCACGTCACGGAAAAAAGTGGTCAGGTCGATCAGGGTGCGGTCCAAAGAATCGAAGGTGGCGCGGCGGGAGAAGCGCTTGGCGTCCTCCTCCAGCTGCTTGAAGGCCCCCCGCAGGCCCGGCGGGATGGTTTCCTCCTCGCCCAGCCCGTTCGCGTGGCGCAGCGCCGCGGTGCGTTCGGCCAGTGAGGCGCCGGTGGTCGCCTCGGCGTGGTCGGTCGCCAGGGACACCACCTGGGCGGCGGCCGCCATCGCCTGGGGCAGGGTGCGCAGGCGCAGCGGCAGGCTGATGACCTCCTCGCGCCGGGAGCGGGCCTGTTCGTCCCGGGCCAGCATCCGGGCCACCCCAATGTGGGATTGGGAGACGCGGGCGGCGAAGTGGGCCTGCTCCTGGCTCAGCCCGTCCCGGCGCACCAGCAGATCGGCGACCTCATCCACGGAGGGGATGGACAGATTCACCGCGCGGCAGCGGGAGCGGATGGTGACCAGCACATCGGCGGGGGAGGGGGCGCACAGGAACCACAGGGTGCGTGCCGGCGGCTCCTCGATGGCCTTGAGCAGCACATTGGTGGTGCGCTCGGTCATCCGGTCCGCGTCCTCAATGATGATGATCCGCCAGCGCCCGGTCCGCGCGCTTTCCTGGGCGCGGGTGATCAGCTGGCGCACGTCCTCGATCTGGTAGGCGACCTTGTGGGTGGAGATGAAGTCCACATCCGGGTGGGTGCCCTCCAGGACCTGCACGCAGGCGGTGCACTGCCCGCAACCGGCCGGTTGGCGCTCGCACTGCAGGGCCGCGGCGAAGGCCCGGGCCGCGGTGGTGCGCCCGGAACCGGGCGGGCCGGTGAACAGCCAGGCGTGGGTGGGCGCGCCCAGTTCAATCTGGCGCTCGAGCACCTGAATGATGCGCTGCTGTCCGGCCAGCTCGGCAAAGACCGGGCGCATCAGAGCATCGCCTGCACTCGGTTCAGGATCTGGCGGTGCAGCTGTTCGGCGCCGGTGGTGGCGTCAAGGACCAGGTAGCGTTCGGGGGCCGTGCCGGCCAGGGCCAGGAAGCCCTGGCGGATGCGTTCGTGGAAGTCATCGGGTTCGGCTTCCAGCCGGTCGGCGTCCTCCACCCCGCCCCCGGCGGTGACCCGCCGGGCCCGGCCGTCGGCCGCGGAGATGTCCAGCAGGATCGTCAGGTCCGGGGCCAGCCCGTCGGTGGCGAACCGGTTCACGGCCGCCACCTGCTCGATCCCCAGACCGCGCCCAATGCCCTGGTAGGCCAGGGAGGAATCCACGAAGCGGTCGGTGACCACGTGGGTGCCCGAACGCAGGTGCGGCAGGATGAACTGGTTGACGTGGGCGGCGCGGGCCGCGGCGTACATCAGCGCCTCGGTGCGTTCATCGATCTGCCCGTGCCCGTGCTCGAGCACCAGGGAGCGCAGCTTCTCCCCGATGTCGGTGCCGCCCGGTTCCCGGGTGATGACCACCGGGGCGCCGCCGCGGGCCAGGGCCTGGTGCAGCAGGCGCAGCTGGGTGGACTTGCCGGCGCCGTCACCGCCTTCAAAGGCAAGGAACAGGCCACGCGCGGAACTGAGGGATGCGGTACTCACCCGTCTAGCCTAACGAAGATCGGGGCGCGGATTGCCCGGCTGGCCGCAGAAGTCGTCACGCTCACTGTGCCCGGCGGTGAAACATGCTGCAATGCTGCTGCTTCGCTTCCCGGCCCGGGCGTAATCTTGGCGCTATGAGCCCAACCAAGACCCCGCACACCGACCCCGAACAGTGGAGCGCCCACACCCTGGCGGTGGCCGGCGCCCGGCCCGAGGCCGTGAACAACGCCCCGGTGAACCATCCGGTGACCTTCACCTCCACCTTCCATTCACAGGCGGTGGCCAGCGGCGGGGACCGGGTCTACGCCCGCTTCGCGAACCCCAGCTGGGATGGGTTCGAGCAGCTGCTGGGCCAGCTGGAGCTTGCCACGCTCCCGGCGCTGGTCTACTCCTCCGGGATGGCGGCGATCGCTGCGGCCCTGTCACTGGTTCCGCGCGGGGGCACCCTGGTGCTGCCGCGGCACTCCTACAACGGTTCGCTCTCGCTGCTGGCCCAGATGGAGGCGGCCGGGGACGTGGTGGTGCGCCCGATCGATATCACCGACACCGCCGCCGGCATCGCGGCGCTGCAGGGCGCCGATGCGCTGTGGCTCGAGTCCCCGACCAACCCGATGCTGGAGGTGGCCGAGCTGCCCGTGCTGCTGGCCGCCGCGGCCGAGCACGGTGTGCTCAGCCTGGTGGACAACACGTTCGCCACCCCGCTGCTGCAGCGCCCGCTGGGCCTGGGCGCGGACGTGGTGGTGCATTCGGTGACCAAGTCGCTCTCCGGACATTCCGATGTGGTCCTTGGCGCGGCGGTGACCTCCAACCCGCAGCTGCGGGAGAAGCTGCACGCTTACCGCACCCTGCATGGGGCGATCGCCTCACCCATGGACGTGTTCCTGGCGCTGCGCGGGATGCGCACGCTCTCGGTGCGCCTGGAACGGGCCCAGTCCAACGCCCAGTTCCTGGCCGAACAGCTAGAGGCCCACCCGGCGGTCGGCGCCGTGCGCTACCCCGGCCTGCCCGGGGATCCGGGCCATGGACGGGCCCGGGAGCAAATGGACGGGTTCGGGTCGATCATTGCCCTGGAGGTCGGTGCCGATGCCCCGGCCGCCGACCGGGTGATCGCGGCGCTGCGCCTGATTACCCCGGCCACCTCGCTGGGCGGGGTGGAAACCCTGGCCGAGCGCCGGGCCCGGCACGCCTCCGAACCGGCCAGCGTGCCGCCGAACCTGATCCGGCTCTCGGTGGGCATCGAGGATCCGCAGGATCTGTGGCGGGACCTGAGCCAGGCGCTGGGGAGCCTGGAAGGCTGAGCCCGCCGCCGTCGGCTGGCTGGTCGGGGTGCCGGTGCGCCAAATGTGTCGCTGCCAATGTGTCCCGGCGCGGGGCCGCGCGGGTAGGCTGGAACCATGCAACTAGCACGCACCATCGAATTCTTTCTGATGTATGCCCTGTCCCTGGTGATCGCGGTCCTGGCGCTGTGGGCGCTGATTGACGCAGTGCGCCACCCCGGGGACCGCTTTGTGGCCGAGGGCAAGCGCACCAAGGGGTTCTGGATGGCGTTGACCGGCGGCAGTGCCTTCATCGCCGTGCTTTCCGTGCTGCCCAACGCGGCCGCGCTCGGCGGCGGATTCCTGCAGCTGATTGCCGCCTGCATCTGCTGCGTCTACCTGGCCGACGTGCGCCCGGCGCTCTCCGGTCGCGGAGGCAACTGGTACAACTACTGACCCGCCGGTCCCTGCGCCCGTTCCGAGGGATGGGCCGGGAGCACCGAGGGGTGACCAACGCCCAGGGTGGGTGCAATGAACCACCGGGGCACGAACCTGCAACGCTAAGATGGGAATCATGAGCCATACTTTGATTTTGCTGCGCCACGGGCAGAGTGAATGGAACGAGAAGAACCTGTTCACCGGGTGGTATGACGTCTCGCTGACCGAGAAGGGCCGCGCCGAGGCCGTGCGCGGCGGCCAGCTGATGGACGAGGCCGGCTACAAGCCGCAGGTCCTGCACACCTCCCTGCTGACCCGTGCCATCGTCACCGCCAACCTGGCGCTGGAGGCCTCCGGGCGTTCCTGGATTCCGGTGCACCGCAGCTGGCGCCTGAACGAACGCCACTATGGGGCGCTGCAGGGCAAGGACAAGGCACAGACCCTGGCTGAATTCGGCGAGGAGCAGTTCATGCAGTGGCGCCGCAGCTACGACACCCCGCCGTCGGCGCTGGCCGACGACTCGCAGTTCAGCCAGGTCGGCGACGAGCGCTACGCCTCGCTGGGCGATGACGCTCCGCGCACCGAATGCCTCAAGGACGTGCTTGAGCGCATGCTGCCGTACTGGGAGGACTCCATCAAGCCGGATCTGACCGCGGGCAAGACCGTGCTGGTCGCCGCGCACGGCAACTCGCTGCGCGCCCTGGTCAAGCACCTGGACGGCATCAGCGACGAGGACATCGCCGGGCTGAACATTCCCACCGGCATCCCGCTGGTCTACGAACTGGACGAGAACTTCACCCCGGTCACCGCCGGGGGCACCTACCTGGATCCCGAAGCCGCCGCCGAGGCCATCAAGGCAGTGGCCAACCAGGGCCGCAAGTAGGTTCCACGCACTGTAAGACGTGCCACGACCGAAGCGTGAAAGCGCTTCCGACGTGGCACGTCTTTTGCCGTTCCAGTGCCGGCGGGGCCATGGTTGACAGGCTGTGAGCGAAACCTCCCTCCACGATTGTGTTTTTGTCTCATCTATGCTGTAATCTCCTATCTCGAACAGCACAATGGCTCACGTTAGGAATGCAATTCGTGGCAACTGATTACGATGAGGTCCGCCCGGATGTAGCCGAGGCACGTAAGGCTTCACTGGATGCGGTCAAGTCCGCAAACGCCCCCGACGCCAAGAGCGTCGTGCGCGAACTCGACGAAACCGACCACACCGACGGTTTGGAACTGCCCGGTGCTGACTTGTCGAACGAGGAGCTGACCGTCACGGTCGTTCCCGCCAAGGACGACGAGTTCATCTGTGGCTCGTGCTTCCTGGTCCGTCACCGCTCGCAGCTGGTGCGCGAGGAAGGCAACATCGGATTCTGCGTCGAGTGCGAAGGCTAATCGCCGCACTTTTACCAGCTTTCTTCAATCGGCATGTTTCGAAGACCACTTCGAGACATGCCGATGGTGTTTAACGGCCCGGCCGTGCGGGTTCGCGCTCAGCGGGGCAGCCCACCGCGGTCCAGCTGTTCCAGCAGGCGCGGCCGGTTCGCATGGCGGATGCGCACCTGGGCAATGAACTTCCGTGCCCGCGCCGTCTCACCGGTTTTTGCCGCCAGTTCCAGCAACTGGCGCAGCTGGTCGGCGACCTGCGGGTACATGCGCCGGTCGGCATGCAGCAGCTTGGCTTCCACGCTTGATTCCAGCAGGGGCACGGCCCGTTCGGGGGCGAATGGGACAACGGCGCTGATCACCTGATCCAGCAGCGCGTGGCCCGGTTCCTCCAGGCGTCCCAGCTCATCGCAGGCCCGTGCCGGGTCCTGCAGCACCTGCAGGCCAAAACGCACGGCGTCCCGCGGGGAATCGGCGCGCAGGCGCTCGAAGACCATCTGCTCATGTTCCGGCCACTGACCGGCGCCGAGCCGGTAGATTTGTTCGGCCAGCTCATAGCCGCCGAAGCGGTGGAAAAGCTGCAGCCGGGCAGCCAGGGAGCGTTCGGGTTCCAGCCGGTCCAGCAGCTGCAGCCACAAGCGCAGGGCTCCGGCGCGCGGCCGGGATCCGTCGGGCAGATCAACGTGCACGGCGCGGTGGGCGTAGTTCAGTGCGGCACCGGCCAGGCCGGCCTCGTCCAGGGCCTGCGCAATGAGCAGCGGATCTCGGCTTGGCCCGCCATGGCTTTGGATTATCGCCGAGGCGTCGGCTTCCAGGACTGCCAGGCGTTGGCAGTTGTACTGCGCCACCCGCTGCACCTGCAGAAGGCGGTCAGCCGCGGCCGCCGGTTGCCGGGAAGCCTGGGCCTGCAGGGACTGCAGGGCACGCTGCAGCCGCTGCTTGTATTGGTTGAGCGCCGGGCCGGGCAACAGCGCGCCGTAGGCGAAGACGTCCGGCTGCCAGTTCGCCGGGGGCCGACGCAGCTGCTGCTGGAGCAGCCATGGCACCAAGTCGGCAGCCGGGACTCCTGCCTGCACGGCAGCCCGGGCGTGCAGCGGGGCCAGTTCCTGCAGAGCCATCTGGATCAGCCCGTAGTCATCCCCGGAGCGGGCCAGCTCTGCGGTGAGCAGGTCGATGGCCTGGGCGCAGGTTTGGTACACCGGCAACGCGGGCCCCTCCTGCAGCATTGCGGCCAGCTGCTCGGCGGCATCCAGCAGATCCAGTTCCAGGTCCTGCAGCCACTGACGTGCCGCCGGCCCTCGGGGGCTGCCGCGGCCCGGCGCAGGTCGAAGCAGTCACGCAGCTGGGCAAGGTCCTGGTCCAGGGCGCTGACCGGGGTGCGGGCCACGGAGTGTGTCCGGGCCATGCTCAGGCCGAGAGTTCGGTGTGCAGTTCGAGCAGTTCGTTGGTGATTTGGGCGAAGACGGACGCGGGGGCCTCGGGCAGCTGGGAGGCCTCTTTGATTTGGTTCAGGGCCTGTTCGGTCAGATCCCGGGCGTTCTCGCGGTGTCCGCGGTCGGCCAGCGCGCGCAGCAGGGTGATGCCTTCACGGGCTTCGGCTGCGATGCCCTCCGGTTCCCGCAGGGCCGGGCTGATCCCGTCAAAGGTGAAATGCAGCAGGATCCGGGAGAACAGTTCCATCTCTGATTCGTTGCTCATCAATACTCCTTGGCGCAGGCTAGGTTCGTCTCCAGTATGTCATTGACCCGGTGGGCGGCGGCGATGCGCAAATGCCACGGTCCGGCACCCCGTTCGGGAGATGCCGGACCGTGGCATGATGCTGTCTTGCGTGCCGGGTGGAACCTAGCCCTGGGGCTCCCACTCGCCGGTGACCAGGTAGGTGACCTTGCGTGCCACCGAGACGCCGTGATCACCAAAGCGCTCCAGGTAGCGGCTGGTCAGCGACACGTCCACGGTGGTGGGGGCGTCCTCCTGCCAGTTTTCCTCGGCAATGATCTGGAAGACCGAGGAGTGCAGCTTGTCCAGTTCGCGGTTCAGCTCAATGATCTGGCTGGCGATGGCCAGGTCGCGGGTGTCCAGCAGCCGGCCCAGTTCCCGGGCAATGCGGATGTCCAGCTGGGCCATCTTGCTGAAGGTCTCGGAAATTGCCGAGGGCACCGCCCGCTTGGGGAAGCGCAGGCGCGCCAGCTGGGCCAAGTGCCGGGCCAGGTCGCCCATCCGCTCCAGCGAGGCGCTCATGCGCAGCGAACCGACAATCATGCGCAGGTCGCTGGCTACCGGCCCCTGCAGGGCCAGGGTGTCAATGGCCCGCTCATCGAGCTGGGTCTGCAGGAAGTCAATCTTCGCGTCTTCGGCAATGACCTCCTGGGCCAGGTCCACATCCGCGTTGGCCAGCGAGTCCCATGCGCGTTCCATCGCCTCGGCCACCCGCTGTGACATCTCAATGAGGTCTTCGCCGATCTGCTGCAGATCAGCCTGAAATACTTTGCGCACTCGCGTACGTCCTTTCGGGTCCTAGGCGTTCCAGCCCGTTTTCGGGCATGGCGGAGGGATCGTGAACAAGCCTGACAGCACCAGCTTAACTGTGCAGGAGCCAAAGGTGAACGTTTGGTGAACACCACACCCGAAGCGGGAAATCCAGCGACATCCGGCGCTTCACCACCGGTTAATGCCGATACCCTGAAGGGGTGAACGAAGTCTTTCCAACCCTGATCGCCGGCCTGATCGGCCTGGCCCTCGGTGTTGTCGGCGTCCTGGCATACTTTTTCGCCCAACGCCGTTCGGCCCAGCTGCCGGCAGTGGATGAACCGACGCTGCCCGAGGGGGCTGCCGCGGTGCTCTCGGTGATCGGCCGCGCCTTCGTGGTGCTTGATGACGTTGACGGGGTGGTGCGCGCCAACCCGGCCGCCTACGCCTATGGGCTGGTGCGCGGACACACCCTGGTTCACGAACAGTTGGCCAACATGGTGCGCCGGGTCCGTGATGACGGGGTGATCACCGAAAGCCAGTTTGAGCTGCAGCGCGGGGCAATGGGTCCAGGGGCACTGGTGGTGCACACCCGGGTGGCACCGCTGGGTGAGGAGTACATCCTGCTGCTGGCCGATGACCGCACCGAGATCACCCGCACCGAGGCGATGCGCAACGACTTCGTGGCCAACGTGTCCCACGAACTGAAGACCCCGGTCGGGGCGATTTCCCTGCTCGCCGAGGCGATCGAGGACGGAGCCGACGACCCGGTGGCGGTGCGCCGCTTCACCGGGCGGCTGCACAAGGAATCCTCCCGGCTCTCAGCGCTGGTGCAGGACATCATCGAACTCTCCCGGCTGCAAAGCAGCGACGCGATCGTGCACGGGGAGCAGGTGCAGGTGGCCGCCGTGGTGGCCGAGGCGGTGGACCGCAACAAGCTGCTGGCCGAAGAACGCAACATCACAATCTCCGTGGGCGGCCAGGTTCAGGCCCCGGTGCACGGGGATGCGGACCTGCTGATGACCGCGCTGCGCAATCTGATCGACAACGCCATCCGCTACTCCCCGGAGCACAGCGCCGTCGGGGTAGGGCTGCGCGAGCGGGACGGGTTCGCCCTGATCTCCGTGACCGACCAGGGCCCGGGCATCTCCGCGGAGGAGCAGGAGCGGGTGTTCGAACGCTTCTACCGAGTGGATTCGGCCCGTTCCCGCCAGACCGGGGGCACCGGGCTGGGGCTGAGCATCGTCAAGCACGTGCTGGCCAACCACGGCGGGGAGGTCTCGCTGTGGTCCCAGGAGGGACAGGGATCAACGTTCACCCTGCGCATCCCGACCTTGGATGAGCAGGATCTTGATTTGGAGGGGCCGGTTGTGCGCTCCGCCAGTGGAACTAGCGCGGCCGCCGAGGGCGGGCGTGAAGGAGGAAACCGATGACCCGGATTTTGATCGTCGAGGATGAGGAATCGCTGTCCGACCCGCTCTCCTACCTGCTGGAGCGTGAGGGCTTCGAGGTACGCATCGCCGATGACGGAATCACCGCGGTTACCGAATTTGAGCGTCACGGGGCGGACCTGGTCCTGCTGGACCTGATGCTCCCGGGGCAGCCGGGCACCGAGGTGATCCGCCAGATCCGGGCCACCAGCCAGGTGCCGGTGATCATGCTGACCGCCAAGGACTCGGAGATCGACAAGGTGGTGGGCCTGGAACTGGGGGCCGATGACTATGTCACCAAACCCTATTCCTCGCGCGAGCTGCTGGCCCGGATCCGGGCCGTGCTGCGCCGCCAGGGCGAAAGCGAGGAGCTGCTGACCAACGTGGTCACCGCCGGGCCGGTGCGCATGGACGTCGAACGCCACGTGGTGTCCGTGAACAACGAGGAAATCGCGATGCCGCTCAAGGAATTCGAACTGCTGGAAATGCTGCTGCGCAACGCCGGACGGGTGCTCACCCGCGGCCAGCTGATCGACCGGGTGTGGGGCAGCGACTACGTGGGCGACACCAAGACCCTGGACGTGCACGTCAAGCGGTTGCGTTCGAAGATCGAAACGGACCCGGCCGCCCCGGCGCACCTGGTGACGGTGCGTGGACTGGGCTACAAGTTCACGGTGTAAACCCGACCGCCCGGGTGGATCCGCAGCATTGGGCCGTCGGCACAAGGTGCCGGCGGCCCAAGGCCGTGCGAGGGCTCTGGTGCGCTCGGGCAGCGCACCGTCCCTGCCCACCGGGGGCAAGCCCGAACCCGTGAACTACGCGCCGCTGGGTGCCGCACGCATTAAAGCGAAGGACCGGCGCACCTGCCCCTTGCTGGGGTGGTGCGCCGGTCCTTCGCGGTTGGTCGTCCGGGCCTGCCGCCTAGTGGCTGCCGCCGTGCTCCGGCTGCTCGCTCGGGGTCAGGTGGTCGGTGGTCGACTGCTCGAAGCCGCCGGGAACGAATTCGCGGTACTCCTTCAGGGTGCCGTCCACAACCGGAATGCTGGTCTCCACGCTTTCACCCTCGGTGCTCAGGGTCGCTTCGGCGTGCTCACCGGGGGCCACGTTCAGCCCGTCCACGACGAATTCCTTCGATTCAAGCTTCACGGTGCCCGAGGCGTCGACCGGAATCTTCACGGCGCTGGCGTTGCCAGCCTTGACGCTCAGGGTTAGGGAGCTGTCCGAGTTGTTGACAACGCTGCCAATCAGGCGGGCTTCCTGGTGCTCGGCGTTGGTCACCAGCAGCAGGTTGCGGACCTTGGCGTCGGCGACATCGGCAATGATGCCATCGCTCGGGGCGTAGTTGGTGGTGGTTTCCTGCTGGTTAATGGCGCCACAGCCAGTGACACCCAGTGCCAACCCGGCCAGGGCGAGGGACGCGGCGATACGGCGTCCAGCGGTCATGCGTGCGGTGATCACGACACAAACTCCTCGATGAGAATAGTGAGTTGCATGGTTTCGTGGTGCACTTTCGGGGTTCTGCAATTTTCGAAACAGGCCACACGAAGTCCACGACTATTACCTAGCCTAACGGTTTAAGCGTGAAAAGCGTGATTTGGCGAGCTGTAACACTGGACAACCCCAACGGCGGGAAAGGGACTTGGGTTGTCCGTTGGACTCTGAACTACTTTCTTCATACCACGTTTCTCCCCCGTTTGGAAGAGTGAAAACCGCATGAATTCGCGGTTATTGGGGCATAGGTAACAGCGGCCAAAAAACCGGTCGTGGTAGACTAGTACGTGGGAAAGGGGTTTATCCACATGGTTTTTGAGGTTGGCGAGACTGTAGTCTACCCGCACCACGGCGCGGCAATGATCGAAGAGATCAAGATGCGCAAGATCAAGGGCGAAGAGAAAATGTATCTCAAGCTCAAGGTGGCGCAGGGTGACCTGACCATCGAGGTCCCGGCCGAGAACGTTGACTTGGTTGGAGTCCGTGACGTGGTCGGTCAGGAAGGCTTGGACCATGTGTTCGAGGTCCTTCGTGCTGAATTTACCGAGGAGCCGACCAACTGGTCGCGCCGCTACAAGGCAAACTTGGAAAAGCTTGCCTCCGGTGATGTCATCAAGGTGGCAGAGGTCGTGCGTGACCTGTGGCGCCGTGAGAACGACCGCGGCCTGTCCGCGGGCGAGAAGCGCATGCTGTCCAAGGCGCGCCAGGTGCTGATCAGCGAATTGGCGCTGGCCAAGGACCTGGACGAAACCAAGGCCGAAGGGCTCTTGGATGAGGTTTTGGCTTCCCACTAGATCAGTGGGCACACCGGGGCGCGAACCTCGGCTGAGAATCATCGACCGTGGTCGGTTGCTACAGGTAACCAACCACGGTTCTCTCGTTTAACCAGCAGCGCGCGGCCTCGTGGCGCCGGGGCACAGTAGGCTGGAAGACGTGAATGAACACCCCAACGTTGATGCCGCGCTGATCCTGGTCGCGGCCGGCAGCGGCACCCGCCTGGGTGCCGGAATCCCCAAGGCGCTGGTGACCATCGAGGGCCGCAGCCTGCTGCAGCACTGCCTGGACCGGGCCACGCAGGTAGACGAGCTGGCGCAGATCGTGGTCGTGGTTCCCCCTTCCGATGAGCTGCTGGCCGAACAGGCCCGGCCCTACGGCCCCCGGGTCAGCTGCGTGCCTGGCGGCGCGACGCGAGCCGAATCCGTGGGCGCCGGCCTTGAAGCGGTCGACCAGCGCCTGACCCGGATCCTGGTCCATGATGTGGCCCGCGCGCTGACACCGCCGGACACCTTCGAGCGGGTCCTGCAGACTCTGGAGGATCCACAGCATCCGGCCGTCATCCCCGCCCTGCCGGTCACCGACACCATCTCCGTGATCGAGCAGACCAACGGGTCCGACACGGTGCGCGGCACCCCGGCGCGAGCCAGCTTGCGTGCCGTGCAGACCCCACAGGGGTTCCACGCGCCCGTCCTGCGCGCCGCGCATGCCGCGCTGCGCGAAGCCAGCGACGCCCGGCGTGAGGCGATCACCGATGACGCCTCCCTGGTCCGGGCCCAGGGACACTCGGTGACAGTCATCGCCGGGGACCAGCGGGCCCTGAAAATCACCCATCCGCAGGACATTCACGCCGCACGGACAATTCTGCGGGACGACACGGAGGAAGAAGCCATGGACCAGCCGCTGATCCCACGCATCGGCAACGCCATCGACGTGCACGCGGTGAGCAAGGATCCGCAGCGTCCAATGTGGCTGGCCGGACTGCTGTTTGCCGATGACGTGGGACTCGACGGGCACTCCGATGGCGACGCGGTGTCGCACGCTGCCTGCGACGCCCTGTTTTCCGCCGCCGGAATCGGGGACCTGGGCACACACTTCGGGGTGGACCGGCCGGAGATGGCGGGAGCCAGCGGCACCACACTGCTGGCCGAGGCCGCCCGGATCGTACGCGCTGCCGGCTATCAGATCGGCAACGTCTCCGTACAGTTCGTTGGACGCCGTCCCCGCTTTGCCGCTCGCCGCGAGGAAGCCAACCAGGTGCTTAGCGACGCGGCGCAAGCCTCGGTCACCGTCACCGCCACCACCAGCGATGGCCTGGGGTACGAAGGGGAGGGCGCCGGAATCACCGCCTACGCCACCGCCCTGGTCTATCGCCGCGACTAGTGCCCCGGCAGCCGGGATCGCCAGCCGGCGGGCGACACCGAGGGGATTTGCGCCACCTGCCGCCCCTGAACCGCGGGCTTTCGGATAACCTTAATGCTGTGAGCCTGCGATTCTACGACACCAAATCAGCGTCCGTGCGAGACTTCCAGCCCATCACCGAGGGCGAGGTCAAGCTGTACTACTGTGGCGCCACCGTGCAGGGGATGCCGCACGTGGGGCACGTTCGCAGCGCAATTGTCTTTGACATCCTCACCCGCTGGCTGGAATACCGCGGCTTCGAGGTGACCACCGTACGCAACGTCACCGACATCGACGACAAGATCCTGGAAAAGTCCGCCGCGTCCTTCGCGCCGGACTTCGCCGCCGATCAGTACTACCGTCCACGTGAACAGTGGTTTGCCCTGGCCTACCGTTTCGAGCAGGAGTTCGCCCGGGCCTACGAGACCCTGGGGGTACGCCGTCCCACCTACGAGCCGCGGGCGACCGGGCACGTGCCGGAAATGCATGAGCTGATCGAACTGCTGATCGAGCGGGGACACGCCTACCCGGCCAGCGACGGGTCCGGCGACGTGTACTTCGACGTGCGTTCCTTCCCCGAGTACGGGGCACTGACCCGCCAGAAGGTCGATGACATGCAGGAAGCGGCGGACGCCGACCCGCGCGGCAAGCGCGACCCGCGGGACTTTGCGTTGTGGAAGGGGCACAAGGACAGCGACCCGTTGACCGCCTCCTGGCCCAGCCCCTGGGGCCGCGGGCGTCC
>Ga0153920_1000442_pt1 | contig 17366 bp, 19 predicted proteins | sample TSNJ004MetaG_FD_104713 | JGI IMG/M metagenome (GOLD analysis project Ga0153920, IMG submission 104713) | Attine ant fungus gardens microbial communities from New Jersey, USA - TSNJ004 MetaG | ecosystem: Host-associated > Fungi > Mycelium > Unclassified | place: USA: New Jersey, Brendon T. Byrne...
TCAAAACTTTCTGATTTTGAATACCATTCGCAGATACCTGCAACAGTTCTGTCAGATGTAATATTTTCAAGACCTGATGTAATGGCATCGGAAGCAAAATTAGAAAAAGCAAATATTGATGTCAGAGTGGCGAGAAAAGAGTTTTTACCTACTTTTAACATACTTGGTATATTAGCATTTAACACTATTTTTCCGGGGAATTTCTTTAATTGGGATTCAATAGTAGCTGCAATTATCGCAGGCGCAACTCAGGATATTTTTAAAGGCGGAACAAAAATAGCAAATTTAAAAATCAACAAAGCACGCTACGAACAAATGTTTGAAGAATATAGACAAACCGATTTAAATGCCGTAAAAGAAGTTAACAACGCGCTTGTTATTGTCAAAACAGATAATGAAATAGACAACAACACAATAAAGAAACTGGAGTTGCAGCAAAGAGATTATATAGATTCACAAAGCAAGTATAAAAGAGGTGTAATATCCTATCCGGAATTACTTTCAGAAGAAGAAAAGTTAATCTCCATGTATCAAAATCAAATCCAAACAAAAGCAACACGTTTAGTAAATTACTTAACCTTATATAAAGCTGTCGGAGGCAAGTTATGAAGAAAAAAATAATTGTATTACTTGTATTAGTTTTAATTATAACCGCGACCTGGCTGGTTGTTAAAAAAGAACAAAAAAATTCTGATGAATTAACACTTTTCGGTAACATTGAAATCCGACAGGTAGATTTAAGTTTTCAGGTAAACGGTAAAATAATAGAAATGTTTAAAGAAGAAGGTGATAGCGTTAAACCGGGAGATATAGTCGCAATTATTGATGACAGAGATTACAAAGCTAATTATGAAAAAAGCATAGCTGAGGTTTCAAGAACTCTGGCTGTGAGTGAAAATGCTCAATCTATATTTAGCAGACAAATTCCTTTATGTTCCGATAATACAATATCACAACAAGAATGTGATAATATTACAAATCAAAGGAATGAATCACAAGCTGCTTATGAAACAGCATTAGCGTCAAGAGATTATGCAAAAAACCAGTTAGATTACTCAAAAATTTACGCGCCTGCCGAAGGGATTATTACAACACGCGTACAAGAACCGGGCGCAGTTGTAAATTCCGGACAAGCGGTCTACACTTTATCCAAAAGCAGACCTGTATGGATAAGGACTTATGTTCCGGAAACAAATCTCGGGAATATAAAATACGGGATGAAAGCAACGGTATTAACTGATAGTATTGATCCTAAAACCGGCAAAAGACGTGAATATGTTGGCTGGGTGGGGTATATCTCTCCTGTAGCTGAATTCACGCCTAAAACCGTACAGACAGAAGATTTAAGAACGGATTTAGTATACAGAATACGCGTATATGTGTATGAAGTCGATGAATTTTTAAGACAGGGTATGCCTACAACCGTAAAAATCAATTTGCACGAGCAGGAAATAAACGAACACATGGATATTCAACAATAGAAAAATCATTTTCAATTTTGCACATTTAAAATTACATAATGCATGTTATAGGAAGTAAAAATAAACTTCCGATTAAATATATGCGATACCGGACAGTGCAGTTTGTAAGGGATTAAAATCCCAACAAACAGTCACTTCCGGTATGACATGTGCGAAAAAGGAAGGTTCGGAAACCTTGGTTTCTGATAACTCGAGCCATTTGATCGCGTGTTTTTCTTTTTTGGTTCGTTTTTTCTTTTTTCGTCGCAATAAAAAAGAAAAAATGAACGTTACAAAAATTATTAGAACATTAACATTGATAGATCCTGAATCAAGTTCAGGATGACGGAATCACGCCTATAACATGCATTATGTAACTTGGTTAAAGGATGATAATGACAGCAACTACCGTAGAAATAAAAAATTTAACAAAAATATTCACCGATACAAATACGACAGCAATAAATGACCTGTCGCTTAACATTGAAAAAGGTAAAATAACAGGTTTAATCGGAGCGGACGGTACCGGCAAAACAACTTTAATCAGATTAATTATCGGTCTTTTGGTGACAGATAAAGGTGAAATTGAAACACTCGGATTAGATCCGTTTACACAAAAATACAAATTGAATCAGAAAATCGGCTATATGCCTCAAAAATTCGGTTTGTATGAGGATTTATCCGTTATAGAAAATCTGAATTTGTATGCTGATTTAAAAAATGTACCGAGAGATTTTGACGAATTACTGGAATTTACAGACCTTGCAAGATTTAAAGACAGACTTGCAGGAAGACTATCGGGCGGAATGAAGCAAAAATTGGGTTTGGCGTGTGCGCTTATGGGTTTTCCGGAGTTTTTAGTTCTTGATGAACCATCCGTAGGTGTTGACCCTATATCCAGACGTGAATTGATGAAACTTGTAAGAAATTCCATGAATGAAAATACAACTGTTCTATGGTCAACAGCATATCTGGATGAAGCTCACAGTTTTGACACCGCCGTAGTTATGGATGCCGGAAAAGTAATATTTAACGGTATCCCTAACGAATTGGGAAATACATCGCAAGAATTTGAGAATAACGTTATTGAATTAATGGGCGGATATAAAAAGAAAGAATCTTTAATTGCAGAACACTTTGAAATGAATGATTATGATACGGAATATCCTGTTGAAGCGCTTGATTTGGCAAAAAAATACGGTGATTTTTACGCCGTTAGAAATAATACTTTTCATATAAAAAAGGGAGAAATTTTTGGGCTTTTAGGTCCGAATGGCGCGGGGAAATCCACTTCTTTCAAAATGATGTGCGGACTTGCAACTCCGACAAAAGGAACAGCTAAGATTATGGAAACTGACATAAAAGAAAACCCATCAAAAGCACGTTCTTATTTAGGATATATGGCTCAGAAATTTTCATTATATGGGAATTTAACGGTAAGGCAGAATTTGGAATTTTTTGCAGGGATTTACGGAGTAAGTATTCTTTCAAGAAAAGAACGGGTTGATGAAGTAATTGATGTTTTTAGCTTAAAACAATATGAAAATCAACTTTCTTTTGAACTTCCTTTAGGGTTCAAACAGAGATTGTCAATGGCTTGCGCATTGATACACAACCCTCCTATTCTTTTTTTAGATGAACCTACATCAGGGGTTGACGTATTAACACGTCGAGATTTTTGGAATCATATAACTTCTCTTGCCAAAAAGGGAGTTACTATTTTAGTTACAACCCATTTTATGGATGAGGCGGAATACTGCGATAGAATAAGTTTATTCTATAAAGGTGAAGCCATTGCAATCGGAACGCCGGAAGAATTAAAACAAAAGGCAAATGTTGATAATATGGAAGAAACATTTATCAAACTGATAGAAGAAAGGGATGAGAATGATGATTAAAAAACCTTCACCACAGAAACTTTCTAATATTAGAATTATACGAGCTTTAATTACAAAAGAGTTCTTGCAGATCGTTCGTGACCCGAGCAGTATTCTTATTGCGTTTGTGATACCTTTTATATATTTAGTTATCTATATGTATGGAATTAATCTGGATACGGTAAAAGTTACTATGGGGATTAAAAATGATGATCCCGCGCCCGAAACTTTGACTTTGATTAAATCATTTGACCAAAGCGACTACATCACCCCGTATGTATATAATGACAAAGATTTAATGTATCATGATTTAATACGCTCAAGAATAAAAGGTGCCATTATTATACCCAATGATTTTTCGTCAAAACTGCTAAAATCCCGACCGGCGGATATATTGATTATTACTGACGGAAGTGAAACCAACCTTGCTAATTATGCTCAAAGTTATCCTGTTTCTATTGCAAATCAATGGCTTTCGGAGAGCAGATATAAATACTTAGTAAAACCGCCTTTGATTAACACTGAATTAAGATACTGGTTCAATCAGGATATAAACAGTCATTATTTTATAATGCCGGGTTCGCTGGCGATTACAATGACTTTGATAGGAATCTTGCTAACTGCGCTTGTTGTGGCACGAGAGTGGGAAAGGGGAACTATGGAAGCTTTGTTAAGTACAAGAGTCAAAAGAATACATATAGTTTTGAGCAAATATATCCCATATTTTATACTCGGAATGATGTCTATGGTATTCAGTGTATTTATGTGTATAGTTGTTTATAATATCCCTTTTCAAGGTAATTTATTGATATTGTTTACTGTCGGCGGATTATTTTTACTTTCTTGTATGGGTATCGGATTAACAATTTCCACATTATTAAGAGATCAATTCTTGGCGAGTCAGGTGGCACTTGCAGTCGGATTTTTACCCGCATTAATGTTGTCCGGTCTGATTTTCCCTATAAATTCCATGCCGGAAGGATTTCAAATATTTACAAGATTTCTCCCTCCGAGATATTTTGTTTCCTTTATTCAGAGTGAATTTATGGCGGGTACAATTTGGAAAATAGTTTTGGAAAGTTCTTTATTTCTTGCTATTTTGGGATGGTTGTTATTTGTAATTGTTTATAAAAAAACTGCCGTGAGGTTAGAAGACTAAAATGTTTAGAAGAGTACTTGCACTAATAAAAAAAGAATTTTTGGCGATATGGAAAGATCCGAGAAGCAGAGCGATTATAATAGCACCGCCTTTAATTCAGTTGTTATTGTTTGCAAATGCGCTTACAATGGAAATAAAAAACATTGATATGGTTGTTCTTGATAGAAGCAATACGGTAGAATCAAGAGAATTAATTTCAAGATTTGAAAATTCAAGATGGTTCAGAAATATAATATATGCAAATAATGAAATAGACATAAGGACACATATAAATGAACAAAATGTACAGATCGGATTAGAAATCAATAACGATTTTGCCGGTCAAATAAAACAAAATAAGCCTGTGAGTGTTCAGGTTATAGTTGACGGTCGACAAACAAATTCAGCTGCGATTGCCGGCGGATATGCAAGTCAAATCATATCACAATATAGTAATGAAATCGACAAACGTCCACAGGGCGCAAGCATAAGAGCTGAAGTAAGAAACTGGTTTAATCCGAATCTTGAATATCAATGGTTCTTGCTGGGTACATTAGTTTCATTGCTAGCCGTAATAACCGCCTTGATGCTGACCGCTCTTTCCATTGCAAGAGAACGTGAAATGGGTACGTTTGACCAATTAATTGTAAGCCCTTTAAGTTCCGGTGAAATATTAATAGGCAAAACCATACCTCCTTTAATTATTGCTGTCATAATGACAAGTATTATGACAGTTTTGGCAATGTTATTTTTTAACATGCCGTTTGCAGGTTCTGTATTTTGGTTTTTTGTTACGATAATTATAGCATTACTATCAATAGTAGGCATCGGATTATTTATATCATCGCTTTGTAAAACTCAACAGCAGGCAATACTCGGGGTTTTTGTTTTTCAATCTCCTGCAATTCTTCTTTCGGGATTTATTTCACCGATAGAAGATATGCCTTTATTAGTTCAAAAAATTACTTATCTGAATCCTATAAGATTTTTTATGACTATAACAAAAGGAATATTATTTAAAGGAATGCTGCCTCAAGATATAATTATGAACCTTATTCCTATGATAATTATGGCTTGCGTCGCACTAACAGCCGCAGGATGGATGTTTAAAAGAAAACTTGATTAGTTATATAAAAAAATGTAAATAATTTATTGTATCTTAGCAAAAAAATATTTGTTTGAATTTTTTAATAAAAAATAGAGGCTGTATGAAGATTTTATCAAGTTTTGTTAGAATGAATAATTTTAACAATTCAAAATATTGTATTGTTAATAATAATAGAACAAGTGTATTTGCAAATCCTGCTTTTATGGGATATTACACACAAATTGCTCCTGAAATAAAATTTGAACAGCAGTGCAAAATAATTGATAAATTCCTCGTTGACAGTAAAAAAAACATTAACAAGCTTTATGAAAAAGAGACTAAAACCATAGAAATTCAATCTGCATTAAAAAATGTTGAAACAGAACTATTATCCTACGATGCAAAATTAAGCGATTTTAAGTTAGATTACAGTTCAAAATTATCCCCTGATGTTAAGGAAAAACTTATTGAATATAGAAATCACAGGGCCTTTTCTTCTGAAATTTCCGCATTTCTTATGTCTGACCTAAAATTTTACAATTCTTCGATTATCAAAAAAGAAAAAAAATTATTAGAGTCTTTGGATAAGTGTAAACCTTATGTTGAACATTTGAGGCCGCTTGTTGATAAATATATTCAAGCGGATGATGATCTGCCTTTGCCTATGGCAATTTATCCTTACTTTAAAGAGTCTAAAAATGCAAAAAAAACTTTGGTAAATATCAAAGATTGCGCTTTATTAGTTCCCTACGAAAAAGCTTTAAATTATAAAAAATCTATTAATTCAGGCAGAATAAATGCAGATAATTTTGAATGCAGTTATAATTTTAAAATGCTCATTGAAGATATAAAAAGTTATAATGAGTGCAAAAAAGAAATTTCTAAATTAATAGATGGTATAAAAGTGCCTGATATTAATTTAGAAAAAATTGAAGAAAGCAGAATAAAAGTATTTGATTACCTGGTTAATATTCATCAAGAAAAAGCCGATGAAATTAATACTTTCTACAAAGACATATTTGAAAAAAATAATACACTGCCAAACTTAAAACAGACACAAGAAAAACAAAAACAAATATTGGATTCTTTGACCGAAAAATTGTATTCAAAAAGAAAAGCGGACTTTGTAAATATATCAGAGACCAATGAAGTTCATAGAATTCTGCCGTATTTATAATAAAGTTTTAATATGGTCTTAAATCACTTTGATAAATAATTTCTTTAAGTTTACCAGCCAATCATTAATTATAGTAAAGGGTAATTTCCCTTTTGCATTGTGTATTTCATAATCAGTTTTACCATTTATAAGTTTTGATATATAAACATTATAATTGTGTTTTTTATTTTTATGTTCATTTAATTTTAATAAAGAATCTTTACTATCAATACTAATTAAAATAAGATCCTTATCTGTGCCTATTTGTGCAGCATTATTTTGTAAAATTACAATTTCATTTTTTTCTAAAAGTCCTTCTTTTGAGCTTATACTGAGTCTTGCTCCAAATCCGGACGCCGCAGTCATTTTTTCTACCCGCATTTTATCTCCTAGCAATTATTGAATATTATTATTACAAATTTATTTATTTTGCAATAGCTAACATATATTACTATGATAAGTAATGTATAAATTATAAAAAAATTCAAATAGTACAACCGGATTATTATTATTGTTAATTAAATAAGATATTATTAATGTTTAAATAAGATAAAATTAGGAGATTATATGTCTAAATTTTTTATTAGATTCTTTGCGTTAATCATAACCACTTTATTTTTGGTTTCATACAAAGCAAGTGCAGAAGAAATACGTTTTGAAAACAATCCGTATATTCTAAAGTACAGTATACTTTCGCCGCTTTCTAAAGGCTACATGAATGAATATTATTCAAAACACGAAAATGCGGGCTATTGGACAAAAATGATAGGGATATATCATTTCCCGGATGAATCTGCACCTTTGAAGCTTGCAAAAAGTATAGACACGCAGATAGAATCGTCTGAAAACAGCACCTTAATTAAACTTGTTGAAAACAAAAAACAAAACAAGGCTGTGATTACTTTTCTTGTAAATAAATCAGAAAATAACAATAATTTTTTCGAATACAACGTATATAAATATGAAAAACATCCTGATAAAGGTTCTATTTTAATTAAGTATGCAGCAAAATATTTTTTCAATACAAATGATGAAATTGCACAAATCGGAACAAAAATAAGAGACGAAAATGATAAATACATTGAATATCTAATTACATCTCCAACTCCTGCTATTATCGAAAAAGATTTGGTTGCGGAGAACAAGTAATTATGAAAAAAAAAGATATAATATTATGGATTATAGTAGTAATCATAACAATTATACTTTTATTGTTGATTCCGAATTCACAGCTAAACGGTACAAGAAGAGGAAGCCCGACCGGATATGCGGTAGGGTATGACACTAATGATTTCTTAAATATTCCGGATGTAAAAGCTGCTGTTTCAAAGTTAAACGAATATGATTATGAGCTTTTAAAAACTAATCTCGAAATCAAAGGACCTATTATAATTGAAGATAATTATTATATAATGAGCGGAAATAAGCGTAATGCGGGAGTTAGTGATTTTGCGATGCTATATGTAAGACAAACAGACAAAAAATTCTATACTGTCATTGCTTCGGATAATTTAATCAGAATTATAACAAATGATACAGATAATGTTGATTCTGTAGATAAATATATTCAGGGCTGGGTAGATACTAAAAAAGCTGATTTTAAAATAGAAAACGTAGAATATGAATTTATAAAATAGTTTATAAACTCATGCCTATTGCTCTTTCCAAATCACTCAACGCAGTACAATAATCAGCTATAGCCTTTATATAAGCAAGGCGTATTTTCATAGCCCCCTCTTGCGCTATAAGAGGAAGCATTATATCATGTCTGTCTTTTTCAAAGCTTTGAAAAGATTGTTCTACAATAGTCTCTACTCTGGGTAACATTGAATTCTTATATTTATTTACAAGTTTAGTATTTAATAATAATCTGTTATATGCATCCCTTATTTCAAAAATTATTGTATCTTGCTGTGCCTTCAATTGTTTTTCGGAAAGCTCTTGTGTTGCTTTAGCTTTCTTAATCGGTCCCTTATTCTGATCAAAAATCGGTACTTCAACAGCAGCCATAATAAATGCGCCAACATTTAAAGTTCCGGGGGAATTAGAAACCAAATCCGGACCCGCCGCAAGTAGTATATTGGGGATTCTGTCGGTTTTTGCAATATCCAATTGTTTTTTAGCAAGATAAATATTATCCTGTTTTAATTTTATTTCCGGTCGATTCTCAAAAGCTATTTCTGTTAATTTTTTAATATTTTCCTCATGTTCCTCTTTAGATAAAAAAACAATATCACTAAATCTCTCATCTATAACAGGAGTTTCTAAAATACAGTCAACATGCAGATTATGACCCAGTAATAAATTTAAAGTATTATATGAATTCAGGACTTCAGATTCAATATTATACAGTTCAATTTCCGCATTGAATTTTATTAATTCAATTTGTATTAAATCAGATTGAGGTATTGTTCCTGAAGTAAATTTTTTATTGGCAATCTCCAATAACTTATCTGCCGTATTAATTATTATACAAATACTTTCAGCTTTTTGCCTTTCTGCATATAGATCTATATATGCGTTTCTTACTTTTGTTTTAATATCCAACATTTTCACATCAATTTCATCTTGAGTTATTTGATGCTGAAGTATTGCTTCCTGCTTACGTTTTTTACGCTTTCCCGCTGTTTCTATAATCCACTGGACACCTGTACGATATGTTTTTTCAGCAAGACCTACGTCCATAATTAAAGCAGGATTTATTATCGCATCTGCAGTAAAAATTTGTGCCTCTGAAACTCCAAACAGAGCTCGTGTTGACATAAACTCACCGGAACTTTCCATAGCCATTAGTATAGCCTCTTCAATACTCGCAAGATATGCAGTAACACTTGCTGCCGTATTTTGAGTAAAAAGCATTATAAAAAAAATTAAAATAATTTTTTTCATTTTATCCTCAAATAATAAGTCCAATTTTAATATTAATTAATATAACCGTAAATATTTATGCCCGATCGGGTATGACAGATTACCAAACATAATGTTTTTATAAACTACACCTTATGAATCAGAACACTTTTTATAACGTATATTCCATGACATAATCATCCATAACAAATCCGCCGCCGATATCGAAAATACAACTATCTATAATTTTAAATCCCCATTTTTTATATACTTTTAGTGTATTTGAATTGTATTTATTTGCTGTTAAACGTATTCTTTTTAAATTTGATTTTTGCGCAATTCTTTTTATTTCATCAAAAGCAATCCTGCCATATCCTTTACCCCTGTATTCATATTTTATATAAAGTTTTGAAAGAAATAAATGATCTAACGGCTCATCTTTAGCAACAACGCCAAAGTATCCGATGTTTTTATCATTACTTTTGAGGAGAATATATATATAACCTTCATTTAAAATTTGTTCTTTTATAACAGGGAATGAATGAAAATTCTCCAACATATAATCTATCTGCTCCTGAGAATTTATCGTTTTCCAAAATTCCCGCCAAATTTCATTTGCAAGATCAACTAGTACCTTGATATCATCTTCTGTTTTTACTTTATAAAATTTCATTATTAAATCAACCTTCAAAAAATACTATCATAAAATTTAATTAATCTTAAAATTAAAGCAATTTTTTAACAAATCTTTACTTTATTATATAAGGTGGTGTATGACAATTTTAAATTTAACAAGAAAAATATTGCCAAAACTTTCGGCTGAAAGTAATAATAATATTGAAGCTATTAAAAAAATGCCTGAAATAGTTCTTAATGCAATGTCAAAAAGCGGAGATACGAGCATTGTACAGGTCGGAATGAACCAATGTGCAGCCGCGCGTATAACCCCAAATGGTATTAATACCATTTTTACGGACGGGCTTGCCGGCTGTAATTCCGTCGGAATTGTCGCAAAAGGTTTAGACGGCAAACCTATCGCAATATTATCACACTATACTCCGCTTCCAAAATCTTTGAATCTACAAGTGGAAGCTATTAACAAACAACTTCAAACTTATGGTTATTTTATGGATAAACAGACTAAACCTACCGTTTTTTATAATCTGAGAGAAAATTTTATCAATGAAAATCCTATTATACCAAAAGTTAATGGACTGCTGGAAAGTTTTTTCAAACAAGGAATAAATAAGCAAATAACTCCTTATCAAAACTCAAATCGTCCGGCATTTTTTTCGAGCGCAAATATTTTTCAATTTGACAAAACTAATTTAAATAAACTAAAAATTACCAATGTTGGAGAAAAAGAGCAGTTTATTGATTTAAAATTTTAATAAAAATAAAAAAAAGAGGTTTACGAAAGAAAACCTCTTGCAATATGAATCGACTAAGCTTACTTCTTCGATTGGTCCGCTATGTAACGAGCTCCGCTATAAATACTCAGCGCGGCTGCTGCACCGAGACCGGCATGACTCAACTTAGCTTTACCGAATTGTTTTTTAACGGATTTTTGTATATTTTTAATAACAGAGTCTGTTCCTTTGATAATATCATCAATTACTTTATTGACATTTTTAGAAACATTTTCTGATTTTATTATATTTTCTTGTTCAACTATTGCCTGCTTTATTTCATTTTCTACTCCTGCAAGCCTTTCCATTTTAACATTTTTAAGAGCTTCTCCGCTTTCTCCTGCGAAATCAAATGACCTAATAGGATTTAAATCATCAATAAGATCTACTTTTTCATCAGATAAATCAGATAACTTATTTTTTATTTGTGCATATTCTTTAATTTCAGGCTCTAATGATTTTACAATTTTATCAGCTTTATCTAAAACCGGTTCCCAATATTTTTTAGTTTTATTCAAAGTTGAGGCAAACAAATTCTCAAATTCTTTAGGAACAATGCCTTTTATTTCTTCAGGAAGTCCTGTAGCTGCTATTTTTTTAAAAGCAGCGGCTCCTTCTTTGTCAAAATCCTGTCCTTCTTCAAGAATCATTTTTGCAAGTTCTTGTTTTACAGAATTTGAAACAGCTTCATCTGAACTTTTTACGGTTGTGTTAACTATATGATTTTTGATATTCGTAACTCCTTCAAATATTTTATCAACAAATTTTTCATTACCTGCTACCGCAGAATTTTTGTAATTCCAATACCCGAGACCTGCGCCGGCAGTACCTGCTGCAACTGCTTCTACGGCAATATTGTTAACCGGTGAATTCTTTTTTGTTTCAATGTTGCCAAAACTTGGCGCGAAACCTATACTTTTAACACTCAATGACATAGTATTTTTCTCCTTTTTTACAATGTTCTACACTCAATTTATGTAATTATTAAACCTGATAATAAAAAAAATTGCTAGTTGAGCATATTACATCATATTGATAAATACCCATGTATCCATTACCACAATTAACTTTCAGACACTTCAAAATTCAATTTACAAAACTTAATATTGCAAAAAATCAGCTGTCTTTCGCTCATTTGACATCGACACAGACTCTGTTCATTCGCGCTCGGACTCCAATATACGGAGTTCTCATCCATACCTTTCTTACTAAAACAGACTCGACAAAAGTCGGTCTGTTTTAATTCAGAGAAGGGGAGATTCGAACTCCCGGTGGAATTGCTCCCACACAACCTTTCCAAGATTGCACCTTAAGCCACTCGGACACTTCTCCAGAAGCATATTTTTATATAAGTATATTCTACAAGAACCTTATTTGAAAGTAAATAGCAGATTTTTTATATTATTTTAGATAAATCGTTTTTCAAGTTCTAATAAATGCTGTTTTTTCTCAAGTCCGCCTGCATAACCTGTCAAGTTATTATTTTTCCCGATAACACGGTGACACGGTATAATAATTGCAATTGGATTACGGTTATTCGCCATCCCAACCGCCCTGCTTGCGTCAGGATTACTTATACTTACAGCTATATCTTTGTAGCTCCTTGTTTCTCCAAAAGGAATATTCAATAAAGCTTTCCATACAGATTTTTGAAAATCAGTGCCTTTTAATAACAAAGGTAAATCAAAGTCTGTTCTCTTACCTTCAAAGTATTCCTTTAGCTGTTCTCCTGCTTTTTTTATTAAAGGTGTTTCAAAAATTTCAAAATCCGCTCTTTCATCACCGAAAAATACCTCGGTTATCATGCCGCATTCTTCAGTAATTCCCATTGTACCGACAGGGAAATTATAAAACCATACATTTTTCTTATTCATATATCAACCCTTATTATTTATTTTTAATAATAGTATATATTAAAAAAGAAAAATAAATTATTTACGCTCATAATAAGCAGTAATAGACGCCGAGGCAAGAACATGTTGTTTGATTATTGATTCAACTTTGCTAGGCGCAAGTCCGGGTTCAACAGACAATTTTGGAGCATCAAGCGCAAAAACTGTGAAAATATATCTATGTCTGCCATGTCCGATAGGAGGACAAGGACCGCCATAGCTTTCCGTTTTAAAACTCGTTTTACATGAAATTGCCGGCGCAGCAATTACTTCGCCTTTTTTTAGATTTGTTTTTGAAGCGGGAATATTCACAACAACCCAGTGATACCAACCTCCCGGAGTCGGTGCATCCGGATCATGCATAATTATTGCGTAACCTTTTGTATTACTTGGAGGATTTGACCAGGAAAGATCCGGCGAAATATTTTCTCCTTTACAGCCATAACCATTATATACCTGCTCATTTGATATAAAAGCATTGTCTTTAATCGTATTGCTTTTTAAAATAAATTTTTCATCTGCGAAACTCATTGAAACTCCTATTATAAAAAATACTATAGCTAAAATTACTTTTTTCATATTGCATATACTAACATCAATTTAATTTATTTATATCAGTCATTTGGAGACTTGAGACTTACCAGATAACATTTTATCTTTTTATAAAAGAGAGGTGTATTTATGTGTAAAGAATTAAAATGTTATATAAACGGAGAGTGGGTTGAAGCAGGCGGCTCAGAAATTTTCAATGTAATTAACCCTGCAACGGAAGAATGTATTGCAAAATTGAAACTTGGCGGTCAAATTGATGTAGATAAAGCAGTTGAGGCGGCAAAAGAAGCTTTCAAAACTTATTCATTAACAAGCAGAGATGAAAGATTAAATATATTACAAAATATCCTTAATAATCTGGAAAAAAGGCAGGACGATTTAATAATAGCATTAACGACAGAAATGGGCGCGCCAACATGGCTTGCAAAATTAGCACAAGCACCTCTGGCAGTTGAACAAACTAAAGCAGCAATTGAAGCGTTAAGAAGTTTTGAATTTGAAAAAAGTCATAAATTAAGCTTAATTAAAAAAGTGCCGATAGGTGTTTGCGGAGCTATCACACCATGGAATTGGCCTGCGGGAGTTATTATGGCTAAAATAGCTCCTATTCTTGCAACCGGCTGTACTGTAGTTATGAAACCTTCTGTACATTCTCCGCTATCCGCACAGGTTATAGCTGAAATCATGGATGAATCCGGTGTACCGAAAGGTGTTTTCAATATGGTTCACGGTTCTGGTGAAGTTGTCGGTAAAATGCTTTCCTCTCATCCTGATATTGCATGTATATCCTTTACAGGCTCTTATAACGGTGGAGTAGATGTGTCAATTAATGCAGCGCCTACAGTTAAACGAGTAGTGCAGGAATTAGGAGGAAAAAGTCCAAATATTATTCTGCCGTCTCCTGACATAAGACAAAAAGTTAAAGACGGAGTCAAAAGCTTAATGGTGAATTCAGGACAAAGCTGTTCTGCGCCTTCAAGAATGCTGGTGCCAAAAGCTGATTATGGTATTGTAAAAGAAGCTATTTTAGAAGTTGAATCCGAGATTCAGCCGGGACATCCCGACAGCGGAGCATTTATCGGTCCTGTCGCAAATAAAGATCAATATGAACGCGTTCAAAAATATATCCATACCGGAATAAATGAAGACGCAACTCTTTTAATAGGCGGACCGGGAAAACCCGAAGGATTGGAGAAAGGCTATTACATAAAACCTACAGTATTTATAAATACGACACCTGATATGAAAATAGTTCAGGAAGAAATATTCGGTCCGGTGCTTGTAATACAGGGATATGATATTTTACAAGAAGCTGTTGAACTGGCGAATAATACAAATTACGGTTTAGTTGCTTACGTTCAGGGTGATGATTTTGAAGAAGTTAAAAAAATAGCAGATAAAATCGAAGCTGGACAGATTTATTTAAATGATTCAGTAGAACATTTATCGGATTACAGCGTTCCGTTTGGAGGCTTTAAACAATCAGGAAACGGACGCGAAGGGGGCGAATTTGGTTTTAATGAATTTCTTGAATACAAAGCCATCATTGGCTACTATCCTGAAAATAAAAGCTAAGACACTAAGATAAACTACAACTACAATATATACGTATATTGTCATTTGAATTTATTTCAGGATCTTATCGCCATTATAAGTGCCGGATTCTGAAAAAAGTTCAGAATAACGATATAGGGCTAATACACATCTTTGCTTGTTTACTAAGTATCAAGCTTTTTGCCTGTATGCATGTTGTTTCTGTTGCCTTCACGGCAATTAGGGCATCTTTTCGGCAGGATTATTCCTCTTTGCTGGCTGTTTCTATGCTCGGATGCGGTAATTATAAAAGGTTTATGACATTTTATACATTTAACTTCAGAATCTTTAAAATCTTTTTGATGCATTTGATTTTCTCCCGTCTTGTTTTTACTGATATTATTCCGGATAATCAACGGCAGCAATCCCCGGTAAGGCAACTTTATGTATTGAACAAAAATAAAGAGACGATTGATTAAATCGTCTCTTTTTCAACTATACCCTCTTCTCATTATATGTAATGATTGCTACTGCAAAGGAGCTCTCCACAATGAATCATTGAATTTATTTTGGTTAGCATGAACGTCAACAGACAAAGTAACGTTGCTTGGAGTAAATACAAATACTAAATCGCCTACTTTTTGAGGCTTGCCGTTTAAAGCATGTGCAGCACCGCAAATAAAATCTATTGTTCTTTGAGACTGCTCTTTATCAAGCAAATGTAAATTTAAAACGATTGTCTTTCTGTCTTTTAAATGAACGGCAATTTTAGCGGCATCTTCAAATGAACGCGGCTCAATAACCATTACTTCATAACCTTTGTAACTTGGATGATTTACAACTTTAAGATCATTCGATTTCTCATACTTCGGTTGATATGAGTATGCAGGATCTATTGCTAAATTATCCTGTACTTCATATTCTTCTTCCATTTCTTGAGCCATTTCATCAAATATACTCTCTCTAGGTTCGAAACCCTTTACTAAAAAATCTACTACTGATTTAATTTTGTCTGTTACTACTGCCACCGATTTTTCCTCCATTTATTTTACTCTTCAAATAATTTTCTGCCCAGCCTCAACATTGTCGATCCTTTGAGGGCTGCTAATTTATAGTCCTGACTCATACCCATTGATATCTCTTTTAATTCGCAGTTGTATTTTTTTTCTAACAAATCTCTTACCTGTACAACATCGGAAAACAATTTTTTCAATTCACGTTCACTTGCATTAATCGGAGCCATATTCATTAGACCGAGAATTTTTATGCCTTTTAATTCAGTTATCCTGCCGAATTCTTCAAGTAATTCTTCTTTTGAAAAACCGAATTTCTGCTTCTCGTCTGCATTGTTCAGCTGAAGTAAAACGTTTTGAACAATCCCGATTTTTTCTGCCTCTTGTGAAATCATTTCTGCAAGCTTAAAAGAATCCACAGAATGTATAAGATAGAAATTCCCGACTGCTTTTTTAACTTTATTTGATTGCAAGTGTCCTATTAAGTGAAATTTCGAGTTTTTTTTCACTTCTTCGGGAAGTCTTTTAATCTTTTCTATGGCTTCAATTACTCTTGATTCTCCGAAATTTCTTAATCCCGCATAATATGCGTCAATTATTGCATTTTCGTCGAAATATTTCGTAACTGCGATGATATTTGGTTGATAAGGTGCGATTTCTTCTTGTATTCGTAATAGATTTTTTTCAATAATTCGTCTCATAAATCATCTTACCCCTACAAGAAATCCTCAATAAGAGGACATACTTTATTCTACATTATCTGCCATGAGCAGACAACTATTTTGTTTTTGAGCTTTTCAACCTTCTCTTATGACCTCTGAAAGCATGATGATTACATGTTTTCAGCCTTTTTAATATTTCTTAAATTTTGGTTACATTCCGTAATAATCTTGTTGGTTGGCATGCCTTCATTAAAGAAGGGCATGCCCAAACTTATCAAATTACGAAATATAAAAAGTTCATAAAATAAGGTTTCTGATGATAGAATAAACTATAATCCACGATAAATTATCCACCAAATGCATGAGATTTTTTGCATAAGGTATATTAATTCATTTTGCAAAGGTCGAAGGATTTTTATAACGGGGTTTCAGGGGGATACCCCTGACTACTCGTTTCATTTGGTCGCGAGTTTTCTTTTCTTTCGCCTATTTCTTTTCTTTTGCATCGCAACAAAAGAAAAGAAATGGGCTTACAAAAATTATTAACATCAGACAGTTGTAAGATATTAGCTGGATTGCTTCGTTGGACTCTGTCCTCCTCGCAATGACACATACCTATAACATATATTATGTTTGAGCGTTTTTGTAATAAAATAACTGTATGAGAGAAAAAAAATTCATTGAAATTATTAAATCTATTTTGGATTCAAAATACATAGGAGACGACTGCGCTTATTTAA